>Ga0172379_10004678_pt1 | contig 19863 bp, 27 predicted proteins | sample GrowelOW334metaG_FD_119756 | JGI IMG/M metagenome (GOLD analysis project Ga0172379, IMG submission 119756) | Groundwater microbial communities from an aquifer near a municipal landfill in Southern Ontario, Canada - Groundwater well OW334 metaG | ecosystem: Environmental > Aquatic > Deep...
TCTCATGCTACCAGCATATCATCGCCCTTCGGCGATGACATGCTCTTCCAATTCATCCCCGCACAGACCACTGCGTTACAGAGGACGAAATCTGTGCGGGGTTTCCTTGGCATTAAAAAAACCCCGCCGGGTGGCGGGGTGGATAAAACAGGAGTTTACTTTTTTACGTCGTGATTGGCCGGGGCAGGGGGAGTGGCCAGGCGAATCTCACGGAGACGCTTTTGAACATCGTCTTCTTTAGGGAAGAGCGCATGGATGTCGTAAGTCTCTTTCCCTAAGTCGCTGATTTGTCGATGTACCTGCAAATATTCTTCAATAGTAACTGCTGTGATGCCGTTTACGTCAAGCCGATAGATGAACATGTCGACATAATCGCGACAAGATTTCTTTACATTCGCAATTTCAGAATTGATATGTTTAGCAGCTTCTACCAGATTCTCAAAAAACCGGATGTCTGGCTCGGGATTGTAAGAACGGTCGGTATTGCCGACGGCAATATAATTGGTCTGAGGGGGAGCGTAATGCAAGCGTCGATAGGCTTCGACTACTTCATCCAACCACGCCTGCACTATCTCTTCCCGATAGCCACTCCGAATGAAGGTCTGGTCGAAGTGCTGGTTTAATGCCTGTTTCACGATGTGTTGGATATATGCCTGTCGCATAATCTCGATCCAAATCGGATCGAGTTTCGACATGTCATTGACATCGCAGAAATCAATTGCTTCGATGATTTTGACCAGTAAGTCTTCCGCTTTGGTATTCCAGACAAGTTCGAGGCTTGGGTTCGCGTATGCCAGGAATAGAGCTGTGGTAGTGAGGGTGAGAGCAGCACTGAGTTCATAGCCTGGGAAGGGGCTTACTGTGATCTGAGTGGGGTTGCCGCCCTTTTTGTCGATTACCCCAAGATCGTAAATGTACCCAAGAGTTTTCCAGGTACGTTCACGGACATCATGCGGTGCAGTAATAATCACTTGAGTACCGGTAGTTGAAATATGCGGTTGGAAAGTTGGGCTTTTTGCCATTTTAAACTCCTTAATGTGCGAGTGAGGTCCTGTATCCTTTGGGACACAGGGGAAAGTAAGATGGGGAGATTGTATAGCTTATGGGATACTTTGTCAACAAAAAGCCCGCCTTGCAGCGGGTCTTTTTTTTTGAGATTGTTTTGGCTCGGGCAAGTACCCGAGTCGCGCAATGACAGCGAGTTATTTAAGCTCGACTTTTGCACCGGCCTCTTCGAGTTTCTTCTTGGCGGCTTCGGCGTCTTCTTTCTTAGCACCTTCGAGAACGGTAGCGGGAGCTTTCTCGACCAGGTTCTTGGCTTCGACCAAACCTAGATCGGTTTTGATCTCGCGGACGGCTTTGATAACACCGATTTTGTTGGCACCGGCATCAGTGATGACGACGTCAAATTCGGTCTTTTCCTCTGCGGGAGCGGCGGCTGCAGCTTGGGCGACACCAGCGACGGCGACGGGAGCGGCGGTCACACCGAATTTCTCTTCGAGGGCTTTGACTAGTTCAGCTACTTCCAAAACGGAGAGTTCACTGACTGAGTCGACGAGTTTTTGGACTTTGTCGGACATGTTTTTTTATTTATTAATTACTAATTAGCTATTGAGCGTGTATCTGATTTTCGTTGCTTGGGGGTTGCTTCGTCGCTACTCTCCTCGCAATGACCTGCGCTTTACGCTGATAATTTTGTATGTAAAGCTTGCAGTCCGTAGACGAGGTTTTGGATAGGAGCGTTGAGCTGGCGGACGAGGGCTTGAGCAGGAGCTTGGAGCTGAGCCAATAGGCTGGAAAGAAGTTGTTCGCGGCCGGGAAGTTTGGAAAGGGAAGTGATCTCAACTTTGGTGATGGCCTTACCATCCATGATGCCCGATTTGACCTTGAGTTTGTCGTGATCTTCGGCGAAATTCATGACTACCTTGGCTCCGGCAACAGCGTCTTTTTTGGAAAAAAGAACAGCAGTGGGTCCATTGAGGAAGGAGTCAAGGGATTCGGCGAGGTCGGCATTGGTTTCTTTGAGAGCCAAACGGAGAAGGTTGTTTTTGGTGACGACGAAGACAGAGTCATTTTTTTCGGCTTCGGCTCTGAGTTGATTTTGCTCTGAGACGGAGAGACCGGCGTACTCAGTGAGGATGACGGCTTTAGAATCTGACAGATTCTTGATAAGCTCGGCTAGCAAGTGAACCTTTTTTTGGTTTGGCATTTTGTTGGTTGTATTTATATATTTTTTCCCATTTAAAAAGGCGCGAATCCAAGACGTGCCTTTAAGGGTGTTCTGATCGGGACTTAGTGATCGCCCGAGGTCTTGGAACAAGGGTTATTTTAACATAGTTAGTAAAAAACACAACAAGGAAGGGGGGAAGGACAGCAAGCAAAAAATGTTTAAATCCCATAACACTTGCATTGCCATGCGTTTGGTATAAAATATGGGATATGAACAGAGGAATCTCTGTCGAACCTTAATAATCTAAGGATTTTTTCACGAGTAGGAGGTAGAGATGAATGATCAACTTTTGTCAGAATGGGCTGAAAAACAAAAAGTAGGCGCAGGTATCTTGGCAATCATCAGCAAAAAATTGAACCTTTTGTCTCCAGATAAAGCAAATGAGTTGATTCTCAAAATCCACACGGAGAATCTTGAGTTATCGCAGGCGATACGTCTAGTTACTGCTGAACAACCGCAAGTAACCGCAGCACTACCAGCTCACGGCAAGGTTTCGATGCCGCAGCAGACTCCCGCGCAAGGGGGTGAGGTCAAAGATGATCGTCCTGTGGCACCAGTGAGTAAACCTGTTGAGCCTGGAAAGAAGTCGAAGTTTAAGCTTCCCAACACCCTCTTCGCTTCTTCAAAAAAGAGTGAGGGGAATGGTGCCCCAGGATCCAAGAGCAAGAAGAACAACCAGATCGTCATCGTGGCTATCGCCGGGGTTTTTGTCTTGATTCTCTTGATCATGGCAGTGCTGGTACTCCCCAGTTTGATGGGTAATGGAAGCAACCAAGGAAGTGATTTTTATTCCTCACCAACGTTGCCAGGAGCTGATCCCTCGTCGATTTTGGTGCCTGAGGCACAGCCGACTGAGGCGACTGTTACCGGTTCCGGTGATTACTGGCAATCTTTGAGCCAGGTTCAACCTGAACAGAAGAGCCCCGGAATTCTGGGCTATCTCACAGCGCTGACCGGCTTCGGCATCTTCCTGCGCCTGCTTTTAGGCGTTTGGGGTTTGTTGGATGCTAATGTGCGGAAAAAGAATCAGCCCGCAGCGATGTTGGTAATGTGTTTGTCGATTGCTGCCGGGTGGCTGACTTTGCCCATCTTGAACTTCTTGGCGAGCAAGCCGAATGAGGCTGGGTGGTTTATTGTCGGCGCTCTCGTCCTGGGTGTGGTGTGGGCAATCCCCGTAGCCATGATCTGGGTGCAGAAGGACAAGACGCCTCTGACGGTCGCCTTGTCAATCTTTGTTTCAGCAGTGTTTTACGCCGGCAAAATGGCGATTGTGCCTGCTCTGGGTACGTACTTCGGTGCAATTTGGCCTTTGTGGCAAGGGGTATATTCCCTCGGAGGTATGTTTGCCCTGATCTGGGGCGGACGGGCAGCTGAAGCCGCCTTAACCATGTTTGTCTACCTCGGTGGATTGACAGTTATCTTTTTGTCGATCCAAGAAGTGGGCAAGGGTAAGCGCATGGCCACTGCCTTGATGACCGGTGGTATTGTGATTGGGGTCTTCTTACTCTCCTCATGGGGGATCGGGGCACTTTTCAATTCGCTTTTGGCTGGTCAAATGAACCCGACTGTGGAGCTGGTAGTACTGCTTGCAGTATTGCGGCCGCTCCTGGCCTGGGTGATTAGCCTGGTGGTCTCCATCGGTATCGGTGTCGCCCGTGGTGATATCGAGGTCGGTGGCATTGGTGAAAACCGGGCTTCTCAGGGGTTGGCTCTGTCACAGTATATTCAAAATGTGGCAGACTTTGCCTTTCTCGGTACCGTGATCCCGTTGTTTTTGGGCGTGATCATGGTATTGATCTAGAAATCCTTAGTATTTTTCCGTAGTGGAGGGTTACTCCACTACGGGATTTGTTCAAAATAATTATTCTGATGAATAGTTGTTTTGATCAAGTCAGATTTTGGCTTGTGAACTTTAAAATCTATTCTTAATTTCTTTAGGAGGTTTGAGATGGCTAAAAAGAAGAAACTACAAGGTGAGATGGTTGCAAATCAACTTGCCAAGGGGAATAAGAGACTTTATCTTGAGGCAAACGTTGTGGCCGATGAAGTTGGTGCCCAGCTGAAAGAGGCTATGCTGACATTCTCTGACGCAGGAAGTGTTGGGGGCGCGCTGAACGAGGTTGCTCCAGGTATCTTGTTGGATGCCGGTGCGATTTTGCCGGTACTGCCTCTTCTCACACCCAGCCAGACCGTCGAAAGTCGACGTCAGATCCTTTTCGTGTTGCTGGATCCAGCTTTTGAGCGAGTTCTGGATAGCTTTCAGAATCGCCTGGTGAACGCCAGTATTGATGACCAAGTTGATCTTTTGGGAAAGTTTGCATCCATTGATTGGCAATCACTCTCCGGCTCGGCCTACTCTGAAAACGCTGGCCTTTTCGAAAAAGTACAAGGCCTTTTATATCAACACAATCAGATGAGCGAAATCAAACAGGCAAATCTTTCGGAATTACTGGTTCTGACTCGCATTCCACAGTTTGTTCAGATGCTGACTTTGGCTGGTGGTTACGGAAAAGTGATGTTAGTGGCATGGAAAATCTTCAGCCAAAACAGGAGTTACCTGGACAAAGATAATAAGGAAAACCAGGAACTCACTGCTCAGCTAGATTCAATCCTCACCAGATTTACTGAGGCAGAAGAAAAGCGATTGTCCAGCGCTTTATTGGTCACTGAATACACCGAAAAGCTTCAGCAAGCTTTGGAAATCGCTTCCGCTTTAGCTGATTTGGACAATCGTACGCTGGAAATGCTAGGGCGTATTGAAATTGATAAGCAATTGGTGGCCGCTATGGGTGAGAACACCGAAGAAACGGTAAAAGCTCAGCTGGCTTTCCTTGAGGAATATGTCAAGAGCATCCACCTGTTGGGTTCAAATCAGACGCGTAAAGCTCTGGTGAATCGGGCGATTGCATCACTTGATTTGTACATCAAGTGCTACATTGTGTTCGAACTGGTGCTGACTATGTTGCAGGTTTACCTGCTCACAGCCAGTACAGCTATCCAGACCGTACTTAGTAACCGCATTCAAATGACAGGAAAGCAAGTGGGTCTTGAGTTTTACCAGACCAATATTGCTCCGCTCAAGAGTGTGGTAGATAAGTACGCGGTTTCGTTTTTGCCTCCTCCTGAGGTGGACGATAGCGGGGATATGGTTATAGATGGAGAATAGTTTAATTTTGCCGGTTGCCAAGCGCAGCCGGCTTTTTCTTGGCAAAATAGGCTATTGTGATATAATATGGGACAGTTTGATGCTCTTTAAATCACCCGATTTTTTTGGAGGATTCAATGGGAACTTCGTACAAAGTGATTTTTGGTTCGCATAAAGGCAATATTTTTCAGCGGTTGCTCAAGTTTTGGATCATCCCGCGATCGCCGAGACTGGCAATTTTTGTTTACACTTTGTTGGGTGTTGAAATTTTCAAGAAAGTCTTGATGAGCACCTTTGGGCGGCTTGGTAGGAATTCTATGTACCAGACCAACTATCGCCTGGGGAAGCGAAATTTGAAGAATCTGCTCACCTTTGCCACCTCTCAGACCATGTTCAACGAGAGTTGGCATTTGTTCGCCTTTTTTACCACCAATTTACCGTTCTTAATAGATTGGTGGAATACCGGACACCTCATGAGTGGATATGTTGTTGTTATCTTGATTATCTCTGTAATAAACATCTATTGTGTGATGTTGCAGCGATACAATAGGGCGAGAATTTGCCTTGTAATTGAAAGGTTGGTCTCAAAGGGTCATACCGTTGACGGCAGCTACCGAAACTGGTTGGCTTTGGATTTGCCGGAGTCGGCCTACTCTGATGAGTATGAGTATCTGATGAAAAAATACGGGCTTGCTTAATAGTTTGTATTATCCCCGCAGTGATGTGGGGATTTTTTGTGACAAAAAATCCCCCGCTTGTGGCGGGGGGGGGGAGAAATTCTTCGAAAGTTTAGGAGAAACCGGTATTCAAGATAACGGAGAGAGCTGTGAGTAAACAACAAGACATAAGGAGCAGGGCTATGAGCAAATAAATGAGTTTTTTCTTCATGCTTACCTACCTAATGGAGAAAAGTTTCTCGATGAGAGATTCGTATCCCACACTTGGATCAAGACTGGCCTGGTCGATGGTGAGAGCCATTTCAGTCAGGGCTTCTGATCCGATTTGTGTGGGTGTGAAGGTGTAGGTGCAGTACTCCTGCGGGAGTACCTGAGTCTGCATATCGTCTGCATAGACGTAATCACAGGGTGACCCAGGTTTGGCGGGAATTACTACCGTCAGACTCTCCAGACCCGCGTAATTGTGATCAACGCAAGTCTCATCTTGGGCAGGACAGCGGTACCCGGCGACAAGCTGGGCAGTGTCCAGGAGGGAGTTGTAGACGTGTTGCTCACCGGGGGTGGTGAGGCTGTCTACAAAGGCCTGATAGAGCTGGTCTGAATAGAGTTCGCTGCGGCTGCCATCGGGCATCAGAGGGGCAAAGGAATCGGCCAGGGCCAGGTCCGGAGCATCGGAAGTAAGCTCATTGGCTTCTTGGCGGAGGTCTTCTCCGAAAAGAAGCTGCCGAAGATCGAGTATGAGATTCCACCCACCGCTCAGATCTTTGTAAAAATCGAAGCGTTGGTCAAATCTGATGCCAGGGCTGTTGAGTCCGACCTCGTCTATGACGATGGTGACCTGGGCCAGTGCCCGCTCTTCGAAATAGTCGTTGCCATCGGCGTCGACCATGGGGATCTGTACGTGGCTGCCTTCTTCTACCTGAATTTCAAAATCTTCGGGGTTGACTACCAGCTGCCAATCAGTCCAGACGAGACTAATGCGGCAATAGGTGTCTCCTGTGATTTGATAGACACCAAAGACGTCTGTGGCAATCTGAATACAAACCCAGCCAGCACCTGGTGATCCAAGTTCGCTGCTAATCAGCAAATTCCTCGTCTCGGTGTACGCCTTTGGCCGCATGATGTTAATAAAAATTTCGGCATCAGCGGGTTCCCATTGGGTGTATGGTGTGGGTTTGGCCACGAAGACAGCAGTGGCGTTTTGAGCTACGCTGTACCCAGGGGTGAGTGTGAGTTCAGCCAGAGCTGTGGTGTCGATGGTGGCTTGACCCATTGGGTAATCTGGTCGTTGCTCGAGTTGTAGATAGGTGAGGAGAGATAGCATTCCTGTGATAATCAAACCAACGATCAACATATAAAAGACGGCTTTGATAAACCATTTGGGCATGTTAGCCTCCTTATTTACATATGAAGTAGATGATTTCGTTGCCGATTGTCATTCTCATAGCAGCTGGATCATCAATTCCTATCAGTGAGATTGTGATGAGGTTGCCTGCGTGGCATGCGACAGGAAGAGGGGATCCAAGCATTTTGAAAACAACATAGTCTTGCTCGCTTTCCGTCACCGGATAGTAGAGAGCCCAATTGATCCGATCTTGAGGAGAGGTGGTGTAGTTTTCTCCGGACACAGTAGTGATATTGTGTTCGGTCATTACTAGAGCCAGCTCTTCCAAGTTGAAACCATGTTCTTTTTCCGGCCATGGAACCACGATCACCTGTGCGATGGATGTGTTAGACGGTGACGGGGTGGCTTCGGGTGAGGGGGTGTTTGTGATTTCCGCAGCGGGCAGAGCAGTTTGGGTCGGATTAGAAGAGATATCCTGGACCTGAGAGTCTCTCAGATCCAGGATACCGGTGTCAAGACTTTCGAATAACCGTTCTGTGATGACTGAGACATCCATGCTCGTCTCGCTTTTGTCTAAGATAAACTGGGCGAAACGGCTAGCCTCTCTGTCCACTACTTCTTTCCAATTCTCCCGCAGATCTTCACTGATGATATAACACTCACCCACCTTTGGAGTGGGGGTGACTTTCATTTGAGATTCTGCAAGAGCCTCAATATTCAAATGTATACAACTGTCTTCCGACACAGCCTCAGGAGTCTTCTCGGCAAATATATCTGCCAAATTGACGCCTGTTTTGGTATCGATGAAACCAATGATTTGATCGTGTTGGGTGTAGGTGAAATAACTGATCGTGCTAAGTATGACTACGAGGAGGACGGCAAAAAAGGCGTTTTTGAGGAAAGCTCCGATTTTCTTCCGTCTCTGCTCACGCCGTTTCTGCTGAAGTTTCTCGAGCACCCGCTCTGCCTCAGTGCGTTTGAGATCAATTTGATTCATGACTAATCTCCTTTAGCGATAATTTTCATAAATCGCCATGACTTTATCAACATATGAATAACCAATATTGGCTGGGCCGTAGTGCATTAGCCCGTCTCGATCCGATCCATAGTGATCTACCAAACCACGGAGCATACGAACACCGTAATCGATGTTGAACTCCGGATTTGTTAGCTCATCTATGGTGGGTCGATCGGCGAAACAGGGACCGTTTCTACAAATAAAGCCAGCTGAGATACCATCTCGGGGCATTACTTGTAGCAATCCAACTGCGCCGGCGCTCGACATGATGTCTGCATCTCCGCCTGACTCTTGAAGCATAATTGCGGCGATAAAGGCGGGGTCGAAATCATATTCTTGAGCTGAGTTTTCTATATATCCACACCATTGACGGATGCTCTCCGGATAGGAGAGCGGTAGAGAGCAATCTGTGACCATCTCTGTTTCGTCGATGTGAATATCGGTGGTGTAGGAATCATCTTCATCTGTATAGACGAAAAAATCTTCCTGTTGTCTGGGAGCGTTTGCTTCAAGCGAAGAAGCATTTACTTCCAAAACACCAACAAAGAAAAACAGGCCCAGGAAAACGAAGACGGCAAGTGGTGATGTAGACCGACGGAACTCACTGGAGTAGATCACACCTGCAACGAAAACAATTATGAGCAAAGCAGTGAGAACGACAATCAGATTTCTAAAGATAGTCACCTGAGTAAATATTTTTGTAAGTAGTCCAGCACTTATAGCCGGAGAACTTTCATAAACAAATTCAGTGACATATCCTTCAACCGGAATACTCAAACTTTCTTGAGATTCGATTGTTTGAGAATTGATGACATTCTCCACTGAAGAGACGCCCTCAACTCGAGAGGGGTGAATCCACCAGTAACCACCAAAGAAATCGGGGACGGTACCGTCTTCAAAACTGAAGGCGTTTGACCAGTAACCCAATCCATAATGATTGTGTGGGGGAATCGTGCCCTCGTTATCGGTGCAATAGTTTTCGAAGCCGGAACATCCGGGCTTACCAATGATTTCGTTCGGACCAATTTCTTGGCCGACGGAATAAAAGGTAGTGGGGTCGTAGGACAAGTGTCCAATAAAAACCCGCCAGCCCTGACACTGATCTTTGCCGTTGATTTCCAGACTGTAGCCGCCGTCGGATGTGTCGTAGTAGACTCGGGCGATGACACCGCCGTTTTTAAAGGGAACGGTGGTGTCTACCAAATAGTCTACGGCAGGAATCTGACTTTGGTTCCAGCGGTGAAGTCCGACTAGTGTATTGTCCCAAGTGACCGTGCCATTGGAGAGAGTAATCTGACGAATGACGTCAGTGGAGGGATTACGGTCTGCTGAGGGTGGCTGGAATTCGCAACTAGTGGGATTCCAGTTTGGCTGTGAATCTTGAGCACTAACTTGCGTGGGTAAGGCTACCGATAAAAGTAGCACTAGCACCACGCCCACAAACAATAAAACAATACTGCGATTGGGCATGGATGCCTCCTTAAACTTTCTTGAATTTTTAAGGTACCCTAGTGAGGGGACCAGATGGATTCTAGGTTTGGACGTATTTTATCTCATATTATGTGAAGCTGCAATTGATAGCCAAAAAAAAGCACTCCTATAGGAGTGCTTAGTGTGTTGGTGGAGCGAAGATGCCAAAGACGTTGGCTACGGGGCGCCCTGTTTCTGTGACGAGTGGTCCAAGACCTTGAGCGCAGCCGTTGGTGGAGCCACCACCGTCCATATTGAAAACATCGGTAGTGCCAGGGAAATTTTCGAGAACATATTCACCCGCGGCCGTGACAGTGCGTGGTGTTTCAAAAAGAATGATGGTGAGATACTCGCCGTCGGTACTGAGGACGGTTCTCGGTCTGACTGTGCCATAGCCGGCTTTGTAGTTTGGGTCATCGGGATAAAAACGGTCGAGGATTTCTCCCCTTTGGACTATTCGGTTGAAGGCTGTGATGGCATATCGAGTGTTTTCGGGTAGGTGACCGGCGTCTTGAACAAAAGTGACTTGATTGTCCTCATCGATGGCCACGGTGATACCAGGTTCGTGGATGGTGGAGTAAATCTCACCGTCGACCATGCCAAAAGGATCGACAATACCGGAGTCAGCGTAGAAACCACTACCATTGACTGCTATTTGAAGCCCAAATTGTTCCAGTTGACGACAGACGAGAGTCGTACTTGAAGGGTGGCCGACGAAGAACTGTACATCAGGATCGTTGAGACGAGCTCTGATGATGATAATGCCGCCTCGGCTTTGCATGAAGACACCATGAAATATTTCGCTATAACTTTCGGGGTTATCCGGAAGCATGGTAATCTGAGCGGTTTCCGATGTGGAAGGAGGGGGAAGGGAGAGAGACGAGGTAACGAACGCATTTTCATAATCATCACTGGTAGTGTAGCCCTCATCAATTTCTTGATGAGGGTTTTGGCGAATAAGAGACGACGCCACTAAGACTACCAGCAAAACAATACCGACAAAGAGAATATGTTTCATGGGTTTCCCCTTTCGATTTTTCTTAATGTGCCAATTGATAGGGTAGATTATAACCCATAGACTGCAAATACCAAAAATCCGCATTAATGCGGATTTTGGCAAAAGGGTAAATTGTTTGACCTTTTAGAACGAACTTAGATTAAGCCTGACTGAAGGAGTGTGGGTGCAAGAGAGAAAAGCGGATTTAATCTTACTTGAACCAATCGAGCGGAGGGTTTCTGTAATGTTGTCGATAAGATCCTGTTCACTTTGGGTAATAGGACCTAAGGCCAGGTGGATGATAGGAGATTTGGATTCGGTTTTGTAGGGTAAAGTACCACCAGCAGCGAGATCTTTGGCTCTTTTTTCAGGATTGTCTGTGACAGTGCCGTTTCTTGGGTTGGGCATTAGGCCTTTGGGTCCGAGAGTCTTGGCGAACTTAGCTAGCTTGGGCATATCTGCGGGGGTGGCTAAGAGCATATCAAAGTCCAGGCTACCGGAGTTGATTTTGGCTTCTACTTCCGGGCTGAAGATGGCAATGCGTACTTCTTTACCGGTGGAGTGAGGAAGCTTTATTTCACCTCTGACGCCAGTTTCGCGGGTATTGAGGGTGAGTTCGACAGTTTTAAGCTTGGAGGATTTAGCCAGTTTGGCCAGAATCTCCACTGCTTCTTTAACATCGTGGGTGGTATCGCGACTGAGTCCTTTGGCCATCAAGTTGTATTTCTTGGAGTGTTGGCGGGGTTTGATGACTTTTTTGACTTTGGTTTCTTCAACAATCTCGGCCACTTGAGACTCGGTCTCTTTGGCGGCGACTTCTTTGATCTTCTCCACGCTTTCGGCATTGTAGATGGCTCTTATGGAGTTGACATCTTCTTCTTTGATACCTTCGATAGCCATGAGCTCACCATCGGTTTTGGCGATGACTTGATCAGGTTGGAGACGAGCATTGCGTAGTGCCTGCGCCACATGAACAGGAAGGTCGTTGTAAAAATTTTCCCAGATTATTTTTTTCATAGTGGTTTATTTATCGGAGATAGTAATTCCCATCGATTTGGCGGTGCCTTTGATCATTTCCATGGCGGAATCGATGTTGGTAGTGTTCATGTCGGCCATCTTTTTCTCGGCGATAGCACGAACTTGATCTAGGGTGAGGACACCAACCTTTTTCTTGTTGGGTTCGGCAGAGCCCATCTTGAGATTAAGAGCCTGTTTGATGAGGGCTGAGACTGGGGGAGTTTTGAGCTCGAACTTGAAAGATCTGTCTTCAAAAATGGTGACAAGCGCAGGAATGATCTGACCGCGCATTTCTGCAGTCTTGGCGTTGTATTGGGTAATGAACTCCATGATGTTGACACCGTGCTGACCTAGAGCAGGACTAACGGGAGGAGCAGGGTTAGCGGAGCCGGCCGGAAGATTGAGCTTCAGGATGGCTTTGACTTTTTTTGCCATGTTTTATTTATGTGTTTATTAATGGCTAAACAAAAGGAGGAAGGTTCCGGTCAATATGGTGTAGTAGTTAGTAGATTGATTCGGTCGCTGTTCCTTTTGGAAAGCTGCCTCGAATGAGATTCGAGACTTAGCACTGCTGTGCTTCGCCTCAACCATGACGAGGTAGGGATATTTTACCATAAAAAATCCCCTCGCTGAGGCGAGGGGTAGACGTTTTAGAAAAAAAGAGTGAGATACAGCCAGATCATGCTGATCGATGAGGTAAAAGTAAACATAATCAGAATGAACAATGTTTCCAGTTTTGTCATGGACTTAGATTCTGACTCGAAGATACTGAATATATAGAGGGCAAGAGCTGAGACGAGGTATAGCGAGATTATCCAGATCAGATCTTTGCCGGTGACAGATCCATTTTTCTGAAACAGAAAGAACAGTCCCAAGAAAGTGAAGAAAGAAAAATAGAATGAGGCCGTTACCTTAAGCCAGATATTATTGAGACTATGGATGACTGTGGAAGCAATCTTAAAACCATCAAAGATCACAAATGGGGTCATGTTGATGACCACCAGTGCTAGGTTTATATTGGCCAGTTGCATGCCGAAGATGGAATAACCAGGTACGTACCAAACCAGCGCCAGGCCGACGAAAAAGAGAATCAAATTGACGAATGGTCCGGCAATAGCTATTAGCGCTCTGTTGAGCTTGGACAATGACAAGTATTTGCTTGTTTCGCTCGGGATAACTCCGGCACCCAAGAAGGGAACAAAAAAGGTATTAAACTTCAACCCCGACATAGTGATTAGGAGTCCGTGAGCTGCTTCATGTAGAGAGACACTGATGATAATAGCGACGATGAAATTGGGATCTGACTTGATGAAGAACAGGGCGGCGACGAACAAAATCAAACTAATGGGTGTGATAAAGTGCCATTTGTTGAGCCGTCTATATTTCAATGTCCACCTCTTTTTTTAAACTGAGTAGCAGTAGGTCAACTGGTGATTGTAGTCTGACCAATATGAAATATCAAGCGTAAAGATCTATGTCGAAAGCGTGTTTGAGACAAAAAAACCCTCTCATTGAGAGAGGGTAATGACGAAAATGGTAACAGGGATGCCTGGTTTTGTGCTGGCATAATGATTGATATAGATGAAGTCGTGGAGGGGGATCTGCGTCTCATTGCTTATGCTGAGGGCATACTCTTCACCTGACTGGTCCGGGTCGTATAGGTGAACAACATCACCAATGATTTCAACCTTTGCTGGAGCATGAATCACACCAGAAGCGCGATTAACTCCAAACTTGGGTAGGTGATTGAAAACATCTACAGTTGCCTGTCGGTGATCGATGATACAAAAAGGGGAGTGTTCTGGAAGAGCAGCGATGGTCAACCTGACCGAATTGGGATCCGGCTGATTGTTTTCGTCATGACCAATGTCAGTGAATATATACAAATCAGTAACTCCGAATGTTAAAGTGTTCAATATTTTCCTCCTAAAGAAATTAGTTGATGTATTATCTTATAGGAGAATCGATAAGTCAAACAAGATGGTTTATTCGCTGGTCTGGGGGATTATGTTTGGAGGAGTGATTGGACAGGTGCCAGGAGTGATATTGAGGATGCCAACTCTGCCTGCTTCACAGGAGTTTAGATACGTTTTTTGGTCTGATCCACAAACAGGCTCATAGGTATCGGAACAAACTATCTCCGGTCTTTGAATGACAATAGGGGTGATGATTGGGGTAGGCTCGTCTGCTTTGGAGCGGATCTCGGCGCCTGTATCTTGGAAAAGTACTAGAGCAGCGGCGAGGCCGATTAGGATAATAAGAATGGGTAGGGCAAGCCAGAGTGACTCTTCTGCAGAAAAAGCCTTCATTGATTCCAGTATGGCAGAGATGGAATTGTGAGTCAAGAAGGTGGCTGTCCCTTAGATCTTGGAGATTTGAAGAAAATCTAGCTCTACGGGTGTCTCACGACCGAAGATGGAGACGAGCACTGTGACTTTTCCCTTGGCTTCGTCGATGGTGGAAACAGTGCCCAGGAGGTCAGTGAAAGGTCCTTCGATAATACGAACGGCTTCGCCCACAGTGAAAGCAGCTTGGAATTTGGGAGCGGCTTGCTCACCAAAGGCAGCGATGGCTTTGACTTCGTTTTCGGGAAGAGGGGTGGGTTGATCGGCAGTACCAACGAAGCCGGTGACGCCTTGGGTGGTGCGGACGGCCAGCCAGGAATCATCGGTAACGATCATCTTGACCAACATATAACCCGGGAAGATCTTCTCTTTTATAGTAGTCTTTTTGCCTTTGGTGATTTTGATTTTCTCTTGGGTGGGGATAAGGACTTCAAAAATCCAAGGAGTGAGACCCATGGCTTCGACACGAGTGCGTAGAGTAACAGCGACGCGGTTTTCGTGACCGGATTGGGTGTGGACGACGTACCACTTGGCCGACTCAGGTGCGTCAGCTGTGATGACAATGTGGTTTTGATCGGAGAGCTTAGTGCTAACCGGTTTTATTTCTTTTTCGTCGACTATTTTTTTCATTTTATTTTAGTACTGACTGTAGGAGGCGGGTGAATAATACATCAAGCCCACCTGCATATGCGGCTACGACTGCCGAAACAATGATGACCATAGCGGTCATGCGGACTGTTTCTTGATGGCTCGGCCATTTCACTTGAATCAATTCAAGCTTAACTGAGCGAAAAAACTCGGGTAGTCGAAGCATGTGGATATTTTAGCACATGAGCCTGGATAGTGTAGAATATCTAAGTTATATGGCACAAAAGGAAAATTGGCCGGATGACGATGGAGAAAAGACGATGGTGTGGGTGCGAGACGGGAGAGAAAGGGAGAGAATTGGTTGTGAAAAGGTGTATCAGGTGTTTTCCCAACGGCCGTGGGTGAGGGGAAAAGTGGTGCTGACGGAATCAAATAGTCCGGAAGATGGCTGCGGAATTGATATGTTTGTACCGGTAGTGAAGGAAATGTTGGAGGTTTTGGATATTAAGGGTGATGATAGATCCAGGATGCCCGTACAAATAAAATCTTCGAGAAAAGCAGTGAGAGAATTTCTGAAAAAAAAGCGGATGATAGGTGAGGGGAAATTTAGATTTAGGGATGGCTCTTACACAATTACAGTAAACGGAACAGACGCTAAATTGCTAATATTGGCCGACATAGTAGGACAAATGATTGTGCTGTCGGTGAAATCCGGCGTGGCGCGCAATGAAGAAGACTTCTTGCATATTTTGGGAAATTACTTTCACGATGAAGAGGCTGTTCTTGTGTGGCAGGAGCAGCGAGAGGTAGTCTTGGATCAGGCGTGGTACAACGGTTTGATTTGACGGAATGTATATTGAGGATTTAGAATGAAATTGACCCCGAAAGGTGCTAAAGAGGAAGGTTTTTCCTCTACAAGTGTCTTTACGGGAGGCGGAGTGCTCGAGGCTGCTAGCTTTGAGCCAGCCTACCCACCCTGGAGTTTCGGGGAAAGATTCTTCTTTACACTGGCTCGGGGTCAAGCCGATAAAAAGCCCCGCTTGAGAGCGGGGCGAAGAGATTGTTGCGATTATTTGCGTTTGTGAGTTAAACGGCGCCATAATGTGCGCCACTCGTATTTCTGTTTTTCGGTGGTGAGGGCGAAGCAGATGAGGCCGGTTACGAGCAAGATCAAAATAACCAAGAGAGTGATGGGGATGAACATCATAAGAGTGCCTCCTTTTTACCCGCCACAAGACTTGAACGCGAGGATGATGATGAGAAAGAGAAAAAAGAGAATAATGTTGACCCAGGTATTTGTATTGCTACCTGGTTCGGGGGGATCTTCTGCTTGTCGGCGGAGATGATCCAACATTTTTCACCTTCCTTGGTTACTTAATTATTGCTTATGAAACCGCAGACTATTGCCTGCGGCGTACCAGAAAAGGCCGGTGGGGATGCAGGCCACGAGCCAGCCCCAGTTGGGCGGCATGCCCGCAGCTACGATCTCAAAGGCAAATGCCGTGATGAAAAAGAGAATCAATGACAGACAAAGCGTTTGAACATTGCGCAAAATCGAGACACAAGTCTGTTCTGACAGTTTCATGAGAGGTTCCTCCGTACTCAAAATAGGTTGTTAAGGTATTTGATGTGGATTATATAACATATGTGCATTATGGGGTAGTGGGTGTCTTTGGATTTGGTATATTGGAAATATGGAAAAAAGGAGTTTAACTGAAGAGCAGATGTACAGTATTCAAGATGAATTGGAGAATGCAGGAGGAGGAGGTGGAGGAGGGGGAGGGAAAAAGAAGGAACGACAAGGTGCAAAGACACTGGAGGCATCCCAGGCACAAGCTAGAGAGAACTCAATAGAGAATACTGAGGAGAAAGCGATAAAGCATCCGGAAAAGTCAGCCGAGCTGAATACTGAAATCGAAGCAGTGATAACGCGGATGTTAAATAGAGATGAAAAGGAGACTGGACTAGCTAACTTGGAGCAATATTTACTTTGGGTGAGGGATGTTGTAGAAAATAAGCATGAAGAGCGAACGGTAGAGGGTGAGAGCGTGATTGATGAATACAGAAAAGGAGCGGGAGCGGGTGGTCAGAATGTAAATAAGGTATCTACTTCGATACGGATGATGCACACTCCGACAGGATTTAAATTGAAGGAAAGTAAGCAGAGAACACAGGTTCAAAATAAGGAAATTGCTATAGAGAGAATGAGGGAGCTGGTGAGTGATCATATCGATAAATGGATGGACCTGGTGACAAGCACGGAAGTACCACCGAGAAAGGTGGTATGGGATAAGTTAAATACTTTGATAGGGTCGAGAATTGATTCTGACAAGCAAGTGAACGGTAAGAAATTGTCGGACAATAAGATTGAGGCTTTTAGGAAAATAAAGAGATTGTTTGTGGACGAGAAGTATGTTTCTGAAATTTAGACAAAAAAATTGCCCCCGCGAATAAATTCGCGGGGGCAAGGGTTGGGAGGGTTAGATCAAGTCGATGGCAGCCTGGAGCTGCTGGGCTCCGGTTTCGACGTCATCAGCCAGGTAGCCGGTGGTTTGGGCTTGGATGGTGAGATCTGCAGCTTTCTTGCGGAGTTGGCCGGCTTCGGCTTTTTTTGACTCGACAAGCTTCAAGGCAGTCGCTTTTGTGCCGGGGATGTCCCAACCGCCGACTTTGGCCAGCTTTTCATAAGCGGCCTTCAATTCGGTGGAGGTGAATTCCACGTAGGGCTGGGCGGCGTCGCGTTGAGCTGCGACGTAAGCTCGGGAATATTCAGCATTTAGGGCAGCTTCTGCTTCGGCAGCAATCGCTGCAACCTTGGCTTCGGCGGCTTCTTGAGCGGCCTTGGCAGCTGCGGCAGCTTCGGGGTAGATGATGCTGGTGATCCAGGCAGCGAATTTGTTCCAGAGAGTCTTCATGTAATCCTCCTTATGTGAAAGAAAATTTGAGAGTGCTCTGGGGTTGAGTTTCCTCTCCCAGTTGATAGGGGGTAATATACCATAAGTATCCTATATTGTCAAGTAATTAGGAACTATGGGTGGATGATTCGTGCCTGACATACTATGCTTAATTGGTGATTTACTTGTGTGTGGCTATGGTACAATTTTTTGCACTATGAAAGATGTCTGGAAGAGGATACCAAGTTCCGAAGTTAGACAGTATTTGAAGAAAGTGGAGACAGGAGGCTCGTATTCGGAGGAGATAGCCGATAGCCTCGAAGAAACAGTGTTTGGGCAAAGAGAGGCGTGCAGGGCTCTGGCTCGGATGGTGGCTAGATTTGAGACAGGATTGACATTGCCAAACAAGCCTGCAGGAGTAGTGATGTTTTTGGGTCCGACTGGTGTGGGAAAAACCGAGATGGCGAAGGCATTGGCCAGGCATATGTTTGATGATCCCGAATCGGAGCAGCTGAAGATAATAGACTGTGCAGAGTTCTCTGAGGCTCATACGATTTACCGTTTTTTGGGTTCACCTCCATCGTACGTAGGCTATGGAGACGAGCTAATAATCGAGGAGGAATTTTTGGATGGAAGAAACATAATTGTGTTTGATGAGATCGAAAAGGCTGATCCGGCCTTGTGGAGGATGCTACTCTCGGTATTCTCGACAGGAAGTTTGAGCGTGCGGGCGGACAATCCTATCGACAAAGGATCAGTAGAAACGAGGCTGGATTTCAGCAATTCATTTATCATCCTGACTTCAAATGTGGGAGCTTGGGAGATGCAAAACGCAGGAAATACAATTGGTTTTATGAGTGAGAAGAGAGATGAGGATGTAGATAGGGCGGCTATGGGAGGACTAAAGAAGTGTTTTGGTAATATTCCCGAGTTTTTGGGTAGGATAGACGAGAAGATAGTGTTTAAGCCCTTAGCGGACGAAAACTATGTCCAGATATACTGGAAGTTTATTAGTGAGATAAATGAGTTTCTGAAATCCGGAATTAGATTTACTACATCGGATGAGCTGACCAAGCACCTTATCGGCCTCTCTGTGGCCAATAAACAGTATGGAGCACGGGACATGGAACATGTGATCAAGTCGGTGCTGTTGCAGCCGTTGTCGGACGTTCTAGCGACCGAGCCCAAGACCACCTTTATTGTGGGGGACTTGGATGAGCAGGGGAATATTGTGTTTTATATGAACTAAATTGATACAGAAAGTAGTATTGTTTTGTAGATTGAGACATATGGATGGTAAAAAATGAGGATGGGAATGATGAAAATGTGATATAGAGGAGAGTAGTTTGATGCATTGAGGTTTAATTTTGGCAAAAAAATTAGCGCCCCCCGGGGTGGGGAGCGCTGGTTGGTTGCTACATGAGCAGCACGAGAAGGCTCGCGAGGCCGAGATAGCCTCCGATTGTTCCAAACACTGTCCCCATGAACAAGAAAAAGAACAGAATGAGGAGCAGGATGAGGAGGAGGAACAAAAATCCGAGTATTTGCATTTTTCGCTCCTTTTTGCGAATGGATAGGAGAAAGGATTGATTAATGTACAAAGCGAAGTATACCCTATAATGCTCGATTTGTCAAGTGCTGGAGATGGCGAGGCTAGCCGAGCATGTCGCCGTCGTCAGGGCCACCTGGAGGTTGGAGCAGGAAGTAGACGGTGGCCTGGAGAAGCGCGACTTTGAGCTGCCGCAGGTCGACTCTATCGCCAGCTGAGCAGGCATCAACAGTGGCAAAAAGGGTGTCTTTGAGGGTGTCCAAGGGTGTGATATTTGGGACAGCGCGGTTGAGGTGGAATTGGCTTTTGTACAGATGCTCGCGATCGAATTCAATGGTGAACGTGGCTCGGTTGTAAAGGTATGTCCAGAAATAATCAAAGTTGAAGTGATCACCGGTGAAAGCTTCTTCGATGGACGCTTTGACGCGTGAGGTTTCCGGAGTCAGGCAAGTGAGCCTGAGAGCTTCTTCTTCATCGATGCTTTCTGCAAGCACAGAAAGACCTTCAGGGATCGCAAAACGTTTGAACTCAACCTGATTTGCGAAGCCTTGCCAGGTACGAAGACCATTGAATCCGTTCTTGTTCTCA
>Ga0172379_10004679_pt1 | contig 19862 bp, 17 predicted proteins | sample GrowelOW334metaG_FD_119756 | JGI IMG/M metagenome (GOLD analysis project Ga0172379, IMG submission 119756) | Groundwater microbial communities from an aquifer near a municipal landfill in Southern Ontario, Canada - Groundwater well OW334 metaG | ecosystem: Environmental > Aquatic > Deep...
ATTATCAAAACAAATAACCTTGTAGCCGAGTTTTATCAGCTTTTTGCATAAATGAGAACCTATAAAGCCGGCTCCTCCGGTGATTAAAAAAGTTTTTTCATTACTCATATTATTTGTATGATTTGTTTTTCAGCAAAATATATTTTGCTATTTCGCTGTCTAATATATGGCAATTGGGTATTACGCAATGCCCGCCAATTTTTCCGGACATATATTTTAAGTAAGGCCTTACAACTTCTTCTCTGCCCAATTTTCTGTAGCCTTCGTTATACGATTTGTTGGCCTCTGCATAAATTATATCAAAGTCCAGGCCTTTTTTATCGCACCATTTTTTAATTTCTTTATTCAAAGCTATCATCCAGCCATATTGGGTTGTGTCCCATAATTTTATTGATTCGCTTATCATCGAAGGATAAAACACTTTTGTTTTAATTCCCAGGCTTGCCAAATGTTTTCTTGCCGTCTCTCCGGCTTTCTTTTCATCAGCGCCGATATATTTAACAAAGGTTTTAACGCCTTCAAAAAGATAAGGATGCACCCCCCTTACCGGACTGTGAACAACCATTCCAGAAAACATTGACGCTAATTTTTTTGTGGTGCCGGGAGCAACAGTGGAATGAATGATTGTTATTTTAGGATTTACTTCTTTTATTTCTTTTTTAACTATGTCAATAAATTTATCAGACCAAGGTATGCAAACATGCAAAACTTCAACACCTTCAAGGCCGTCGTTTCTTTTTAAATCTTTGATTTTGGGATTGTTATAAAATTTAGCCAGCGAACTTCCTATTTCTCCAAAACCCAATATTCCTGCTTTTTTGTTGCTCTTTTTCATATCTCTTATTTATTATTAAATTATATTAAATTTACTTTCCGTTTGCCTTTGCCAACAGCCAGGAAGAGCTCTGAACCTTTCCTCCTCCCACTCCATTGATTATTTTTATATTAAAATCTCTGCAAGCTTTTACTTCGTTTTCCGGAATATTACTCGAGCTCCTATCTCCGCCTTTGGCAAAAAATAATTCCGCGCCAGGATATTTTTTTGCTACGGTAATCAAGCTTTCTGAAACCGAAATATCCTTGTCTACGGAGAGAAAAACTTCGTCCACATATTTTAAAGCTTTTATTATTTCTATTCTTTCGTTTTCAGGCATAAAAGCAGTTTTCCCCTTTATTTTTACCTGGTCATCGTTGTTAACAACCACAACCAAAAAATCTCCCAAATTTTTTGACTCTCTTATCAGGTTTATATGCCCGACGTGAATCGGATTAAAAAAACCCGACGTAATCACTACTTTTTTCATTGCTTTTTGAGTATATAATTTGTATTATCTAATAATACGAACAATACTATTATATACCATAAAATATTATGAAAATCAAAGAAAAATCCGGCCCTAAAAAAATACCCTCTTTATACCTGGCCGGCTTTTATTTTTTTCTTTTATTGCCTGTTGTGGCAATTTCTCCGTGGTTTTTTCCGCCTGATTGGGGCAAGGCTTTAATAGCCAGAAGTATTGTTGCCGCGCTTTCCTTTTTTCTCGTTTTTTATCTTCTTTATAAAAGAGAGGAAATTGAACTGCCTGAAAAATTTAATAAAAACACAGCTCTTTGGTTTTTAGCCGCTCTTTTGATTATTTTCTTTTTAGCATCAGTTTTTTCTGTAGATCCTGTTTTCAGCTTTTGGGGCTCTCCTGAAAGATCGGGCGGTTTTGCAAATATTGCCTCGTATATAATATTCGCAATTTTATCATTTTTCATTCTCAAAAAAAATGACTGGCCTAAAATTTGGGTATTTTCAATCTGTATAGGCATTTTGGTTGCTTTTGTGGCCGTATTCCAATTTTACGGTTTATTCAGCAATGTTTTAATACCATTCTCCGGCAGGCCTCCTTCAACAATAGGCGGACCGATATTTTTAGGAATATACCTTCTGCTTTTATTTTTTCCAACTCTTGGGCAGGGCCTGAAAGAAACAAAGCCGCCTATGAAAATATTTTATGGCCTGGCAACACTATTGTTCTTTTACGTAATTTTAATTACGGGGTCCCGCGCGGCCTATGTCGGATTGGCTGTTGGAATTTTATATTTCGTCTTGTTTTATCCAAAAAAAATGCCTGCTGTCAAAATAAGCGCCCTGATTTTACTGGTTTTAGGAGTTTTGGCTGTTTATTATGTAAACTATGTTGTTATAAGCCCGGATATCAACTTTCCTAAATTTTTAGAACAAAATAAAATTTTTCAGGCGGTCCACCCCAGGCTTTTGGTTAAATCTGCCTTGGCAGACCCCAGATTTTCTGCATGGAAGGTGGCATGGGAGGCCATAAAAGAAAAGCCTGTTCTGGGCTGGGGGTTAGAAAATTTCTCCGTCGGTTTTGACAAACATTATGATCCGTCGCTTCCGTATATTTCAAAAGCATGGGGAGGATGGTGGGACAGGGCTCACAATATTATTTTTGAAACAGGGGCAACGGCCGGCATTCCTGCGGTAGTTGCCTATCTGGCGCTTTTTGCAGTTTTGCTCTGGCAGTTGCAAAAAATTAAAAATGCCAATAAAAACCCTGGTGACGAGAGCGATAGGATATTAAACATTTCAGTCCACGCAATACAGGCAACTTTTATCGCTTATTTGGCTGCAAATTTTTTCAGCTTTGATACTTCGTCTTCATATATTGTTTTCTTTATGATTGTCGGATATTCTTTATATTTGATAAATGAAAATATTTTAAAGAACAGCGGCCAACAGCAGGAATCATTGCCAAACAATTTTTTGAATAAAACAGGACAAAAAATTGTTGCCTTCAGAAAACCTGTTATTGTTGTTTTATCATTTTTATTATTATACTTTTTGTGGCAGTACAATTTAAAGCCATATCAAATAAGCGTTCAGCTTAACATAGTTGATAACCTTACAGAAGCCGGGCAATGCCCGGAAGCTTTTGCAAGGCTGGAAAAAGTTTTGCCGAAAAAAAGTTTTCTGGAAGCTTACACCGGCTTAGAATATGTAAAAACTATCAAAAAATGCGCAGAATTGCATCCTGAAAACGATTTAGAATATGCAAAAAAGGGCGCAGAAGTTTTAAAAACGTCTGTAATCAGCCGGCCGCTTTACACGCGCTCTTGGATATATCTTGGCGGTTTTGCCACTATTATGGCCTCTAAAGAAACAGACCAAACAAAAAAAGAAAACCTTCTTAGTGAAGCCCGTTCTTATATGGAAAAAGCTTCTGCCTTGGCTCCAAAACACCAAGAAATAATAATTGAGGCGGCTAAAACAGAATTAGTGGCAGAAAATTACAAAGCCATGAAAGAGAAAACAAACGAATGTATTGCTCTGGATCCGGGCCTGGGAGAATGTTATTGGTACCTATCTTTGGCAGAACTGTATTTAAAAGATTTTGAGAATGCAAAAAATAATGCCAAAAAAGCCTATGAAAACGGGTTTAATATAAGTTCCAATTCTTCGCTCTTTCAATTAGCTAATGTTTATGTGCGCCTGGAAAATTATGAAGGGCTTGCGCTGGTTTACGAACAGCTGGTTTTGCAAAACCCCTCGGTAGCCCAATATCATTCTTCTTTGGCTTTTATATACAGAGAAATGGGGTATTACAAAAGGTCCAGGCTTGAAGCATTAAAATTTTTAGAAATGATGCCTGAGGCCAAAGAAGAGGTGGATGCGTTTTTGAAAACTCTGCCAGAATAAATATGGTTTTTAACTCCCTTGAATTTTTTATATTCTTTCCGGCAGTAGTTTTTCTTTATTTTTTGCTGCCCCACAAGTACAGGTGGTTTTTGCTTTTATCGGCGAGCTGTTTTTTTTATATGGCTTTTATCCCTGCATATATTTTGGTTTTATTTGCTTTGATTCTGATAGATTATTTTATGGCCATACAGATAGAAAAGTCTTCCGGAAAAAACAAAAAGTTGTTTTTAGTCATCAGCATCATCTCAACCTGTTTTGTTCTTTTTGTATTCAAATATTTCAATTTTGCAAGCTATAATTTGTCTGCTCTGGCAGAACTTCTGCATTGGAATTATCCGTTGAAAACTTTGGGCATTGTTCTGCCAATTGGGTTATCGTTTCATACGTTTCAAAGTTTAAGCTATGTGATTGAAGTGTATAAAAACAAACAGAAAGCCGAACGCAACCTCGGCATTTACTCCTTGTATGTGATGTTTTTCCCTCAACTGGTGGCGGGCCCAATTGAAAGGCCGCAAAATCTTCTGCATCAATTTTATGAAAAGCATATTTTTGACATCCAAAGGGTTTCAGACGGATTAAAACTGATGATGCTGGGTTTATTTAAAAAGGTTGTTGTCGCCGATAGGTTAGCCTTATTTGTCAACCAAATTTATGATAATCCAACTGACTACAACGGACTAAGCCTGATTATGGCTACGATTTTTTTTGCTTTTCAAATCTATTATGACTTTTCCGGATATTCTGACATTGCAATCGGATCGGCTCAAGTTATGGGATTTAATCTGATGGAAAACTTCAACCGGCCGTATTTCTCCCGCTCAATTCCCGAATTTTGGAAAAGATGGCACATATCTCTATCAACATGGTTTAAAGATTATTTGTACATACCCCTTGGCGGAAACAGAGTCAAAGCAGCGAGATGGTGCTTCAATATATTTGTCACTTTTCTGTTAAGCGGTCTTTGGCATGGAGCGAATTGGACTTTTATAATTTGGGGGTCTTTGCACGGTTTTTATTATATGTTCGGGCATTTTACCCAAAAAATACGGCAAAAATTTGTTGAAATTACGAGGTTGTATAAATTGCCCAATCTGCAAAGATATTTCCAAGTTGCAATTACCTTTTGCCTGGTTTGTTTTGGCTGGATATTTTTCAGAGCAAAAAACATAAAAGAGGCATTTTATATAATCACACACCTTTTTTCAGGAGTATTTGAAGGCCTGCCCGTTGTTGCCAAAAATTTCAGCGAAGTTGTTATTCATAAACACATAGGCATTTATTTTTTCAAACTGCCAGCCTATGAACTCATCGTTGCAATACTCTCTTTGTTATTTATGGCGTTTATCTATTTTGCGCAGAAAAATGAAACAGACAGAAAGTTGCTTTCTAAAAAACCTTTGTGGCTAAGGTGGATTGTTTATTATGCAATGATTTTTGGCATAATATTTTTTGGCGTGTTAACTAAAATAAACTTTATATATTTTCAATTTTAATGTCAGATACGAATAAAGCCTTATTAAAACTTTTGCTGTTTATTGCGCCGGTGGCAATTGTTGTATTGTTTTTTGAATATAATCTTTTTAGGATGCCGAACAGTTATAATTTTAAAAAAAATCTTATAGAAAAAAACGCCCCTGATATTGAAATGCTTATATTGGGGTCATCTCATTCTTATAATGGAATAAACCCTGTATTTCTAAGCCAGAAATCCATTAATATGGCTGAATCCTCCCAGTCTTTATATTATGATTTGAAAATAACAGAAAAATACCTGGACCGGATGAAAAATTTAAAAACTGTGATAATCCCCGTTTCTTATTTCTCGTTAGGTTATAACATAAACGATAACGATGGATATTGGCGCGGATATTTTTATGAAAAGTATTACGGCATTGCATGCCAGCAACACAAGCTGGACATAAAAAGATTCAGCTTCCTCGCCCTATACGGGCAGATTACAGGTTTGATATATGCCAAAGAAAATTTTGACCCGGGGCTGGCCAAAAATATAACCGATTTGGGATTTGATCGGCAAAGCAGCGAAACAAATTATATTGATGAAGAAAGAGCTAAAAAGCAAACTGTCTATCACGCTACTTTGATAAAAGAAAAAAATATTCCTGAAAATATAAAATACTTGGAAACGCTGATAGAAAAGCTCCAAAGTAAAAATGTAAGGCCTGTTTTAGTTACAACCCCGGTATATCATACATATTCAGATAATATTGATAAAAAAAATTATGACTTGATGCAAAAAAATGTTAACGATTTAGTTAAAAAATACAACATCAAATATTTTAACTATTTTACAGATAACCGCTTTATAGATAAAGATTTTATAACGTCTGATCACCTAAATGAAATGGGCGCTGAAAAATTCAGCAAAATTTTAGACAAAGATATTCTCCATTAATATAAAATTCCGGCCAAAACAAAAACTGCCCTTGCGGGCAGTTTTTGTTTCCTCTCTAAATCTTTCACAAGAAGACCAGAGATTCAAACGAGATACTATTGAGCTGTTACGGCTCTGACGTCGAGTGGCAAGTTATTAATTAAGTAACCTGATACCCAGTCTTTGGCTGCTGTATCATCAACTGCTGCTGTGTGGCTGGTTGCGCCGAAGTCAGACCAAATGGCTGCTTCAACTGCACCGCTTCCAGAAGATGAAGATGTGTGCAAACCGTAGATGCCTGTTGTTGAGCTCTGTACCAAGAAGTGCTTGGCAACATCTGTAGAGTCGTCAGATGACAAGTTTACAGATACGCTGTCATTTCCTGTGTTTGAAGTGTAGAAGTCGTTCAATGTAGCCTTAATGCTGTATGTGTAGCTTGAACCGGCAGAGATTGTCTCTTCGGTGTCGCTGGTTGTCCAGTTGATATAGAAAGAAGTAGAACCAGATCCGCTTGAAATGGATGTAGCTCCTTCAATGTCGGCTGCTGCAGCATTAACGATGTTAACAGATGATGTGATATCGGTTGAGCCTCTGAAGAACTTAAAGTTGCTGATACGAGGAACACTTGCTGTTCCTCCATCGCTTACTTTAATGTCAAATTTCAATTGCTTTAATGCGATATCTCCCTTTGCATCTGCTCCAACTGTGAACTTGTAAACTTCAGCTTGTGAACCGGAAGCTGCAGTTGCTGAATTCAAGGTTCCAACTGTGAAGGTTGGGAATGACTTGTAAACATACTGAGCTGATCCGGCTTTGGCTAAAGATGTAGATTCAGTTACAGTTCCTTGGCTGTTTAAGTACTTGAGCTGATCCAATGTTACAGCAACGTTTTTGTAGTCTGTTGAATTTGTTGCTGATGGAACTGCTAAGTCCAAGTAAACATCAATGTACTTTGTTGCATTAGCTGCAACTGGAATTGACAAACCTGTGAAGTAAGCAACTGTGTTGCTGGTTGTGTCAAATGGTCTTGTCCGTATTGGTGTTGTTTCTCCGGGGATTTTTAAGATAGCGCTGTTGATTACAGAGGCGATTGCTGCGCTTCCAACCTTGACTTGCATTTCTGTTATGGTGTAGCTGTCATTGGCGGCAGTTATTTTGAACTTGCCTGCCAATACTTGCTGTCCGCCGGCGACTACGCCAGCTAAAGGTGTATTAGCAAATGCAGGTGTCAAAGAGCCTGTGCCGAAGGTCAATGTTTGACCGGCTATATCAGTGGCGCCTGTGGCACCAACTGCTACAGCTGAACTGGCTGTTGTACCTGTGGTTGTAAGAGTAACTTGGCCTGTGCTTGAAGACATACCTGAAGAAACATCTCCATAAACCATTACATCAACTGTTTGTCCGGCAGCAACTGAATAGTTGACTGACCAGCTGTTTGCAGGTGTTGAAATAGTAGGCTTTATGTTTGTGGTGTTTGCGCCAAATTTAACATAAAGGTTGGATACGTATGTGCTTACTGCGTCAAGAGTAGCTGTAATAGTATTGATGTTTACAGCTTCTGTTGTGTCTGCAGTCAAAGTGAAATGACCTAACTTGTAGTTAGTCAAAGGAGCAACAACTGAGTGGTTTGCGTATGAACCATACAAAGCCAAAGTTAATGTTCCATTTTTCACTGTTACTGTGTTTCCAGTTGTATCTGTGGCAGGTACGTCAACTGTGGCCATAGAAACTAATCCATAGGCATTGTTTTCAGAAGCTGAACCTTCAAGGTTGATTCTGACTGTGTCATTGGCATTAATTCCATTTGTGCCATCGTTGTCGTAGATGTCGGCTCTCACTTCCAATGTTACAGGTGAACCTGGATCAACTATTAAAGATGAACCAAAGTTGAATGTTGTGTATTCATTGGTTGTGTCGTGTGAATCACCCACTGCCTCAATGTCAGCTGTGCTCCCAACCTGTACGCCGTTAGCATACAAAGCGCCGTTTCTCAATTGACCTACGGTGAGGTCGGAAACTGTGGCTGAAACTTTCATTGACTCAATCTTTACCCTTTCGCCGGCTGCCTTCAATTCAAACTTAGCTAATACGACATTGTTTGCCCCATCAACTACGTTTCCTGAAGGAGATGTTGAAAGTTTGGTAACTGTTAAGCTACCAGAATTGATTGATTGTGTTCCGCCATCCAAAGCTGTGAAAGTTGTGGATGTGTTTGTTTTTGTAACTTTTAAGTTAGCGTTCATCTGCGAGTCAACAACTGAAACGTCGGCTGCTGTTCTTAAAGAAAGGTAAACATTCTTGTTTGAACCGCCGATTATGTCAACTAACACTTTGACGACGCGTGTGCCGGTTTCCATTTTGACAGGGGCTGCTGACAAATCAAATGTAACATAGTCATTTGAATCTGCGTTAGCAACTGCGCTGCCTTGCTGTACTCCGTCAATTAAAAGTCTGAAATTCTTAACATCAGAACTCCTTGTTACGCTGCCTCCTACTTTGAAAGCAATTCTGCTCAAGTTGACTGCTCTTGTTCCAACAACTACGTTGTCGTACCAAATAGCATAGTCATTTTGAGGATCGATGCTAGCAGCAGTCGGGGTAGCTCCTCCGGCAAAATACATTGTTGCCAAGTTTGTGCCAGAAGCTAATGTGAACAAGTTTCCGGTGATTGGGAATGTTCCCTTTACGGCTGATGAATTTGAAGTTACATCAGCGGCTGAAGTTACCTGAACTCCAACTAATTCTCCAACTGATCCATCAACATCAGCCAAAACGCTGATTGTTTTTGAACTGCCGGCAGGAATTGTGATAACTCCTGTTGAATCGTTGAAAGTAACGATTGTTGATGCAACGCTGGCTGAATCGGTTAATCTCTTGGCTCCCTCAAAAAGGTAAACATTACCTAATGTTGAGTCGGCTGCGATTCCGATTCTCTTTAACTTCAAATTTGTGATTTTTACTTCAGCGTTGTCGCCGTTGTAAAAATTGATTTTAGCTAAAGTAGCTAAGCCTTGTGTGTCAACAACTGTTCCGGCTGCTGGATTGTCAGAAGCCAAGCTTACTGTTAATCCTGCTCCGGTTGGAGTTGTTGTTCCTGTGCCTGTTCCTGTACCTGTTGTTGTAGATGAACCTGCAACAATTGAGTTCAACAAAGCGATTGATTTTGGACCAACCTGGCTTGCGATTACCCATCCCTGGGCTGCCTGCCATTGCTGAACAGCTTGTAATGTCCTTGAACCGAAGTAGGTTGTTTCATTTCCAGGTGAACCTGCTCCTGTTGTTGCTACTGTATAGCCTTTGCCATTCATTATTTGCTGTAAGCACTTTACATCCTGACCGACTGAACCAACTCTCAGATATCCGCTGAATGTTACTCCAGCGCAAGCTGTATAAGTTGATGTTCCGGTTGTTGTAGTTGTGCCTTGCAATAAAGCCAATTGAGCTAACAAACCATTAATTGTGGCTTGTAATTCCTCAACTGTGACAGCGCTAGCTGATACAGGGGCAATTGCGGCAACCAATGCCAAACCGGCAACGGCTGCTATAATTGTTTTTCTTATACTCATTTTTGTGTGTTTTTTGTAATTAATTTTATATTTTTGTTCTCGTCGCGTCGACCGTTTTGCCTATAATTAATAATAGGACTTGTTCGCGGTTTTACGTATTAACAACGAACGTATCCCGCTAAGCAAAGCGACTCATCAAATTGCGAACGAAGTAAATACTCCGTCCTCTGCGCCTTCGGAAAATGTTTTATCTGTTTTTTCCGACTGCATAGAGGACGGGGTAAAAAAATCGCTGCTACTTGAGTTATTTACTTATTAACAATATTTTTTCAAACGCTTCCAAATAACTTCCTTCTTCATATAAAGCCTTTATTTCCGCCAAAGCTGTCTGTTGTTCTTCTGTTAATGTTGAAGCTTCCAATGAAGCTATCTCCTGATCGTCTAACATTTGATACAAATCCACATTCTCTGTTGCGCTTATATCAATTCCCAATGCTCTTAACTGTTCTTTGTTATCTTCTATTTTTCTAACCTCAACTGCTAATTCTTTCAGCGACTCCGGGTTTTCTTTTAATGCATCTGTAATGTTTTTTGTCGCATCGGCTATTCCCTGTTTAACCTCGCTTATTGCAGAAGGAATGTTATTTTCTTTATTTTCTTTTACTGCTTTAACCAATTCCTGCGATCTCTTGTCCAAAACATCCATGCTGTTTTTCAATACATCTGCGCCAACTAATGCCGCTTGAGACTGCTCTGTTATTTTTTTAACTGTGAAGAGCATGTCTCCTGGCAAAGTGTATTGGGCAAAGCCGAACACGCCGAACATCACCAAAAACATTGTTGCGAAGGCATAGGCCAATTTTTTCTGCTTGAATAATGACGGTAAAATTTCTAAAATCCCCATTGTTCTTTCTTCCTTAACCGGCTCAATTCCCAATATCTGGTTTTTAGCCAAAATAACCCAATCCTGATTGGGTTTAATTTGATTCAATTTCTGGAGATTAGCAATGAGTTGTTTTTCGGTCATCATATTAGCTTCTTAATATTATGACGCAGAATTACCCTTTTTGTTACAAAAAACTATATTTCTTTTACCTGGCCTTTCAACTCCTTCAAACCTCTGTGCATCATTACCCTTATAGAACCTTCTGTTTTTCCCATAAGTTTGGCTATTTCAGGTACGGACATATCATCTATATAGTGATAAATAATAATGTCCTGATAGTCTTTTTTAAGGCCTTGCAGGGCTAATTTGACAGCCTCAATATCTGCGCTCAATACTGCTTTTTCGTGCAACCCCGAGCCTTGGTCAACCATTTGCGGAATCATCTCTGTTGAGACTATATTTGTCCTGCCTTTTTCCCTATAATGGTCAATAACCGTATTCCTTGCTATTTGGTATAAAAAGGCTCCCGGGTTGTCTATTGCCTTTTGGCTTGTTTCGGCCTTCTGATAGGCCTCCCAGCCCTTTAAAAACACCTTAGAAGTTATATCTTGAGCCGTTTCCTGCGAGTTAACTTTCAAGTAAACAAACCTATATATCTTATCAATATATTGGTCGTAAATCTCACTGAATTTTTCTTTATAATTATCCATTTGGTATTAAACTATATAATATCACAAAATATGCTCAAAGTCAACGTTTTTTACTCTATTTTACAAAAAATAGCCACTCTTTCTAATACTCTCAAATAGTCGTAAATATTTCAAGTTATTGGGACAAGATAGGACAAAATTGAGCCTAATTAGGACATTTGGTATGTCCCAGCCAAATTTTCAGAAGTTTCAGAGGTTATCTTATAAAACACCTGGTTCCACTCTCCAATCCTTGTTATCTTGCCAGCCTCTAAAAGTTCATCAAGGTCTCTTCTTATTGTTCTTTTTGTAACATCGGTTAAAACTGTTTTAAAGTCAGAAACTTGGGCCTTGCCCTTTTCTTCTAAAATTTTGATAATCTTTTTTTGGCGCTCCGACAGTTTTATCTCTTTAATTTTTGTTTGTTTTTCGTTTTCGCCAGTTTTTGGAGGAATGTCTATAATATGATTTTCTGCTGTCAAACAGAGGGCTTTTACAATTTTAGTTTTTATATTGTCGTACTCCTGGCAGACAATTAAAAAATTTATATTGTCTATCCAGCCTTGCGCGTTGCCAAGTTTCAAATATGTTTTTAAAATTTCTATATCTTCTAAAAGGCCTGAAACAATTTTTTCTTTTTGAACAGAAGTCCAGCCTTGCGCGTTGTTTTGCCAGCCGGCTAACAAAACCATGCTTTCCATTATTTGCAAAGCTTTATCTTTTGCTCTGTTTTTCAGGGGGTCAGATTCCGGAAAAAAATCCAGCAGTTTATAAACCGCATTGGTTATTTTTATGTATTTGTCTTCCATAATATCATCTAACTTAACAGAAAAAAACTCAAAAGTCAAAAAACCCTCTTTCAAAAAAGAAAACAAATTAAACTCGCTAAAACTTATAAATATTTTAATAATTATATCACAAACATTTTCAAAAAACACCTGTGAATAAGTCGCCTAAGGCGACGGGCTATAAATTTCAAAATCTATCAAATTATTGTCTGAATCTTTATAATTTTTAATTATTTCATCGCATATTCTTGTAAGACTCTGGCCGTCTCCGGGGTTGATGGCGGGTAGAGTTTCGTAATCTTTGGCGCTTCCCCAACCAACCTTATCAATAATTGTTTTATCCGGCTTTTTCAGCGCTAAAGAATTATTTTTGCTTAAAGTTATATCAAGCAAAATGTCTGAACCCTCTATTTCTCTTGAAATCAAAAAATAATCATTTGAACCCACTATTTTGCCTTTAAAGTTAGACGAAGACACAAATGAACCCCAAACGTCATTAGAACCGGCGCTTTCTGTTTTTCTCTGTAAATAATAACCGGTCAAGTCAACCTCATAATCATTCGGATTATATAATTTTACGAATCTTTGATTTATTGGACTTATTTGAACTTCGCTGATAAGAATATTTTTTAAAACCGGCAATTTTGGCTCTTCGGTTTTTACATATTTAATATTTTTTGCGTTTGGCGTTGGGGTTTGCAATTCAAAATCAAATGAATTGTTATCGCCATCCCACACATTTTCAGAAATAATTTTTCTGCCTATTGATAAGCCTGCTTCCGGGGCTTGAGAGGGCAACAATTCATAATCTTGGGCCATTCCCCAGCCAACTTTGTCGGAAATTTCCCTTTTTGGATTTTTTAAAACCAAGGAATTATCTTCTGTCAGGGGTTTATCTATTATAATGTCTGCATAGGTTATATATGAAGAACCCTCTCTGGCAATAATAAAATAATCGTTGGAGCCAATCATTTTGCCTTCAAAAAGATTGCCGGGCGCAAAACTTGAATAGTTTTCCGCTGTTTTTGTTTTTCTCTGCAAATACCAGCCGGTTAAATCAATATAGTTTCCGGTTGGGTTGTACAACTCCACAAATTCTTCTTTGTCATCGTTTAATCCTGAAATCATCACCTCTGAAATTAAAATCTTAGGATAAACAACGCTTCCGCCCCCGGTATAATTGTTTTCAACTACTACAACTTCTTCGTTAACATTTTCCTCAATATTTTCCCCGTTCTCCTGTACTAATTCTTTTTCCGGCTCTTTAACTTTTTCTACAGAAACCAGGCTTTCAGCTAAAAGTAAAGCAATTTCCTGCCTTATTACGTCAATTTTTTCAGCAATATCATCAAGCTGGTCCTCTAAACTTTGAATTTCGGGCAATTCAACGCTTGCAATATCCTCATTTACAATATTAACCGGCTCAACCCGTTCATCTAAAACTGCATTATAAGAATTGACCGAATCCAAAACAGAGCCCGCCAGCTCTGTTTTATTAAATCCCAATTTTTCAGCAAAATTTCCGAATATTTCTTGGTTAAAAGAAAAGGCAAAAACAAACAGAATAAAAATTAATAAGAGCATAAACGCTCCCTGTTTTAAAAACTTTTTTAAAAAAATTATTCTTTGCAATTTTTTAAAAAATATTTCTTAATTATACAACCAAAAACAATTGTAATCCAAATACATATTGACAAAATTAATTTGTTGTTATAATATATTTGTAGTACCTTAACCGCAAATCGCAGCACAAGGGAGCTAAACTATGGCCGACGACTGCCCAACTCTCACCCCCGCGCACCTGGTTGTTCACAATGAATTCCTTAAATATTTTCTCCAACCGAATTCTTTGGAACAGATGAAAGATTTTTATCTCTTAGTTGTCAGAATGGAAATACCAGAGGCATATTTGCCCGGGTTGATAGAAGACGCAATCAAGTGGCTGATAGAAAAATGGCCCCCGGAAGCTGACGGCCACCCCGACAAACATAAAGACGCCATTGGAAAAATCTGCGTGCTTAAAAAATATATTATCCTGCTGCAAAACAGGCAAAAAAAAGCGTAGCCTCATCAACAGGCGCGCCTAACGCAAAAGCGTCCCGGTTTTACCCAGGACGCCTTTTTTATTTTACAATTTACTTTCTTGATTTTGCCAGCTTGGGAAATTCCGGAGCCCTTGTTATCAATTTTGGCATTTCAAAAACAATTTTGCCTTTTTCTTCGTCAATTAAAACCCTGCTGCCTTCTGAAATTTCATTGGTAACAATTTTAATTGATAATGGGTCCAAAATTAATCTTTGAATTACTCTCTTTAACGGACGGGCTCCCAAGCTTGGATCAAACCCTTCTTTTGCCAAAAACTCTTTGGCTTTATCAGAAATTTTGATGGTTATTTCTTTGGCGCTCAATCTTTTCTCAACTTTTGCAAGTTCCAACTCAACAATTTTCTTGATTTCTTCTTTCTTTAAATAATTAAATATCACAATTTCGTCTATTCTGTTCAAAAACTCGGGCCTAAACTGGTCTTTTAGGCTGTCTGTTATTTTATCCTTCATTGAATCTCTTTCGGCAATTTCCTCTTTTGTGTTAAACCCAATTGAGGACATTTTATTGATATAATCGGACCCCACATTTGAAGTCATAATTATAATTGTGTTTTTGAAAGAAACTGTCCTGCCTTTTGAATCTGTCAGTCTGCCATCTTCAAAAATTTGCAAAAGAATGTTAAAAACTTCAGGATTAGCCTTTTCTATTTCATCAAGCAAAATAACAGCATACGGCCTGCGTCTTACTTTTTCGGTTAATTGCCCTGCTTCTTCATAGCCAACGTAGCCTGGCGGAGAGCCGATAATTTTTGAAACTGTATGGCGCTCCATATATTCAGACATATCAAGCCTTATCATTGCTTTTTCATCATTGAACAAAAACTCCGCCAAAGCCCTTACGGTTTCGGTTTTTCCAACTCCGGTTGGGCCCAAAAATAAGAACGAACCCAATGGCTTGTTTTCTTCTGAAATGCCGGCTCTTGCCCTTCTAATGGCTCTGGATATAGCTGAAATAGCTTCTTCCTGGCCAATAACCTTTCTGTTCAAGGTGTCTTCCATTGTTTCCAACTTCTTGGCTTCTTCGGTAATCAAACGCATAACCGGAATTCCCGTCCATCTTGAAACAACCTTGGCAACTTCTTCCTCGGTTACTTCTTCTTTCAAGAAATGATGAGTCTTCTGTAATTTAATCAATTTTTGTTCAATTGATTTCTGCTCTTTCAAAAGCTGGGGAATTTTCCCGTATTTTATTTCAGCCACTTTTTCCAAATTAGCTTCTCTTTGGGCAATTTCCGTCTGATAAGACAAGGTATCAATCTTTTTCCTGATGTCTTTTATTTTATTAATCAATTCTTTTTCAGCGTCCCATTTTGCCCGCAATCCTTTGGTTTTTTCTTTCAAATCCGCCAATTCCCTGGCAATAACTTTTAATCTTTTTTCAGAATCCTTTTCTTTTTTTAAAGCCTGCTTTTCAATTTCAAGCTTGGTAACTTCTTCTTCAAATTTTTCCAATTCCTGAGGTTCAGATTCAATTTCCAATCTTAAAGCACTTGCGGCTTCGTCCATCAAGTCAACTGCTTTATCGGGCAAAAATCTGTCGGAAATATAGCGGGAACTCAATTCAACCGCGGCTTTAATTGCCGAGTCTTTTATTCTCACTCCGTGGTGCACTTCATATTTTTCTTTAATGCCTCTCAAAATTGCAGTTGCGTCTTCAAGCGAAGGCTCTTGCACATAAATCGGCTGAAATCTTCTTTCCAATGCAGGGTCTTTTTCAATATACTTTTGATATTCTTTTAAAGTTGTGGCTCCAACTGCTTTCAATTCTCCTCTTGCCAAAGCGGGCTTTAGCAAATTAGAAGCATCAATTGCTCCCTCGGCAGCCCCCGCCCCAACCAAAGTGTGAAGCTCGTCAATAAACAAAATATATTTTCCGTCAGCTCTGTTGATTTCTTTTAACAAAGCTTTAATTCTTGTTTCAAATTCTCCCCTGTATTTTGTGCCGGCAATTATTGCCCCCAAGTCCAAAGAAATAACTTCCTTGTCTTTTAAAAATTCTGGCACAGTTTGCCTGGCAATTCTTTGGGCAAAACCTTCAATAATTGCGGTTTTTCCAACCCCGGCCTCTCCAATAAGCACAGGATTATTTTTTGTTCTGCGGGAAATTATCTGCATCAATCTTCTTATTTCGTTATCCCTGCCAATTATAGGGTCAATTTTTCCTGCTGCTGCCAAGTTGGTTAAGTTTCTCGTGTACTTTTCAATCACCTGATATTTTGCTTCGGGCTCTGGGTCTGTAATTCTTTGTCCGCCTCTTATCTGCGACAAAATTTTCAGCACCTGCTCATAATCAAGCTTTGAAGTTTTCAAACTGTTTGCTTCTCCTCCCGGAGTTAAAAAAGTCACTTTATCTAAAACATCTTTTGCAGAAGATTTTGTGTCTATCAAAGCCAAAAACAAATGCTCAACTGAAATAAATTCATCTCCCATTTTTTGGGCTTCCTGCCTGGCTCTATCTAAAACCTTTGCCATGTCCTGAGTTAAGTAAAGCTGGCCAAAAGCAGCCGGAGCTGAAATCACCGGAATTTTTGTAATCTGGTTTTCAACCTTCTTTTTTAAATTATCAACATCAACTCCCAATTTTTGGAGTAAAGTTAAAACCACGCTTCCATCCTGTAAAAGCAACGCCAAAAGCAAATGCAGGGCATCAACTTGCTGTTGGCCCTTTTCCTGCGCTGCTGACTGCGCTGTCAAAATAGCATCCTGCGCTTTGTTGGTAAAATTTGGGTTTCCTCCATTCATATATTTAAATACAATTTATTGTGTATTATCTTTCATTTTAGCCTAAATCTCAGCTAAATTCAAGTAAAAATCACGCCCTGCCGAATAGTCTGAAATAGCCTTAATTGCTATTGACAAGAATATATGAATATGCTATAATTAAATATAGGACAAATTGACAAAGCCCATCCGCCTTCGCCAGCTGGCGAACGGCGGAAAAAGGGCACGGAAGGCAGCCGATTCTGCCAAAACAAGGAGAAGTATCGTGGCGAATGAGAACCAGGGTGGTTTGTTAGGCCCAGCCTTTAACGCCAAGCCCGAACCCGCCGCCAGCAAGCTTGAACCGGCGAAAAAGGGCGCCTGTTCCTTCGTGGGAGAAGTGAAAGATCTTCCCGTCGGAAAATACGGAAGGAGCGACGCGTTCTCCGTGGTGGTGGACCGAGTGTCCGGGGACGTGTTTCTGGTGAAAAAACATCCCAGCGACGTGCCCCTCGTCTTCTCCGTCACACCGCCCCCGACGGAAAACCAGGTCGTAACCGAATAGCCACGGCGACCAACACCATAGTCCTTCGCCATTTCGCTTAAAGCGATTTGGCGAAGGGCTCCATTTCCAAGCGCTGAAACGTTTTCAGCGTTTAGACTGTGGAAAGTCCCTTTCTAAAGGAGGTGCGTTATGTGGTTGGCCATTATCCTTCTGCTACTTGCGGGAGCTCTTCTCTTTTTGTCCGGAATACCGGACGACGGAAGAGTTTCTCTCATGGAAGTTGTGGTTGGAGTAGCCATTGGAACAATTGGCACAATCATTATGTACTACTCGGGCTTCGGAAACCCGTGCATACCTGGAGCAATGCCGATTGAGCCAATCTACGTTGTATCCGGCCGCGCGGAAACTTCGCGTGGCACGGTGTTCATCGTGGAAGACGCCCAGATGAACGTCTTCTGCATTTGGGGAGAGGCAAACGATTACCAGCGCGCAATCCCCGAAGGAACCAAATTTGTTAAGGTCAACAAGGAGGGGCCTAAGCCCAGCCGATTCCTCGAACCTGTGGCCAGCGAATAGCCACAATCAACACCATAGTCCTTCGCCATTTCGCTTTAAGCGATTTGGCGAAGGACTCCATTTCCAAGTCCTGAAACGTTTTCAGGCCTTAGCGATGGAAAGTTCTTAAAAACAGGAGCGTGAATTATGTGGCCCGAATTGGTTCTTGCTGCTGCTATGGTTGTGATTTTCATTGTAGTTGCGGTTGTCTGCCGGATTTGGCAGGCTGCGCATGAGCGCAAAGCTGCGCGCATCGCGGCCGATGAGGCAATCATGCAGCGTATTTCAAAAGAGTTGGCCGACTGGCAGCAGCAAGTTGCCAGCGCCAGCCACTTATTGACCGGCACCGATTGGCGCGACCCGGCAGGCAAGCTGGAGTTCGTCAAAGCGGTCTACGGCCAGGTACCAGAATATCTGTGGTACACCCTCGGAGAGGGCATGTTCGAGGAGCAAGCCTGGGATGGCGTTGAGGGGATATTTTGGGGGGCGGAAAGAAGTCGCCCCCAACCAGGAGACTTAGAGCTCCATAGATCGGGCAGCCACGAAATCGGACTCGCATTGCGAGTCAGGTTTCCCAAAAACTTTGTGGCCGAGTTTCATCTCGGCGACAAGGTTTGCCCATTGTACCAAACCGGGTACAGCTATTTTGGCCAGCCCACGAAGGGCTGCGTCAACATAATAGAGCTCTACGACGCAAAGCGCGCAGAGCAACCGGTCTAACTAGACCATCGCAAAAAACATTGAAGGGAGAGAGCATCGCGTCTCTCTCCCACCCTTTTTTCAAATCATTAGTTGAATAGAATAGAATCGCTTATTTAGCAGATTTTCAGAATAACAATTTTTCTTTAGTGGTTTGAAAAAAGGGTTAGTTGCCAATCCTTAAACATTTAAAACAAAATGCTGTATAGCTCTCCCGGCAAGTTGAGCTTGGCAACTACAGCTAGTGCCATTTCCACAGGAGGTTTCTGAAATGGCAAGTTTGAAACAGCGCGTCGCTAAGATTCTCGCAACCATGTTGGCTCGAGGCTCGCGGGTTCAACCGCAGCAGCCCCAGGAACAGCCGGCCTTCGAAATGGTGCGTTTCACGCACTTCGGCCGGTTGTCGCGGTACGACGATTACGAGAACGACGCTCCCAACTTCGGAACCATACGGCCCAAAAGCCGGTGGATCGAAATCGGAATTCACCGGCGCCGACCTGGAAGGCACGGCAATCAAAAGGCATGCCACAAGCAGCCTCGCAGAGGCCGCTGCCGGCCCGTGATCAAGGGCTAAGCGAACAGTCGCAAAGTTAAACAAGGCGGATTCTACCAAGAGTCCGCCATTTTTTTATATAAAAAAGCGGTTTGTGTAAAACAAACCGCAAGTTAGCGAAAACAAGGTTAAGCCTGTTGCAGGTGGCAAACCCCTCTTTCGCATCTGTCTACTGCTGCAAGGTAGCGCCATGCCTCTTCAAATTGTTTATGCAAACCGATAAATATATCATTGTTGCCAATGTCTTCCACTCCGGCTAGTCTTCTAATTTCAAGATGATCAATATTTTCTGCCCCTTCTCCTTGGACAGCGATCAAAATTTGTCCAACATTTATTCCACCTCTTACTTGAACAGTAAAACCTTTTCTCTGAAAAAAAATAATGGCCGCTTCCACTGCTTCCGGGGAAACTTCGGGCTTCATAACAATAATCATCTCTCCACCTCCATTCGGTTGTTAATGAACAAAAAACGAGCTCCTTTGAAGAAAGGGGCTCGTTTGAAGTTTCTATTTATTTTGTTTCTATTTTATTTGTTTAGAATGCTCAAACCAACCTCTTTCTTGTAGAAGCTAAAATAGAAGTAAAACCAGTTGTTAATTCTATTTGGTTGGTTCATGATTTTTCTATACTTTATTTCTAACAAATTACAAAGACTATGTCAAATTTTTTAGTTATTTCTCTCACCAAGCGTTACGTTAATATTCATTTCTGTTTTATCCCTTAAAACCTTCAAGGTTATTTTGTCTCCTGCATTATATTTTTGAATAATTTTTGCCAGCGA
>Ga0172379_10004680_pt1 | contig 19858 bp, 15 predicted proteins | sample GrowelOW334metaG_FD_119756 | JGI IMG/M metagenome (GOLD analysis project Ga0172379, IMG submission 119756) | Groundwater microbial communities from an aquifer near a municipal landfill in Southern Ontario, Canada - Groundwater well OW334 metaG | ecosystem: Environmental > Aquatic > Deep...
AGTTGCGTGAGATGAATTACAACTCCGCTATGGAAGGAAACGGATTTCACGAAATTTCGGGAAAAGTAAATATAGACGAATAAAATGACGATAAAAGAAATAAAAAACTTGCTTTTTGGAACGATTGATGTTTTAGAACCAATCTCAATACCGAGAGGAGCTTCTTCTAATTCTCTTAATTGGAAGACATTAGGAGATAGAATTGCTTTGAGACAGGGGTACAAAATATTCGGTAATGAAGTTTCAGGCTCCGGAAAGATAACAGGAAACTATACTGCGACAAAATCAGACGGGACAGAGATACAGTATAAAACGCACGGCAAAAAACTGATGTACTATGTTCCGGCGACTGACACTTGGACTGAAATTGGAACTGATGTTTTAGGCGCAGAAGCAAATGGAAAGGAGATGTCTTTTGCTGAATATCGCCCATTGGCCGGGGATTATTTATATATTAACAGCCCATATGGCCCATTCTTAAAAATAGATTTATCAGTGCCAGGAACAGCGACAGATGTATATAATGGTTCAAAAAATTACTATGGGTATATAAAGATAAAGCAGAACAGAATGTTTTTGTGGCAAAAGACCACAGACAAAGCAACGATTGACCCATCAGGAGTTTACTTATCCAAAATAGACGACGTAGAAGATTTTACAAAGTCAACCCCTCGTGTAGCTTCTGAAGGAGCAATTTTTAGGCAAGACGACGGAGGAATTATTTTAAATATTGAAAGTTATGGAGATTCTGAATATTGCTTACATAAAAAGAAAACTTGGGTTTTAACTTTGAGCGCGGACGACACCAATGCAACGAATTTAATTTACAGAGAAAATGTTGGCATACCGGCTATGGGGGCCAGCGTGGCTACCGGAGACGGAATATATTTAATTGACAACAACGATGAGAATGACCCGCAGGTTAAACTTTTAACCCTTAATTATAGTAGTGATAAGATTTTACCATATCCTGTTTCAAAGGGGAGAAAATGGCAAAACATAGATGTTGGAATTGATTTGTCTGATTATTACTTTGACAAAACAGTCGGCAGGGAAGTTGGAGATTATGTTTTGTTTGCTTGCAGAACTAAAATTTCTACCCAGAATAACCGGGTAATAGTGTATAACAAAAGACAGAAAACATTTGATATTTATAATTACTGGTGTTCCACTTTTAACATCTATGATGGGGAACTGATGGCAGGCGACCCTGTTTCAAATAATATACAGCAATTATTGACCGACTGGGACGATGATGGTTCTAACATAGAAAATTATTGGGAGGGAAACAAAGACAATTTAGATTGGTTTGGAGAAAAAAGATTTAAGAAACTCATTATCAGAGGAAAAATATCCAAAGACCAGAGTTTTAAAGTTTATGCCGCGCTTGACGAAGATGACTATATAGAACTCGGGACTATATCCGGTGATTCATCTGCTGTAGTCTCTGCGGACGAAGTTGTTATTGGAAGAACTGCCATTGGAAGAAATGAAATTGGAGGCGGCGGAAGTGGTGATACTGCCAATGAATTTGTGTCTGAAATAAATGTAGCGAGTTTATTGGGCAGATTTAACTTTATTACATTAAAATTTGTTGCACAGGAATTAGGTGAATGCGAAATATCCGGCTGGTCGTATTTTGATATTAGAAATAAAAGCCACAAAATTATTGAAGAATATAGAAGTAATTAAAAAGATTTAAAACAATGTTTGAATTTTTACAAACAATAGGAGAAAAAATAGTGACTGGAATTATAGCAGTCGGTATTGTGTTAGGCGGATTCTTGGGAATGAATGCTCCACAGGTAAACCCGCAGCCAGAACAGGAACTTGGAGCAACAGTTCCAATAGTTGTAGCCGTTTTTGAAACATCTTTGGCGGCCGGTATTACATCAACCGCAACAGAAATGACCCTCGTTTCCGGAACAACATCAGATTCAACTACATTATCAGGAGTTTATGGGTTTGTGATAGATGAGGGAACTTCATCAGAAGAGTTCGTTTTAGCTACCTGCGCTGATACTGTTTGTTCTTCTATGACAAGAGGAGTTTCTACAATTACCGGAAATACAAGCGTAACGGCCTTAAAGCACTCTCACGCAAAAGGCGCTTCTGTTAAAATATCAGACCACCCGCAACTTGCAATAGTTTCAAGAATAGTGAATGGAGATGAGGATTTTCCAAACTCATTGGAGTTTGATGCTGTCTTAACCTATACGTCATCTGGTATGGCAGACGTTTTCACAACCAACGACATTGTAAATAAAGATTATGTTGATACCTCTGTCTTGGCCGGAGGAGCAAACGCAGATTTAACCACAAAAGGAATATCTGAAATGGCTACATTGGGAGAGATAAATAGTTTTACCACAAGTGGAGGAACATCTGCCAATTTATTTGTTAACCCTGCTTATTTGGGGAACTCAAACTACGGACATTACTTACCAACAGCAGACGAAAAAAATGCTTTGGATGGCACAGGTACACCATCAGCAACCAACAAATATGTTACATCAGACGATACTACCTTTACTGAAACAAAAACATTTTTTGACGCAACAAATATAACCGGCGCGGAGGCAGAGGATTTGACTGACGCAGGAACATCAACTGCACATAAACACATTCCGTTAGTGGCCAGTGGTTATGCAACATATAATTCAACCGGGACAAATCAAATAACAACGGGATTTACATCTTCTTTGATTAAAGTAACGGCAATTTATGATGCAACTGACAATGTCTCTATTTCAATAGGAACAGCGACAGGAACGAGCGCAGAGCAATCAATTTCAGTTGAAGTTGACGGAGATATAACCAATGCTTCTACGATAACAAATTTAATTGATACTTCTTCAAACCCAATGTTTACGGCAGATATTTCTGCTATTGACGGAACTACATTCACCTATAATGTATCGGCTGCTACTGTAACCGCCAAAATTATATGGGAGGCGTGGGGCTATTAAAAATTAAAAAGATTAAATATCTATGTCATATATGGAAACAAAAAGACCATCGTGGGTCGCCGAAGGAGAACAATGGAGCGGAGATGAAACACAAGAACAATATGAAAAAGCAAAGAAAAAACTTGCTCCCGGTGCTTCGTCTGTTTTAGGAACTCCGGTGGTAGAGAGGTACACAGACCCATATAAACTGTATTCAAGCTACCTGAACTCCGGCGGTAAAAAGTCTATGACTGACTGGGAAAGCGCGGGAAGACCGAATATGACTGAAAACGCTGCAACCCCTGAAACAGAAAGTGATTACTTAAAGGCTAATTATAACGCTGCAAAAGAGCCAGTTGACGAAGATGCCTTAAAAGAAAAGGCGACTTCTGAAATGCAAGACCAGTTAGATTCCATAGATAGATATTACGCCAATATTATCGCAGAGGAAGAAACAGCTGGCGCAAACAGGGAAAAGTTAGCTCTTGGCAAGGAAAAGGCAATGCAGTCCCGTTCTGGGCTTCTAACAAGCACATTTGGGGCTTCTGCTATGACGAATGCCGAAAATGAGATTTCTTCCTTTAATAAAGAAAAATTAAATACTATAAGATCAGCACAGAATTTAGCAAGACAGGCAATAGAACAAAAAATTGATGATAGGTCGCAGGAATATATTAAGGCTAAAAATGAAAAAAATGATGCAGATATAAAAGCGTTTTTTGAAGCCCAACAGGAAAATATTGAAGCAAATAAAAAAACTTGGGAGGGGTTTGCCAATACTACTCCATTATCACTATTTAAGACAAGTGAATTTTACGAACAAGCAAAGGGCGAATTAGGAATGAATGACGCACAATTTGATTTGTGGTATGACTCTGTTTCTCCTGACCCTGAAATTATAAGTACGCAGACAACTGCCACACCAGACGGAAAGACTAAAATCACTATGTTTAAAAGAGGACTTGATGGGAAAATTACAGCAGATGTGCAAACTCTTGATGTTGCTCTTGATAGTGCGACAGAATACGGCGAGCCAAAGATTTTAGACAATGGGGCAATAATGTTTGTGCCAAAGAATTTTGACGGAGATACCAGCAAGATAAAAATAATGGGAGGGAGCGGAGAGTATGCAAAAGCAACGACAACGAAACCAGAAAGTCCATTGGGAATTTTGGACATTCAAAGATATCAAGAAGCATATCCTGACGCAGGGATTGTTGCAGGGGATACGGAAACAGTCGCCAACCAAAAAGTTCAAGGATTAAATCAGCCAAAGGATTATTCTGAAACAGATTTGACCTCATTGGCTAACCAAGCAAAAACTGGCAAGGTTTCCTATGAAGATGCTATTGCCGAAATAGACAACGACCTGACTGTTAAAAACAAAGACTTAGCTAAACAAGTTTTTGCGAAAGTTTATGGGAAAAAAGTAGAACAACCTGTTTATGGATCTGGTAATTTCTCCAAAATTTCTATTGATGACAGGATAAGCCAATTAAAGACTATGAGCGGTGCGATTGCCCAAAGCTCTTCTATAAAAGCCCAGTTGCTTCAAGACGGCTATCGGGCAGAGGATATTAAAAATGCGACTGCCAATGTTGGGGAAAAAATATTAGACAGTATTTCTAAACTTATATACAAAAAATAATGGGAATTAAAGACTTAGGAAAAACGAATACTGCGATTGCCACACTTCCAAACCCAGGAGGCGGAATTTCAAATTTAGGAAAAATAAAAACTACAACTAAAAAAGCTGATTTGAGTTCTGTTGAAGGATTGGCTCAAACTGCCACTAACGCAGGTTATGGAAAAGAAGCAAACGCGATAGTTGACACAACTCCAAAGCTTTCTTTTTTACAAAGATTGGGGAAAGGATTGGGAGCTTTTAATCCGGCTAATGCAATTTCAACAGGAATGGAAAAAGGAGTCGGAAGCGGTGTTTTGGAATATCCAAAAGATATTATAACCGGTTTGGGTTCTGCGATTACTGGAAAGGACTATGAGCCGGACAGAAAAATGTTTGCAGACGTAGCAGAAAAAATGGGTGTTGAAAATGGCATATTAAAATTTGGCATAGGTTTTACTGGTGATGTTTTATTAGACCCGACAACATATTTTGGAGGTGCGATAGTTAAAGGATTGGGCGTTACAGCAAAAGCAGGAGGGAAATTAGGACTTAAAACTGTTGGCAAGTTAGCCCCAGAAGCGGAGGTCGGATTAAAAATGGCTGGAGAGGGTTTATCGGACGCTTTGGGTAGAGCCTTTAATTATGGATATAAATCAAGTGCTGGGGCAAAAGAAAGCGTTTTAACATTTTTATCAAAAGAACAGCAAGCCAAATTAGGTTTAGCCGCCTCAAATCTTGAAAGATTAGGAACTGGTATTTTGTCAAAAGACCAAAGCGAAGAATTGGTATTAAAAATGATTGCCGGAAAGAGGACAGAGTTTGTAGCGAGAAATGTGAAACCAGAAAATTTTCAGTCATTAAAAGAGATACCTCAAGAACTACAACAAAAAGTATTCTCATACAAACAGGCAAAAGAAGCATTGGATAAAGATCCATTGAAAGAGCTTTACAGGTATGAGTCCAAAAAATATCCTGGGACTCTTTCAGAAGAATTTATAAAGGGTAAGGGGGATGTTATTGCTCAAAACATTGGTATAAATGTTGGTCAAGACGGAATGTCTATGAATGAATTGGGTGATGCTTATGAAAAATATTCTAAAGCGAGAGGCAACGTAAATAATTTAAAAAATGAGTTGTTAAAAGAGAAAACGATTTTTAAAGACGAGCAGGTCTTAGATGAATTAACTTCAAGGGTAGCGTCAGAGAATACGAAAGCAATGGCTGGGCAATTTGCAAGAGAAGCTGCAACTTCCTCTGATCCGTTGGTTCAAAAGACCATAGAGGAACAAATTGCAAGGAATAAAAAAATAGGGGAACAGATAGGTTTGGAAAACCCTTATGAGGTATATTTTCCTTTTATCAAAAAAGACAAATTGGATAAATTTTTAAGCGAAAGCAAAGGAATAAAAGTTGGAAGCCAGGGTTATTTAAAACAATTTAAAAACCTGATGACTAATGAGAATATGGAACTTAACCCAGCAAAAGCGTTTTTCACAAGAGAGAGTCAAATTGTTTCGGACAATATGACGCGCGACTTTTTGGGAGGATTTGTTAAAAAATACGGCAAAGGGTTGGACGAGTTTAAAAATGTTGATGATGCCATAAAACAAGGATATACGCTTATAAAAGATAAGGGAATTTTTGGCAAAGAATTGGGGTATGTTTCAAAATGGGACGGGGCTTTGATAAGAGACAGCATAAGCCCAGAGTTTCAAACAGTAAATATGCTTGCAAAAGCAACTGGTTTTGATGCAATAACTTCATTATTCAAAAGAAGCGTTACGGGATTATTCGCTCCTTTTCACGTTAGAAACTATATGTCCGGCTTAATACAGAATTTTGAGGTATTAGGCGCTGACGCTTTTAATCCAAAGAATATAGCCATCGGTCAAAAAATTGCCTACATAATGGGCAAGGGAGAAAAAATACCGGCGGGGGTTTTAGAATTAGGAGGTAAGACGATGAAATTTAGTGATGCAATGAAACCATTTGTAGATAGATTTTCTGGCGATACTTTTTACAATAATGACTTTTTGGAAGCTGTAAACAAGGGGGCAGAATTAAAACAGGTTCAAGGGGTCTTTTCAAGAGAAGCATTAAAGACAACATTAAAAACAGCCGGATTAGGCCAAGAGGGAACACCTTTTAAAATCGGCAGAGCAATAGGACAATTTATAGAACACCAACAAAAGGCTACTGCCTATATTACAGCGCTCGGGCAAGGCAAGGCAATACCGGAGGCTCTGAAAATAGCAGAGGCCGCAGGATTTGATTATAGGGCTTTGACCAAATTTGAGAGCCAAATAATGAGGCGCATCATTCCTTTTTATTCTTTTACAAGAAAAAACATTGAACTGCAACTAAAAACTTTGGGAGAAAATCCGCAAAGAATAAATCAAGTATTAAGATTTTTTGGAAGTATGGGAGAAACCATATCAGAGGAGGAAAAACAAGCATTACCGGATTTTATAAAAGAAAGCATTGGTATAAAATTACAAGACACGCCAGAGGGATTAAAACAATATATAAGTTCATTTGGAACTCCTATTGAGGCATTTACTCAATTATTTGGAAGCAACCCTATCTTAAGAGCGATATCTGTAACGAACCCTATATTAAAAGCGCCTATTGAAATAGGCATTGGAAAGGATAGTTTTAGGCAACAGGATTTACAAGATGTCTATAATGCCAAAGAGTATAAGTTAGCTCCTAAAATAATAAAAGACCTCTTGGGTATAAAAGAGGTTGAAAAAGATGTTTTTAAGAAAGATGAAAAAACCGGAAAATTACAAAAGGCCGGTAAAAAAATAGAATACCAGGCTGACCCAATAAGATTGTTAATAGCCAGAAGTTTATTTACTTCAAGGGGAGTTTCATATTTAGACCAAGTTTTCGGAAACGACTTACAGGGATTTGTAAAAGTATTGAAAACCACAACTGGATTTAAACCACAACAGATTGACATTGAACAACAAAAGTATTTCAAAGAAAAGGATAAAAAAAGAGCATTAGAGGATTTACTCATCAAATCGGGAGAAGTTAAAAAGTTTGAAACGATATATACACCAAAATAATTATCGGCAGAGTGGAGGATTAAAGCATTCCTGTTCTGGATCGCTATATGAAGAAGAAACATTTGGACGAATATTCAAATTATTACCCCAAGCAACCATCAAAGATAACCAAATTATAAAGAAGATTACACCGGCAACAATTTCTTTATTCATATAAGCTCTTTAAAATTTAAATATTCTTCTGAAAAACGTAGATACAGAAGCGAGAATATTTGTTAAAAACGATTTCTTTACTGGCTGTGTAGCTTGAACGATTGGTTGCGGATTATTCTGTATAATTTCTTGTGATTGTGATGGATTTTCCTGAATGTTCGGTTTTTGTTCGGTTTTAATAGGTTGGGTTTTGGGGGGATTTTCTTCTTCTGTTTTCGCTAACGATCCGATTAGTTGTATAGGTTTTTCTTCTGCTTGTGTAGATTCGGATGGTTTAATCTGTTGCTCAATTTCTTCGCAAGAATATTTGCCAGTGGAAATTTCTTTCACTTCATAACCATCAATACAATCGCACATATCGCCTTTTACAATAGTATTTTTACCAAAATAACTAACACATTCAGAATCAGTCTTTATTCTCTTACAAATAAAGTTACCTTCAGAAACTTCTCTCATTTCATAGCCATCAATACAAGAACAAGACATCTCCGTGCTATTTATATCTGGCGGCTTAACGCCTTTACCTAATAAATCCATACAAACACCCCAACTAATCTGGCATTCACCTTTATACATCCAAGAGCTTTTTTCACAACCACAGGAATCAGTGTTTCTATCATAGAAACTTCTATGCCCATATTTGTCTTCACAGATATTATTTAATTCAGATTCTGTTGGGGTAGCAACTTTATTATAAGAAGGAGATTGTATTGAGGTAGAGGCACTAACACATTCGTTGTATGATTCTTTTAATTCGGAATTTCTCTTTATTTCAGCCTGGCAACTTTCCAAAGGACACATAGGGGAACCCAATGTGCCAGAAGCAGAACATAACGCTCTTGTTCTTCCTAAGTCAGATTCAGTTTGACAACCTGATAAAGGAGGAGCCGAACAAAAAGAAGTAGATTTTGATTCAGAAGCACTACTACTTAAATCTGTCCGGAGTTCCTCCCATTCTTCTGATATTTTTTCCAATTCTGTTTTCTCTGCCGGTCTTTTAATGATTATAGTTCTCGTATTATCAGGGTCTTTTATATCATTTGAGTCATACCTGTAATGTCCCTGTATAAATTCATTTCCTTTATAATATCCGTCAACATAAGTAAGCGCGGAAGCAAAATTAGCGGAAAATAGCAATCCGCAAAAAATTAAACAAAATATGTAAATTCTTTTCATACTTTATCATTAAACCTAAAAAGATTATTTGTCAATGGAAAATTGGTTTTTAAACATTATTAAAAATATATTTGCGAGAAAAGACGAAGTGATAACCGACAACCCAAAGAATGGACTTTTACCAAGTCCTGCGGATTTTCGTGATTATCAAGTCAAAGATATTTTAGGTGCGATTGATTTATCCCCGTTGCCGAAAGAATATAGAATACCTTATTTGCTACCAATTAAATATCAGGGAAGCGAACCATCTTGCGCGGGTTGGAGCGGGTCAACAGTTAAAGACGAAAAGGAGCGCCGGGAAAAGAATGATTTTACCGGGGACGGAAGCTGGCTGTATAAAGAATGTAAAAAGGTAGATGGATATAACGGCAACGGAACATATTTCAGGACTGTGCTTGATAGATTGGCAAAGGTCGGGATTAAGCCCCTTGCTACAAGTGCTGTACAGGGCGAACCTGCGATTTTTCGCATATCCGCCTATGCAAGAGTGGATAATGACTTTGAGGTTCTTAAAAGGGCTGTAATAGAGTTTGGAGCTGTTTTAGCGGGATTTTATATGGATAATGCCGGGTGGGAAACCGCATATATCAAACCTCCGAAAAAGGTTGAATTTGGCCACGCGGTTTGCGTTATTGGATTTAACGAAGATTACTTGATAATTCAAAATAGCTGGGGAGAGCAATGGGGAGAAAAAGGAATTGGCTATATTGCAAAAGATTATATCCCTTATATGATAGAAGCGTGGTGCGTTCTTTCGGATGTTCCAACCGAGCTTTTGCCGGATATAGAAAAGCCAAAACATTTTTTCTCAACTGATTTATATTTTGGAATTGACAACGCGAATGAAGTAAAGGCCTTGCAAGATGCTTTGCGATGGTTGGGTTGTCTGCCGAAGGAACAGCAAAGCACCGGATATTACGGACAGGCTACAATGCAGGCTGTTGTAAACTTTCAAAAAAGATATGGTATAAATCAGATAGGAAGATTCGGGCCAAGCAGCAGGGGAAAAATGAACGAATTATTAAAAAATAATTAACAAAAAGATTAAAAACAAGATGCAGTTAACAGAAAAACAAGTTGAATGGTTAAGTTCGTCTTTGCAGACTTTTCTTGCAACCTTTTTGACAGTTGCAGGGTCCACATTATCAAGTGGAGTGGAATGGTCTTGGGCGTTTTGGGGTTCTTTGGCTATGGTAGCAGTCAGAGCCGGAGTGAAAGCGATGTTGCAAAAAACATCTTTTCCATTATTGGGAGGGATAAAAAAGTAGTTTGGCATTGACAAAAAAACTATTATAATATATAAAGACAATGTTGTTTGCGGCAACATTATCTTTGTTATATAATTAACTTGCCCTCGTGGAGATATGCCGCAAACATATTGAAGCGGGGGTTTTAGTTTATTCCTTATCAGGATATAATATATTATGGATTTGTATAACGCAATTAAAAAATACAACCAGTGGAGAAAATTAAAAGTTAAAGATATAAATGGTTCTAACGGGGATTTGTTGAATTTTGCAATGTATATGCGTAATTGCAGAGTGGTAGAAATTGAATTAGATGATGTTTTAGGCTATCTTAATTATTATCCAACTTTTGGATATAGCCGGAGTACTCTTATTAAAAAAGAGGAAAACATTAAAAAGTTTTTTGAGTTTTACAGGAGGCAGGGATATGATGTTATTGATCCTTGGTTGATACCAATTTCAAAACCACAATTCACTATGCCGAGAATTTGCAGTGAAGAGAATTACAGAAGATTGATAGCCGCAATTCCATTAGACACTGATGCCTATTACAATATAAGAAATCTTTGTTTGATAAATATGTGCTGGGAGACGGGCGCAAGAATAAATGAAGTTTGCTCTCTTAATGTTTCTGATTTAGATTTTAAAGAAAAGGAGGTTGTTATTAAGACAGAAAAAAGCAGAGGAGTTTATCCGTTTAGAAAATTACCCTGGGGGAAAGATACGGAAAACAGTTTGCCTAAGTGGATTAAAAGAAGAAATCATATTGCGTTGGACTATGACTTGCCGGAACCAGATGCTTTGTTTATCGGTTTAAAATCTTCCGGCGGAAGCAGATTAACAAGAGTTTCGGCCGAGGAGATATTTCGCAAGTATTCTAATAAAGCAGGCATACCGCCAGAGAGTGCAACTAATCCCCATTCTATGCGACACGCCTTTGGTCATAGGCTTGCTAAGAAACATAATAACTCGGTAATCAGTGCGGCACTCGGACACAGTTCTCTCGGTTCGTCATACAGATATACAATGCTTAATGGAAACGAATTGGTTAAAGAATTAAAACGAAAAAATAAATAATCAAACTGTGTATAAGTGGCAAAAATAGTCGTAAATTTGCATCATTGACAGTAGGTCTTGGCGGGTATATAATTTAATTAGTTAAGTAAAAATAAACAAAATGCAAAAAGAAAAAAGAATGATAAGAATTACCGAGAGTGAGTATCGGAGGCTAAAAAGGGTTGATGAAAGACAATCCAAGTTAAAACCATTGGTCTTACAGGTAGCTTCATATTTCCGAATGAAAAAAGTGGCAAAATAACATTAACAATTTATTGAGGGAAAAATAATATCGTCTGCAAGCAATAAAATTTATTGAGGGCTATCCCGTATAGACCACCTGCAATGATTAAAATAGCAGGTAGTACGAAAAATATGGGAATTGAAGTTGTAAATTAAGCAATGAAATCGATAAAAAGCAAGGGGAATTTCCCCTTGCTTTTTAATTTATACGGACGTAAAATGATGGATAACATAATTATTAAATAACTCCAAATTCTATGCCAAGGCCAACAAAAGAACAATATTATTTAAACATTGCAAAAGAAGTATCAAAAAGGAGCACCTGTTTCAGATCAACGTTTGGAGCAATAATTGTTAAAGATGATCAGATTGTTTCTACAGGATATGTTGGAGCTCCAAGAGGCACAAAAGACTGCATGGAAAGAGGATATTGTTTAAGAGACCATTTAAAAATTCCTCATGGCACGCAATTTGAGGTTTGCAGATCTGTGCATGCCGAGCAAAATGCAATCATAAATGCTGCGCGAGCCGGGGCAAATTTGCTTGGCGGAACAATTTATCTTTACTGTGAAAATGGAAAGACAGGCGAGCCGGTTGATTCAATACCATGCTATATTTGTAAAAAAATGATAATAAATGCAGGCCTGTCAAAATTTATTGGAAACACAAAAGATGGACGGCCAAAAGTTTATCATATTGAAGACTGGGTTGCCGAGTGGAAGCATGGAGATGTTTTGGATGATAAACTTCAGTATGGAGCAGACAGAAACATGGCGGACAATCTTGTTTCTGCAGATAAAATTAGAAATGAAAATATTGGGGGAAAAATGCCGGAATTTAAAAGCGTCAAAGAAATTTTAATGGAGGAGGGTAAAAAAGAGAATATTAATAAAGCGGATTTTTGCGACTGTTAAAAATATGGCAAATAAAGACGACGAACAAATTTTGGTGGTGCCCAGCGATATAATTTTTCAGAAGGAAAGATGGCAGGGTTTAAAAACAGATAATCTGGATTATTATTTAGAATCGATTGAAAACAACTGCCAATTTAAAAGAAGGGGAGATGTTGAAGATGATAATTCTTTTCAGCAAATAATTCCTTATATGCTTTTTAGTTTTGGCAATAAGTTTTTTGCATACAAATACATAAAAAATGCCGGCGAAACACGGCTGATAAACAACGATTATCAGCTGGGAGTGGGAGGGCATATAAATAAAGACGACATAAGAAACGGCGGCAATGTTTTACAAGAGGGCATGAAAAGAGAGTGGGAGGAAGAAGTTGATTTTAAAGGCAACTTTTTGCAGAGAAAATTAATTGGAATAATTAATGACGAATCAAGGCCCGTAGAACAAGTTCATTTGGGGCTTGTTTATCATTTTATTGGAGACAGTGATGATATTAATGTAAAAGAGACGGATAAAATGGAGGGCCGGCTTTTTGATTTAAAAGATGTTGGAGAAAAATTGAGCCACAGCCCTTGGATGCAAATAGTTTATGACGAATATTTGAAGGGTTTGCTTATAGCTTCTGCGAATGTTTCTATGGATTTTTCCAATCATAAAAAAAGCGCAATTAAAAACATTATTTTTGATTGGTCCGGAGTGATTAAGGATGCGTTTGAAACACAGCTTTGGGTGGTCAATAGAATGTTTAAAAAATTTGGTGCCAGAGAAATATCTTATGAGGAATTTAAACAGAATTGGGAGCAGCCTTATATGGTTTTCTATAATAAATATATTCCCAATTTAACAAAAGAGGACCAAGATAAAGCATGGCTGGAAGCAATGTTGGATAAAGATTGTCCGAAAGGGCGGGACTATCCCGGGATGGTAAAATTGATTAGAAAATTAAAAGTTGAGAAAAAATTTTTAGCAATATTAACCTCTGAACCTGCAGAAACAATAATGGCGGAGATAAAAAAATTCGAATTAGAAAATATTTTTAATGATATAGTAATCGACGCTCATGATAAAACTGATGGCCTTGAAAAAATCATGAAAAACAATAATCTGAATTTAGAAGAAACGGTCTTTATTGGCGACAGCAACCACGAAGTGGAAACGGGTAAAGAGGCGGGGGTTGGAACAATCGCTGTAACCTGGGGTTTTTGTCCGGAAGACAGGCTAAAGTCATTAAATCCGGATTATTTAGTTCATAACGCAGAAGAATTAGGAAAAATTTTATTGCCTGTGCAAACGGGAAATAAAGAAAGAGGGAAGTTTTTTGTTTTTGAAGGAATAGACGGGTGCGGAAAATCTACGCAGACAAAGTTGCTTGCAGAATATTTTAGGAACAAAGGATATGAAGTCGAAAGAATCGATTTCCCCCAGCATGGAGAGAGATCGTCTGCAATGGTAGATGATTATTTGACCGGAAAGTATGGAACCTCGGAAGAGGTAGGGCCTAAAATTGCTTCTATTTTTTATGCTACCGACAGATATGACGCAAGCTTTAAAATTAAAAAATGGCTTGCCGAAGGAAAGATTGTGGTTTCAGACAGATATTTAGTTTCCAATATTGGGCATCAAGGCGGAAAAATTAAAGATAAACAAGAATGGAAAGATTATGTAAATTGGCTTTATAATTTAGAATATGAAATTTTTAAAATTCCAAAGCCGGATCACACCTTTATTTTAAAAACTTCTACCGAGTTTTCATTGAAGCTTGTAGACAGCATAACTGACACGGAAAAATTAGAGACAAAAGAAAAATATTTGGGCGGGGGCAAGCAAGACATACATGAAAAAAATAAGAGCCACTTGGAGAATGCTTTGAGTTCTTATTTAATGGTTGCAAAGGAATTTCCAAATGACTTTAAGGTAATAGAGTGTTTGGAAAACGGAGGGTTGTTGCCGGCCGTAATTATTAATCAAAAAATTATTAAAATAGTTGAAGATTTGCCTGCGCAGGCAAAGGACAACAAACATATGAGCACAGAAAGAAGAATTTATGCGTTGCCTAATAACTTAATGCCCGAAGTAAAAGCGGTTACTTTTGCCAAATGTTCAAGGTCTGCCGATGCTTTTGATAAAATTGCAGCCGAATTAACGGAAGAAAAATCCGCGGAGTTCAACGAAAAATGGGTGGTGGGGTTTGGACACTCTTCAATTGCCGAGCACGCAGTAATTTCTTTGGCGATAGAAAATGTTTCTAATATTGCAACAAAAGCCATTGAAGATTCAAGATTAGCTTCTTTCACAGAAAAGTCTTCAAGATACCAGATTTTTAATAAAGACAAATTATATATGCCCGAAGACATAATGAATTCGGAATTGAAAGAGACTTATTTGGACGCAGTCAATTCTTTAATGGACGCTTACGAGCAAATGACTCCAAAAATGATGGAATTTGTAAAGCAAAAATATCCTAAGCCGGCCGATCAGGACGAAAAATTATACAATATGATTTCAAAGGCGAGAGCCTGCGATAATCTGAGATATTTATTGCCCTCGGCTGTTTTAACAAACCTGGGAATGACGATAAATACCAGAGAGCTTGAAAATTTGATTAAAAAGCTGTTGTCGCATCCGATGAAAGAGATGCAGGACATTGGAAGAGAAATGAAAGAAAAGGCAATGGAGGCAGTGCCGACCTTGATAAAATTTGCAAATAAAAATAATTACATTTTTGAAACAAAAAAACAACTGAAAAATATTGCTGACTGGGAACTTGGCAGGGATTCGGGGAATAATCAGGCGGTAACAATTGTGAACTATGACAGAGATGCGCTGGACAAGCTGATTACAGGAATACTTTATCCTTATTCAGATTTGTCTTATGAAGAAATTTCAAAAAAAGTTAAGAATCTTTCAGAAGACAAAAAAGAAAAAATTATTGATGAAACATTAAAAAGAAGGGATAAATTTGACCAGCCGTTAAGAGAATTAGAGCATATTTATTATTCATTTGATATTTTATTGGATTACGGAGCTTTCCGCGATGTTCAGAGGCACAGAATGTGCACTCAGTCCAACCAGCCCGTAACCGTTGTGCACGGGTATGATTTGCCGCCGGAAATCAGGGAGGCAGGCTTTGAAGAACAGTTTAAAACAGTGGTAGAAAAGTCAGTTGAGGCTTATAATAAGATATATGAGAAGTTTCCGGAAGATGCGCAGTATGTTGTTCCAATGTGCTTTAGAAAAAGAGTATTGATAACTTGGAACTTAAGAGAATTGCATCATTTTATTTCTTTAAGATCGGGTAAAAAAGGCCATGCTTCGTATAGGAGAATAGCCCAGCAGTGCTGGAGAGAATTAAATAAAATACAGCCCTTGCTGGCAAAATATATAAGAGTTGATATGGACGAAATGAATGTTTCTTGGGCGGCTTCTTTGGAAAACAAAGACTTTTATTACAATCCATACGCAGCCCGTAAAAATTAGCAAGTATATTTACCAAACATGACCCTAGACACTATTTCACAAATAGGCGTAACAATATTTGGAGTTGCAGCGATTGTTTTGGTTGCGAGAAAAAATAAATGGGGTTTCGTGTTTGGTTTGGCTTCCCAGCCATTTTGGCTTTTGACTTCTTATCTAAATAAACAGTGGGGAGTATTTTTCTTAAGTATAATTTATGTTTTTAGCTGGGCGTACGGACTGTACGAATGGTTTTTTAAAGATAAAAAAGATGATAAGTAAAGAATATAACGAAATAATAAAAGCTGCCAAAGCAGGCGGGGAAGTTGTCAAAAAATATTTTGGCAAAGTCTTGGAAATAGAGGGCAAAACAGTGCCCGCAGATTTTAGAACAAAAGCAGATTTAGAATCTGAACAAATAATAATAGAAATTTTATCAAAAGCATTTCCAGCATATAATATTATCTCAGAGGAGTCCGGAGAAATAAATAAAAATTCAGAATACACATTCCACGTAGACCCATTAGACGGAACAAATAATTTTGTTTTAGGAATGCCATTTTTCTCCGTAAGTATCGGTTTAACAAAGGGTGATGATATTATTTTTGGGGCAGTTTACAACCCCGTATTAGATAATATGTATTGCGCTGAAAAAGGGAAAGGGGCCTTTTTAAATGACAAAGAAATAACAGTTAATAAAGAGTCCGATATCAAAAACTCTTCTGTGTCATTGGTTGTTTCTTTTGGAAGTCCCAGAGAATACGAGCCTGAAATATTTGAAAAACTTTTTGCAAAAGATGTGAAAAGGGTTTTGACTAACTGGTCTGTTGCATTAGATTTGTGTCTTTTGGCTTCCGGCAAGATAGAGGCAATAATAATTAAAGAAATTCATTTGTGGGATTTTGTAGCAGGGAAAATAATAGCCAAAGAAGCAGGCGCGATGATTACAGATTTTGACGGAGTTTTAGAAAAAAATGAGAAAGCTGTAACTTTTTTAATAACAAACGGCACAAAAATTCACCAAGAAATTTTAGAAATTATAAAATAATTTTTTATGGCATATAAACCTACAATTGGATTAGAAATACATTCGGAGCTCAAAACTGCTTCTAAAATGTTTTGCGGGTGTAAAAATGATCCGGATGAAAAAAGGCCAAATTATAACATTTGTCCTGTTTGCACGGCGCAGCCCGGATCTTTGCCTGTGGCAAATGAAGAGGCAATTAAAAAGGTTATAAAAACCGGATTGGCTTTGAACTGCAAAATTGCTCAGGATTCAAAATTTGACCGCAAAAACTATTTTTATCCCGACTTGCCAAAAGGTTACCAAATTTCCCAGTACGACCAGCCATTATGTGGAAAGGGATTTTTGGAAATTAATGGAAGAAAAATTGGCATTACAAGAATACATCTTGAAGAAGACACAGGCAGCTTGATACACCCGGAAGGCGCTGATTATTCATTGGTTAACTTGAACAGAGCAGGGGTGCCTTTAATGGAGCTTGTAACAGAGCCCGATATTACTTCGGGCATAGAAGCCCGAAAATTTGCGGAGGAATTGCAGATGATTTATAAATACTTGGGAGTTTCTGACGCCGACATGGAAAAAGGGCAAATGAGGGTTGAGGTGAATATTTCTATAAGCAAGGGGAAAACATTGGGCACAAAAGTTGAAATTAAAAATTTAAACTCATTTCGCGTTGTTGAAAAAGCTGTTGATTTTGAAATTAAAAGGCAGGAAGAAGTTTTAGAAGCAGGAGAGAAAGTTGTGCAGGAAACGAGAGGCTGGCACGATAAAAAAGAAATAACATTCAGCCAAAGAGAAAAAGAAGAGGCGCATGATTACAGATATTTCCCAGAGCCCGACTTGCCGGCTATGCATTTTGACGCTGATTATATTGAAAAGATAAAAGCAACAATGCCTGAATTGCCCGAACAGAAGAGAGAAAGATTTGCAAAAGAATATAAACTTGATGAAGCCTCTGTGGAATTTTTTATTGCAAATAAGGATTTAAGCGAATATTTTGAGAAAGTTATTTCTGAATTTGATGCGTGGATAAAGAGTGAAGGAGATGAGGTTAAGAAAAAACTATATAAGCTGGTTGCCAATTATTTAATTTCTGATGTTCAAGGATTATTGGGCGGCAAGGAGTTTGTTGAAAAAGAATTCAAAATTACTCCGGAAAATTTTGCCGAGTTTGTTAAGATGATTTATAAAGAGGAAATTTCTTCTAAGATTGCAAAAATGGTTGTTGTTAATATGTTTAACACAGGGACAGATCCTTCAACCATTATAGACGAAAATAACTGGCGGCAGATGTCTGATGACGGGCAACTGGAAAAAATAATAAAAGAAATAATATCAAAAAATCCAAAGGCAATTGAAGATTACAAAGCGGGCAAGCAAAATTCTTTGCAATTTTTAGCAGGGCAGGTGATGAAAGAAACACGAGGCACAGCCAAACCAGAAACGGTGCAGGAATTGCTCAAAAAATTGATGTAATAAAAAATCCGCTTAATCGCGGATTTTTTGTACAAGCTTTTCTGCTTCTTTGATATTTTTAATCCAGTGTATTTTTTTGCTTGGCCCGCCGTAGCCCTCGGGCGAAGGCGGCTCGCGCTTGAACCAAGTCATCTGACGCTTGGCATAATGTTCTGATTCTTTTTGTATCCTTTCTATCATTTCTTCTTTTGTAATTTTGTTTTGCAAGTATTGCGCCACAAACCGGTATTCCAATCCAAATTCCTCCAGCCTTTTGAATGATACCCCGGAGGCGCGCAGTTTTTTAACTTCGTTTATCAAAACCTTCCTTTCTAATCTTTTTAAAAGTCTTTTATTTATGTTTTTTTTCAGCTGGGCGGGGGTCTTTGTAATTCCAATTTGCAGTATATCCCAGCCCGAGGCTGGTCCGCCTTGGGCGGAAAAGCCGGGCAAAAGAGGGGGGACAGGCTTGCCTGTGGCTAAAACAATTTCCAATGCCCTTAAAACGCGCCGAGGGTTGTTTTTGTCAATTGTGCCGGCCCGCACCGGGTCAAGCTTTTGGAGCCTTTTAAACAACTTAGGCAGGGCTATTTTCTCTAATTTTTTGCGAAGCTCCCAGTTTGGCTTAACTTCGGGAATGTCAATGCCGTCAACAACAGACTGTATATAAAATCCGGTTCCGCCAACCAGAATTGGCAGTCTTCCGCGTTTTTGAATATTTTTTATAGCCTTCAGGGCCATTTTTTGATACTGCGCAACAGTAAATTTCCTTTTTGGATTTGCCACATCCAGAAGATAGTGGGGCACACCCTGCATTTCTTTTTTTGTAATTTTACCCGACCCAACATTCATACCTTTATAAACCTGTCTGGAATCAGCCGAAACCACCTCGCCATTATACTTTTTGGCGATTTTTATGGACAGCTCGGTCTTTCCCGAAGCCGTCGGCCCCAAAATTACTAAAAGTTTCCTATTTTGCATTTATGATTTCGCCGGTGAGGGTGAAGGGTGCTGCGCTAATAATTTTTACTTTTACTATTTTGCCTAAGATGTTCTTTTCGGAAATAACTTTTATTGTTTTGTAGTGTTCGTCTTTGCCGTAATAATTGTCTTGACGATTTTCGTTTATTAAAACATTTACTTCTTTGCCGACCAGCTGTTTATTTTTTTCCAGGGCAATTTCTTTTAAAACTTGTGTTAAAACTTTTTCTCGGCGCTTTTTTTCTTCCCAGGAAACATTGTCTTTTAGCTTGGCTGCGGCTGTGCCGGCTCTTTCGGAATATTTATTTATATAAGCCATGTCATATTTTACGTCGCGGAAAAGTTTTACAGTGTTTTCAAACTGCTTTTTTGTTTCGCCGGGAAAACCAACAATTATGTCTGTGGAAATGGCAATGTGCGGTATTTTTTCTCTTAATTTTTTTATTTTTTCTTTATATTCCTTAACAGTATAATGACGGTTCATTGATTTTAAAACTTTGTCATCGCCA
>Ga0172379_10004681_pt1 | contig 19855 bp, 18 predicted proteins | sample GrowelOW334metaG_FD_119756 | JGI IMG/M metagenome (GOLD analysis project Ga0172379, IMG submission 119756) | Groundwater microbial communities from an aquifer near a municipal landfill in Southern Ontario, Canada - Groundwater well OW334 metaG | ecosystem: Environmental > Aquatic > Deep...
GAGCGAACCTTCCAGACCTTCCGCGCTCTCCCGACCATAAACGCACCGAGAAGCCACGACACCTGATCTCACGCCTTGGCCTTCAGCGTATCCGGCGCGAAGCGCGAGGCGACGATCACCACGCTTAAGGTCAGCAGCATCAACAGCGTCGACACCGCATTCACCTCGGGCGTGACCGCCACCTTGATCATCGAATAGATCTGTAGCGGCAAGGTCACCACGCCGACGCCGGCGACGAAGAAAGTGATGACGAAATCGTCGATGGACAGCGTGAATGCCATCAGGAAACCCGCCGCCAGGGCCGGCAGGATCAGCGGCAGGGTGATGCGGCGGAAAGTGGCCCAGGGCGTGGCGCCGAGGTCGCGCGCCGCCTCGAAGATGCTCTCGTCCATGCCGGCCAGGCGCGCGCGCACGATGACGGCGACGAAGCCGATGGAGAAAGTGACGTGGGCGATCAGGATGGACATCAGGCCCAGGGTCAGGTCCAGCACCTGGCGGAAGAACAGCAGCAGCGACACGCCGAGCAAGATCTCCGGCATCGCCACCGGCGTCAGCGCCAGGAAGGGCAGCAGGCGCGGACGGTAGCGGTGCATGGCGATGCCCGCCATGGCGCCCAGCACGGTGGCGATGCTGCTGGCGAGGACGGCGATGAGCAGCGAATTGGCCGCCGCCTGCAACATGTCCCGGTCATGCAGCAGGCGGCCGTACCAGCGCGTGGTGAAGCCCACCCATTCGGCGTTCAGCATCGAGTCGTTGAAGGAGAACAGCACCACGACCGCCAGCGGCAGATAGAGGAAGCCATACACCACCAATGATGCCAGCCAGATCAGCGGGCCGGTCTTCATGTCACCGCCTCCGTCCCCTTGAAACTCTTCTTCGCCGCCAACGTAGCCAGCCCGGCGCAGGACAGCACCGCGACGGTCAGCAGCAACGACAGGGTGGCGCCGAACGGCCAGTCGCGGTTGTCGAGGAACTGTTCCTTGATCAGGTTGCCGATCATCAGGTCGCCGGTGCCGCCGAGCAGTTCCGGGATGGCGAACATGCCCAGCACCGGGATGAACACCAGTGCCGAACCGGAGAAGATGCCCGGCAGCGACAAGGGGAAGGTGATGCGCCAGAAGCGCGTCCAGGCGCCGGCGCCGAGATCCTGGGCGGCTTCGAGCAGCGCCGGGTCGTGCTTTTCGAGATTGGTGTATAGCGGCAGGATCATGAAGGGCAGATGCACATAGACCATCCCGGCGACCACCGCGACCGGCGTGTACAAGAGGTTGAGCGGCCCGAGCAGGAGGATCCAGGCATACACACGGATCAGCAGGTTGCTGGCGAAAGGCAGGATCACCAGCAGCACCAGCAGATCGCGGCGGCGCTTGGGACTGCGCGCGATCAGCCAGGCCAGCGGGTAGGCCATGAGAATGCAGATCAGGGTGGTGAGCAGGGCGACGAAGAAGGATCGGGCGAAGATTTCCAGGTAGATGGTGTCGCCGAAAAAGAAGCGGTAGCTCTCCAGCGTAAGGCCCCCTGCACCGGTGATCGGCGCCAGGCCGCCGAACTCGCCCGGTTCGCGGAACGAGGCGGCGACCACGATTAGTGCCGGCAGCAGGAAGAAGGCCACCAGAAACAGCGACGGGGGCAACGTCACGGCCCAGCGCGTCCAGCGTGCGATGTCGCCGGCAAGTTGTTCGGCGAGCCTATTCATTCAGGTACAGGCCGGCGTCGTGGCGCCAGCACACCGCCACGGCATCGCCGACCTCGTGAAAACGCGCGCGCCCCGGCGCGGCATTGGGCATCAGGGCCTCGATGACGAAGCCGTTGGACAATTCCACCTTGTAGCGGGTGACCTCACCGAGGTAGAGCAGTTCCTTCACGCGGCCCTCGAAGCGGTTCTTCAGGTCGGCGGATTCCTTGTGGCCATACACCCGGATCAGCTCCGGCCGCAAGGCGAAGGCGCCGCGCTCGCCGGGCCGGAGCGCCCGCGGATCGGTGGCGGCGATCTCGCCCAGGCCCGCCGCCTTGAGGGTCAACAACACTTTGCTGGCGGCCACCACTTCGACCTCGATCAGGTTGATCTTGCCGATGAAGTCGGCGACGAAGCGGTTCTTCGGGTAACCGTAGAGCTTGTCCGGCTCGTCGAGTTGTTCGATGCGCCCCTGGTTCATCACCGCGATGCGATGCGACAAGGCCAACGCCTCCTGCTGCGAATGGGTGACGAAGACGAAAGTGATGCCGACCTCCCGCTGCAAGGCGATCAGCTCGCTTTGCATCTCCACCCTGAGCTTGGCGTCGAGCGCCCCCAGCGGCTCGTCGAGCAGCAACAGGCGCGGGCGATTGACCAGGCCGCGAGCCAGGGCGACGCGCTGCTTCTGCCCGCCGGAAAGCTCGTGCGGATAGCTGCCGCCCTTGTCCTCCAGGTGCACCAGCGCCAGGGTCTCGGCGACGCGGCGGCTAATCTCGTCGCGGCTGCGACCAGCCATCTCCAGCGGAAAGGCGATGTTGCCGCTGACCGTCATGTGCGGGAACAGCGCGTAGCTCTGGAACACCGTGTGGACCGGCCGCCGCTCCGGCGGGATGCCGGTCAACGGCTGGCCGTCGAGCAGCATGACGCCGGCGTCGGGATCGTCGAAGCCGGCGATCATGCGCAGGATGGTGGTCTTGCCGCAACCGGAAGGCCCCAGCAGGGTGAAGAACTCGCCGGCCTCGATGCCGAAGCTGACGTCGTCAACCGCCTTGAAATCGCCAAAACGGCGGGTGACATTGCGGATTTCGAGCAGGGCCATAATCAATCATAGTTGATCAATCGCCCAAGCTTAGAATCTTGCAGCGGTGCAAAGTCGTCCGCAGGTGGCGTACCATGAAAAAGCCACATCGGCTGACAGTATTTCATGGTGTGTCACAACGGCGGCGTCACGAATGCTGGTGTGGGTGCTCCGGCACATGGTGGGTTTCCTGCGCGGCATGATGGTGCAGGAAGGCGTGTTCCGGCTCGGCCGGCAGCGGGCCGCGGACAACCTGCGGCAGCAGTGAGCCGGCAATCATGCCGCAGGCGCTGGCGATCAGGCCGGCGAACTGGGCCGGCACCAAGGGATCATCGCCGCCCACCAGGAGCAGTGCCAGCCACACCGCCAGGCCGCAGAAGATTGCGGCCAGCGCGCCCTGGTTGGTCGCGCGCTTCCAGAACAGGCCGCACACCAGGGGCACGAAGGCCGCCACCAGGGTCACCTGGTAGGCGTTCTCGACCATCTTGAAGATGCTGGCCTTGGAATTGATGGCGTAGATGGTCACCAGCAGGGTAAACACCAGGGTCACCAGGCGCATGGACAGGAGCAGCTTGCGGTCGGTCATCTTGCCCAGCATCGGCTTGAGGATGTTTTCGGTGAAAGTCACCGAGGGCGCCAGCAAGGTCGCCGAGGCGCAGCTCTTGATGGCGGAGAGCAGGGCGCCGAAGAACATCACCTGGGCGAACAACGGCGCATGCTCCAGCACCAGGCGCGGCAGGATCAATTGCGGATCGCTGTCGATCATCTCGGCCACCATCTTCGGATCGATCAACGTCGCCGAGTAGACCAGAAACATCGGCACGAAGGCGAAGAAGAAATACAGCACGCCGCCCAGCACCGAGCCCCATACCGCGATCTTCTCGGTCTTCGCCGACTGGACCCGCTGGAACACGTCCTGCTGCGGAATCGAGCCGAACATCATGGTCACCCAGGCGGCGGCGAAGGCCAGCAGGGATTTCAGGTCGAGCGCCGGCCAGAACTCGAACTTGCCGGCTTGCCACGCATGATCGACAACCACGCCGACGCCGCCGACCATGCCGCTGATCGAGCCGCCGATGTAGAGCATGCCGATGACGATGATGACCATCTGGATCAGGTCGGTCACCGCCACCGCCCACATGCCGCCGAAAAAAGTGTAGATGAGGATGGTGATCGAGCCGATCCACATGCCCGTCTCCTTCTCGATGTCGCCGCCGGAAACGACGTTGAACACCAGGCCCAGCGCGGTGATCTGGGCGCCGACCCAGCCGAGGTAGGAGAGCACGATGGCGATGGTGGTGAGCACCTCGACCGCGCGGCCGAAACGCTTCTTGTAGAAATCGCCGATGGTCAGGAGGTTCATGCGGTAGAGCGGCGCGGCGAAGAACAGGCCCACCAGGATCAGGCACATCGACGAGCCGAAGGGGTCGGAGACCACGCCTTTCAGGCCGTCCTTGAGGAAGGTGGCGGGGATGCCCAGCACCGTCTCGGAACCGAACCAGGTGGCGAACACCGTCGCCGTCACCATGTAGAACGGCAGATGGCGGCCGGCGATGGCGAAGTCCTTGGTGTTATGCACCCGCGTCGCGGCATACAGGCCGATGGCGACCGAGACGATCCAATAGATGATGACGAACCAGAGCAGCATGGCAGTCCCTATGGTGACGTTGTGGCGATGACGTTGTGGCGCAAACCTAGCGGGGAATTATAACGACGCCCTGTTCAGCCGGCGCTGTGGCGTATTCAGAGCAGCAGCAGGAATCCTCCGGCCAGCAGCAGCAGGGTGAATACGATTGCGCCCAGCACGCGATTCTGGCGTGCCTGCTGCGCCTGCATGGCGGCCAGCTGGGCGCGCAGCTCGGCGCCGTCGTCGCGCGCCAGCGCCTGGTGCAGCATGCGCGGCAACGCCGGCAGGAAGGACGCCCATTGCGGCGCTTCGCGCTTGAGGTTGCCGATCAGCCCGCGCCAGCCCAGTTGTTCGCTCATCCAGCGCTCCAGAAAGGGCTTGGCGGTCTTCCACAAGTCCAGATCGGGATCGAGCTGACGGCCCAGGCCCTCGATGTTGAGCAGAGTCTTCTGCAACAACACCAGTTGCGGCTGGATCTCGACGTTGAAGCGCCGCGAGGTCTGGAACAGGCGCAACAACACCCGGCCGAAGGAGATCTCCTTCAGCGGCCGGTCGAAGAACGGCTCGCAGACCGCGCGTATCGACGCCTCGAATTCGTCGATGCGGGTGTCGGCCGGCGCCCAGCCGGACTCGACATGGGTCTCGGCGACACGCTTGTAGTCGCGGTTGAAGAAGGCCAGGAAGTTGTGCGCCAGGTATTTCTTGTCGACGTCGGTGAGGGTGCCGACGATGCCGAAATCGAGCGCCACATACTGCCCGGTCGGGGTCACGAAGATGTTGCCGGGATGCATGTCGGCGTGGAAAAAGCCGTCGCGGAACACCTGGGTGAAGAAGATCTCCACGCCATTCTTCGACAAGGCCTTGAGATCGACACCCTGTTCACGCAAGGCGTCGATCTGGCCGACCGGCGTGCCGTGCATGCGTTCCATCACCATCACCGAATGGTCGCAGAAGTCCCAATACACCTCGGGCACTCTAAGCAATGGAGAGTCGTGGAAATTGCGCCGCAGCAGCGAGCAGTTGGCTGCTTCGCGCATCAGGTCCAGCTCGTCATGCAGGTATTTTTCGAACTCGGCCACCACTTCGCGCGGCTTGAGGCGCTTGCCGTCGGGCCAGATTGTTTCCAGCAGCGCGGCGGCCACCCGCAGCAAGCCGATATCCTTGGTAATGATGGGAACGATGCCGGGCCGCAGGATCTTCACCGCGACTTCATGCCCGCCGTCTTCTTCCCTCAGGGTGGCGAAATGCACCTGGGCGACCGAGGCGGAGGCCACCGGCTCGCGTTCGAAGGACGCGAACACCTGGTCGACCGGCCTGCCGTAGACTCTTTCCAGCTCCGCCACTGCCTGCTCGGACGGAAACGGCGGCACCTGATCCTGGAGTTTGGCCAGCTCGTCGGCCAGATCTTGCGGCAGCAGGTCGCGCCGCGTCGACAGCACCTGGCCGAACTTGACGAAGATCGGTCCCAGCGCCTCCAGCGCCAGGCGCAGCCTGACGGCGCGCGGTTCGCGCAACTGGCCGCCGAAAACGCGCCAGAACTGGAGCGCGCCGGCAAGCCGCATCAACCGGCCGGAGGGCTCATGCTCCAGGATCATCTGGTCGAGTCCGTAGCGGCTGGCGATACGGGCGATCTTCAGGAAACGCAGGAAGCTCATGAACTAGCGGCAGGGCGGCATGGCAGCGGCACTCGGGAAAGGACGAGAAGTGTAACGTAAAACCCGATCCGTCACGGATGGCCGCGTCGGGCGTGGTCGGATGAAAATCGCTCGTTCGAATGGCACCAGGCGCTATTCCCCGATCGGTCCGGCTGCTTTCATGGCGGTGTTGTCGGCCAGTTCCGGATACTCCTGGCGCAGTGCCGCGCCGTCTTCGCGCCAGGCGTGGCACTGGCCGACGAACTGGATGGCGCGCAGATCCGGCCAGCGCCGAGGGTCGGCGTCGAGCGCCCACAGGCGCTTCATCCGGTCGGGCCAGGATGCCTGCATGTAGGTGTTGGCGAGCTGGCCGAGCAGGTCGTTGAGATGGGTGCAGCCGAGCGGGCCGCCGAGATGTTCGCGCACCTGTTGCGAAAAACCCGGCCCGATGCGCAGGCCGATCAGTTTCCGATAGGCGTCGTCGGTTTCGCCGCAGTCCTGCCAGGGGGCGGTGGTAGTCGTGGCCTGCGCGGCGTGGATGGTGTAGTCGTTGTCGATGACCAGCTTCAGCGACAGACGGTGCATGGTGGCGCCGGCCGGCAACGGCGGCCGGGAGCGGAAAGTCACTTCCTCGCCTTTTTGGTCATGGACGCTGCCTTCGATCTCCCACCAGCCGTCGCGGCGCCGGTAAGCCTGGCAGACGATCTGCCGGGTATGCACGTGTTCGCGTCCGAGATCGTCAAAGTCCATGGCCGCTGATTCCTTCATCATTTTTCCGCATTCAACACCAACAGATGCTTGGTGCGTTGTGGCGCGTTCGCCAGCAATTGCGCAATACCGGTGTCAAAAGTGACCAGCTTCATGCCGTTTCGAATGGCTGCGGTCAGCAGCCAGGCGTCGGTGATTTGCCGATGCCCGAGGATGCCGCCGGTGCATGTGCCCAACACCTCGGCAAAGCCGAAATCCAGCGCCACCAATCGGTGCTTGGGATGCGCCGTATTCCTCAACAGCAGTTCCGCCACTTCGCCGATGGCGATGGACCGGCCGGCAAACGCCGGCTGGGAGACGATGCGGATGAAGGCCGACTGGGTAAGTGCGGTGCTTGCCCAACCGGTGCGGGCATGCTGGCGGAACCAACTGATCATGCGTGGGTGATGTTCATGCGTGGGCCAGCCCAGCGCGATCAGGGCATTGGCATCCAGCAGATGGCTCATGGCGACTCTTCGAGCATCTGCCGCACTTGCCGTGCCGTCACGCGCGGGGTGTCGGGCGGCAGGTCAAACACCCAGAGGCCATCCTTTTGTATGAGCGGCAGCTTTTCCTCGCTGCCGCGGCGAATCAGCTCCGACACGGCCTGGCCAAGCTTGAGCGCGCGCGCCCGGGCGTAAGCGCTGGCCGTGGCGAACGCATCGTCTTCAAGTGTGATGGTGGTACGCATAATTGATGTAGTTATGTTGAAGTGATGCATTTTCGCCGTTTGGACATCACTGGTCAAGCCAAGGCGCTCCAGACACCGATCCGGTTGATACTCTCGCAACGTATGGATCTCGCGCAACGGCTCACGCGCATGCAACCGGCGCCTGCCGATCGCTCTTATTGTCGCCGTGTTGTCGCGCTCCCGATCGGAATTTCAAGATAAACTGAGGCCCATCCCAGGCGATACGAAGAGATTCGAACACACCAGGGCAGCCTCGGCAAACGCGGCTACTTGCCAGTGACGACACAACCACCGCAGGAACATCAATGTCAGTGAAGAACGAAGAATTCATCCCCAAGTGGCTGGCTTGGGAAACCACCCAGCGCTGCAACCTCAAATGCGTGCATTGCCGTTGCTCCTCGGACATGTTGTCGTCCGAGGGGGATTTTTCGACGCAAGAAGCCTTCACGCTCATCGACGACATCTGTGAAGTCAGCAAACCGGTGATGGTGCTGTCCGGTGGAGAACCGCTGATCCGCAAGGATATCTTCGAGATCGCCCGCTACGGCACGTCCAAGGGGCTGCGCATGTGCATGGCCACCAACGGCACCCTGATCACCGACGAGGTCTGCCGCCAGATGATAGCGGCCGACATCAAGATGGTGTCGATGTCGCTCGACGGTTCCTGTCCGGCGGTGCACGACGATTTCCGCGCCTCGCCGGGCGCTTTCGCGGGCGTGGTGCGCGGTGCCGAAACACTCAAGCGCAACGGCATCAAGTTCTTGATCAACTCCTCGTTCACCAAGCGCAACCAGCAGGATATCGGCGCCACCTTCAAGGTCGCCAAGGGTCTGGGGGCCACCGCCTGGTATATGTTCATGATCGTGCCCACCGGCCGCGGCGAGGACATCATGGGCGAACTCATCAGCAAGGAAGACTACGAGGAAATTCTCGCCTGGCATTACCAGCAGGAGAGGGAGGAGGACGAGATCCTCATGCGGCCGACCTGCGCGCCCCATTACTACCGCATCGTGCCGCAGTTGGCCAAGGCCGAAGGCGTGGATTTCAAGCGCCGCTCCCTGACCTTTTCCACCGGCGGCGGCAAGGGCTGCATCGCCGCCCAGACCATCTGCCTGATCGACTGCTTCGGCAACCTCAAGCCCTGCTCCTATTTCCATTCCTCGGTGGGCAACGTCAAGCAGGTGAAGTTCAAGGACCTCTGGTTCAACTCCAAGGTCTTCAACGAACTGCGGGACTTCAAGAAATACACCGGCAAGTGCGGCGAGTGCGAATTCATCAACGTCTGCGGCGGCTGCCGCGCCCGCGCCGACGCGGTCTATGGCGACTACCTGGCGGAGGAACCGTTCTGCAACTACATCCCGGTGAGAACCCGCAAGCGCATGGAAAAGGAAGCGGTGGAAAATTTTGGCAAGTGAGGAAGTGGGCGATCCCATGGATCGCCCCTTGCCAAAATCAGTGTACTCAGTAATGCGTCGATTCGCGGACTTCAATTATGACAAGGCCGAGCTCATGGTTCCGGATTCAACGTCGGAAATTTCCGACGTTGGTCGACGTCGGTGCAGTATCGAGGAATGACCGAACTGCGGAAAGATTCTGAACTCACACTTTCGGCCATCAGCTGCCGGTCGTAGTTACATTTCGATTTGCGACGGACTTAACCACGTACCCAGACCTCCCTGACAGCATGATTGTTCATTGATAAGGACACCTGGATAGGATAATCTCCACGTCATTCAATATCTTAAAGGCGCTTCGACCATGTCCGTATTATTAGAAATAGACCGGACGTTTCTGCACCCGAATGGTTGTTGGGGGTCATACCCTTGCCCTGCATGAGCACTTCGTTTACCGAAATCAGAGAGTGGCTTCAGTTCGCCTTTGTCGTGATAGGTGGAACAATCGCGCTATCCGCCTACTTTCAAAATCAGAGACAGCGGCGGCTTGAAAATGCGTTGAAGCTTCTGGCCTTGTTCAAAGAGTCTCTTCGGGAAAATGACTTTGAACATTGGAAAGAACTGTTTGTCGGTACTTGCGACCCGGCGTCCGCACCGCCAGGGCATTTCATAAATCGTGACGGTCATGCTGTGTCTTTAGACGTAATGTGGTCTGAGGGCAGTGAAGACGACGACGCAATTCAGCGAATGGCTGAAAGCTTTGAAATCATCTGTTATGAAATTCTCTCGGGAACAGTTGAGGCTCGAATTGTATGGTTTGAGATCGGCCAACTAATGTCTGAAATGCACAAGTGGTTGAACGACGTTGATGGCCCTAACAAAGAGGGATTGTTCCTCGCACGACACTATCCATCCATCAAGACGGTATTTGAAAAATACAAAGGAAAGTTCAAGGAATGGCCTTGTCGCATCCATGCACAGTTCGAGTAGCTTGGCGCATGACCCCCAACCCTCCGGTCGCCTTCGTTTGCTTCGCTTGCTGGACGCTGCGCGATAAGGCCGCGCAGCGTTGGTCACCCCGAACGTTATGCTTCGAAACCCTCCCATCTTGCCGACTCGCCCAGTTGCAGCTGTTTTCTTGGCTGTGAGGCCCTGAAGCTACATGAAACGTGGACATCTGCCCCTAAGAGATAAGGACGAAATCCTAACACTATATGCCCACTACTTCTTGGCATCTGAATTGATGCTCAAGAACTACAAGAAGTTGCTTACCAAGTGGAACCAACGCAGTCAACTGAGCCAGAATGACCGAGTTCAACTGTCGATCTACTTCTGCACATGGCTGGGATTCCTCGGCGTGACCGCCGAGGGATTCAAGAAGCTGGCAGTTCGCAAATTGGTTCAGGAGGCACGCCCACCAGATTTTGTCGAACTGATTCCGCGGGCTGACGAACTAGGCACACTGCTCAAGAAGCATGACGACGCGCTGAGGAAGTTCCGAAATAATGTTTTCCATCTACGCGAGAGCCCCGAAGAGATGGAGCGATTCTTCCGTGAACGACCTAACCGGCTGGAATGGGCGGAGAGACTTCAGGCGGCATTCGACGAGTTCTTTTCAAACTATCGAAGTTTGTGCCAGTTTCACTACGTAATCGAGAATCGCAATGATGAATTATTCAAGTAGTCACCCGGTTATCGCTACAAGTCTTCGATCGAATCCGTTGATATCGCCCCCAACGCTGAGGCCTACCCATCATTCCACCGGACCTGCGCGGAAAGCCGCGCAGGCCAGCGAATTCAAAGGTTAGGCGTCATCTATGCGCTTCCACATTGCCGACCCGAATCCTGACGAAAGCCTCAGTGGCATCATGCCGCTATCGACTCGCGCTCGGTCTTGGCTGGCGCGAGTGTCCTATGACATACCAGAAGACGAGTCGATCCAGACCGTTGGCGCAGTCACGATGCTCGAGGGGCTTGACTACCACTACTCCCGCTTCATGGACCTTGTTACCAGTCTCGGTCCCTACTACTCACGCTTCCTTGGAGGAGCAGCGGGGGACTCACTTGATCAACCAAGAGAGTTTGAACGACGACTTTTCCCGACTGCAACTGAGACAGAAGACTTGAACGCTCTCGATCACGAGGCGGTTGCCTACCTCAATCGCTTGGGCCAGTTCCATACATATGCAAAGGCACGCGGACTGGCCGCTCGTTTAGTGAAAGTTCACGAGCTCATGGTTTTTCGGAACAAGCACACCGCGCACCGATCCATCGACGCGCCGAGAGACGAAAGTCAACAGGATAGAGAACACCAGGCGATGACCTTCGGGTTCTATCGCCTTACGCGCAGCGGTTTTCCAACCTACCATATCGTCTCCCGTAGGAAGCACCGCGAGTTCCAGATGCGCCGCGATCATCCCATGATCATGAAGGAGGCGATTGACGCTCTATTCACGTTATACCCGCCGCCGAATGGCGGCTAACTCATGTATCAGAGCTGATACTGGCAATAAGACTGCTGATGCCGGTGGGGTCAATATCTTGAGTGTCCGGTATTCAAAAGCTTTAAGGGCTGCTATGGGCACATTGCGCCAGTTCGAAATCTCTGTCAGCGGACGCTCTGTTCCAATCTACTCATCGTCGCGTCATGACGATTGGAATGGCAGCATTGGCCAATAGCCAACCTGCCCCAGCAAGCGCCTCGATAAGCGATTCGTAGTCGATGCGATTCGGTCGATTTTCACGATCGACCAATCCGAATCGGTTACTACTTGGCGGCACGCGAATCGGCCAGCCGAAATGCTTATATCGTCCCCGCGGTCGAAGAAATATAATGATTTGATGATATCCCGCTTCTATTGCCCCATGCCGCTCCAGGCCGGCCGCACGGTGACCCTGCCACCGGAGGTCGCGCATCATGCGTTGCGCGTGTTGCGTCTGCGTAGCGGCGACGAGGTGGTGGTGTTCGACGGCCAGGGCGGTGAGTATTCCGGGCGGGTAGCCGAAACCGCGCCGACGCTGCGCCTGGCGCTGGCGGAGTGGCGCGAGGTCGAGCGCGAGGCGCCGCTGGCGTTGACCCTGGCGCAAGCCCTGCCCAGCGGCGACAAGATGGATTGGGTGGTGCAGAAGGCGGTGGAACTGGGCGTGCTGGCGATCCAGCCCTTGGAAGCCAAGCGTAGCGTGGTGCGCCTGGTTGGCGAACGCGCGGAAAAGCGCCGCGTCCATTGGCAGCAGGTAGCGGTGGCGGCCTGCGAGCAGAGCGGCCGCAACCGGCTGCCGGCTATCGGCCCGGTTCTTGATCTACCGCATTATCTGGCGCAACCTGCGGGGGAAAATGAAACCCGGCTGCTGCTTGCGCCGCAAGCGGATACGCGCTTATCGGCGCTGCCGCGACCCGTGGGCGGGTTGACGCTGCTGATCGGCCCCGAGGGCGGCTTCGACGCCGACGAAGAAGCGGCGGCGCTGTCGGTTGGCTTCCATGCGGTATCGATGGGACCGCGCGTATTGCGCACCGAAACCGCCGGCTTGGCGGCAATCGCGTCTATATTGACATTGTGGGGTGACTTTTAAGGGAAGCTTCTAAGGGGATTGCCATGTTCGAATCATCGGAAATCGGCCACAAGATTGACAAGGAAACTTACCGCAAGGCGGTTCCGGAACTGCGCGCGGCTTTGCAGGACGCCCAGTACGATCTCAAGGAAAACGGCAAGATTCCGGTCGTCGTCCTGGTCAGCGGCCAGGATGGCGCCGGCAAGGGCGAAACCATCAATATCCTCTACGAGTGGATGGACCCGCGCTTCATTTCGACCCTGGCTTTCTCGGCGCCCACCGACGAGGAACGCGAGCGTCCCTTCATGTGGCGCTACTGGCGCGCCCTGCCGCCGATGGGCCGGGTCGGCGTGTTCGCCGGTTCGTGGTATTCGAGCCCGATCCATGACCGCCTCGACGGCGGCATGACCAAGGCCGGGATGGACGCGCGCATCGACCAGATCAACCGTTTCGAGGCGATGCTGGTGAATGAAGGCGCGCTGGTCCTCAAGTTCTGGTTCCACCTCACCAAGGAAGGCCAGAAGCGCCGCCTCAAGACGCTGGAGAAGGACCCCAAGACCGCCTGGCGCGTCACCAAATGGAACTGGGACCGGCTCAAGACCTACGACAAGCTGCAGGCCGTGGTCGGCCACGTGCTGCGCATGACCAACACGGCGTGGGCGCCGTGGATCATCATCGAGGGCGAGGACGATCGTTATCGCTCGCTGACCACCGGCAAGATCCTGCTCGACGCGATACGCCAGCGCCTGGCCAACACCGGCAAGCTGACCACTCCGGTGGCGCCGTCGGCGCGCATCAACCTCGACGGCCGCGACGTACTCTCCGAACTCAAGCTGAATCGCAAGCCGCTCACCAAGGACCAGTTCGAGACGCAACTGGCCAAATGGCAGGGCAAGCTTTCGGAACTGGTGCGCGACCCGCGCTTCAAGGGCCACTCGCTGATCTGCGCCTTCGAAGGCTCGGATGCCGCCGGCAAGGGCGGCGCCATTCGCCGCATCACTTCGGCACTCGACGCCCGCGATTACCAGATCGTGCCGGTGGCGGCGCCGACCGAGGAAGAGCGTGCCCAGCCTTACCTGTGGCGTTTCTGGCGGCATATCCCGCGCAATGGCCGCGTTTCGATTTTCGACCGCACCTGGTACGGCCGGGTCCTGGTCGAGCGTGTCGAGGGCTTCTGCGCCGAAGCCGACTGGCTGCGCGCCTATTCCGAGATCAACGACTTCGAGCACGATCTCTCCGATGCCGGGGTCATCGTCGTCAAGTTCTGGCTACAGATCAGCAAGGAAGAACAGCTCAAGCGCTTCAAGGAACGCGAGAAGATCCAGTTCAAGCGTTTTAAGATCACCGAGGAGGATTGGCGCAATCGCGAGAAGTGGGACGCCTACCATGAGGCGGTGTGCGACATGGTGGACCGCACCAGCACCGGCGAGGCGCCGTGGACCCTGGTCGAGGCCAACGACAAGAACTACGCCCGCGTCAAGATCCTGAAAACGGTGTGCGAAAGGCTGGAGGCCGCCCTGACGACGAAGAAACAGACCCTCTGAAGTGAGTCGCGGCGCCGTGGACTTGATACCATAGGGATATCCCAACGACAAGGCGAATCAGGCATGGCAGAGACGACAGAAGGCGCCGCCGGCGACAGCACCCTGGCGGACTCCGCGCTGGTGGCGTGGGTACGCCAGGCGGCACCTTACATCCACGCTTTCCGCGGACGCACTTTCGTCATTGCCTTCGGCGGCGAAGTGCTGGAGGGCTCGGTGGCCCAGGCGCTGGCGCAGGACTTCAACCTGCTGGCGAGCCTGGGCATCCGACTGGTGCTGGTGCATGGCGCACGGCCGCAGATCGATGCCGAAATGCAGCGGCGCGGACTCAAGCCGCAGTTCCACAAGGGCCTGCGGGTAACCGACGGGGAGACCCTGGAGTGCGTCAAGAGCGCCATGGGCGTGGCGCGCATCGACATCGAGGCACTGCTGTCGCAGGGCATGCCCAACACGCCGATGGCCGGCGCCTGGATGCGTGTCACCGGCGGCAATTTCATCACCGCCAAGCCAGTTGGCGTGGTCGATGGCGTCGATTACCAATACAGCGGCGCGGTGCGCAAGATCATCGCCGATGAAATCAAGGCCGACCTCGACCAGCAGAACGTGGTGCTGATCACCCCGCTGGGCGTCTCGCCCACCGGGGAAATTTTCAACCTCGCCTGGGAGGAAGTCGCCGAAGCCGTGGCCATAGCGCTCCAGGCAGACAAGCTGATCTACCTGTGCGCCGCGTCCGGCGTGGTGGACAAGCGCGGCCAGTTGCGCGACGCCGTCACCGCCGACGAGGTCGACAAGCTGCTGGCGCGCCACGTCAAGCAGGCGCCGGAGCTGATGCGGGTACTGCCCGGTGCAGTGCGCGCCTGCCGCGCCGGTATCGGCCGCGTACATTTTCTCGATCGGCTGGCCGACGGCGCCATGCTGATGGAATTCTTCACGCGCCAGGGGGTCGGCACCATCATGACCAACGCGCCGCTGGTGCGCCTGCGCGAAGCCACGGTGGACGACGTCGGCGCCCTGCTGGCACTGATCGCTCCCTTCGAAGCCGACGGCACCCTGGTCAAGCGCGGCCGCGAGCGCCTGGAAATGGAGATCGGCCGCTTCACGCTACTCGACCACGACGGCGTGATCATAGGCTGCGCCGCCCTGTACCCTTTTGCCAGCGGCAAGGGCAAGGAGAAAGCCGGCGAGCTGGCCTGCCTCGTCGTGATGCCGGAGTACCGCCACTGCGGCTTTGGCGATCAACTGCTGGCGCATCTGGAAGCACGCGCCAACAAGCTCAAGCTCAAGCGCCTGTTCGTGCTGACCACCCGCACCGCGCACTGGTTCATCGAGCGCGGCTTCGCCGAAACCGGCGTCGACGCCCTGCCGGACGCCAAACGCGAGCTCTACAACTATCACCGCCGTTCCAAGATACTGGCCAGAGCGCTGTGACGCTTGCATGAAATGCGTCGGCTCGTACCGCGACGATCCGGCGATTGCCGCTCGGCTAACCGCCGGTCGCCGACATCACGCGAACCAGCTGCGGCCGGCGTCCGTTGAAATCATGATTGCGCGGCTTGCGGCGCAACCCGGCCAGCACCGCTGCCTCGATGTCGGCATCGGAATATCCCTCTCGCAATAGCTTGCGAAAATCGATTGCGTCGTTTTGGCCCAAACACAGGTATAGGATGCCATCCACGCCGAGGCGGACGCGATTGCAGGTGGCGCAGAAATGTTGGCTGAGCGGTGTGATAAAGCCTATCTGGAACAAGCCGTCGGGTGACACCAGGTAGCGCGCCGGCCCGCCGCCGGGAACCACGCCATCCACCAGCCCGAAACGGCGACGGAGACGTTCCTGCACCGGACGCAAATCGAGAAAGCCGGCTTTTCTTCCACCGTCCCCAAGTGGCATGGTTTCTATCAGGCGCAGTACGAATCCGCGCTCGATGCAATATTCGGTCATTGCATCGATGTCGTCATCGGTGGTCGTTGCCATTGCCACCATGTTGATCTTGATCAGGCGGAAGCCTTCTCTTCTTGCGGCTTCGAGACCCGCCAGCACCTGCGGCAGGACATCCCGCTTGCTGATCGAGTGAACCTTGCCGCGGTCCAGGGAATCGAGGCTGACGTTCAGCCGGGTGATTCCGGCTCGCCGCAAGGCGGCGGCGTATTTTTCCAGTTGCGTGCCGTTCGTCGACAGCGAAAGATCATCGATTCCCGGCAGCACCGAAAGCCGACCCGCCAGTGCCGGCAAGTTTCTGCGCAGCAATGGCTCGCCGCCCGTCAGCCGAATCCGCTTCAGGCCCAGGCGGGCGAACAGCGAGAGAAGACGTTCGATTTCGTCGAAGCCGAGCCAGTTTTCGGGTTCGCTGTAGTCCTTGAATTTCTCCGGCATACAATAGCTGCAACGCAGATCGCAGCGATCGGTGACCGAGAGTCTCAGATACTCGATACGCCGCCCGAACCCATCCTGCAACATGATTCATTGCCCGCGCAGCAAATCGGCTTCCATCCGCACGAAACGCTCGGTGAACGCGGCCAGTTCCCGGTAGAACTCAGTCTCGGCACCCGAGTTGACGGCGGCGGCAAAAGAACCAAGCCAGGCGCCCAGGTGCTCGTTGAGGAAGCGGCGGTGCAGCGCGTTGCTCGCCGACAGTTCGTCGGCACTGCCGTTCAGTTGTGCCAGCGGCGCCAACTGCGCGAGTTGATTCTGGTTTTGCCGGTAAGTCAGCAAGTACAGGAACTCCAACTCCGCCGCGACATGGTCCGGCAGTTCGCGAAAGTCCTCGCTGACCTCGAAGCCGCCTTGCTCGTAGAAGTCGAGCACCGCCATGGTCGCGTCGTGCCGCATCGACTGGTCGTCGGTCAGCCAGAATGAGGCATAGGGCATGGCTCTGGGCTGCGAGGGGCCGATGAACAACCGGGTGTAGTCCACCAGCAACGTCTCCGGGTCCTGCGCTACAAACGCCGCGCCGAGCTTGCCGGCGGACGCTGCGAGATCCGGATGGATGGCGCTGGCCGCGGCCCGCATCGAGTCAAACAGATGTTCTTCGCTGAAATCCGTCGTCGGCTCGTAGTAACAGGCGGATAGAAAGCGGCAAAGATCTTCGCGCGCGCCGGCTTTACCATTGACATAGTCGGTCATTGCATCTCCTGAAGCCAAGGCGCTTTGGTCGGCCACGTCGACCCAGCCCAACGCGGGATGAAGGGGGACGGTCTCAAAACCGGCCCCCGATACTATCCGATCCATGAATCAGGCGCGAGGACTGTACTTGCCGACATAGTGTACATTCGGCTTGGTCTTCTTTTCTTCCTTCAGGCGGAACGACTTCTCCTTCTTCAGAATCTGGGAGATCTTGCTGTTCGGATCGTCCTGATCGCCAAAGATGCGGGCCTGCGACGGGCAGACCTCGACGCAAGCCGGCATCAGGCCGTTGGTCACACGGTGGTAGCAGAAGGTGCATTTTTCAACGACATCGTCGGAGCGGATCGGCTGCAACTCGCCGCCCTGCCACACGTTCATCGCCGGGAGCCGGGCACCTGCCTTGGCGGATACTTCGGCACCCGATGCCGTGCCACCGGCGATGGCAACTGTCTTATCGGCCCAGAACGGCTGCGGTTCGTCTTCCATCGGGTTGAGGCTGATGACGCTGTAGGACTCGCCGTTCAGGCTGTCCGGTCCAAGCTTCGGGGAGCTATACGGGCACCCAATTCTCTGGCAATCGCCGCAGCCGACACAGAGTTCCGGATTGTGCAGGGTGATTCCTTCGGGAGTCTTGAACAGCGCCTTGTAGGGCTTGCCCTTGCCGGCCTTCTTCGGATTGCCCGGGCACACCTTAATGCAGGGTGCCTCGTCGCAATGGTTGCACAGCACCGGCATAACCACGTGCCGGGTATTCGGAAACGTGCCTTCGCTATGCATGAGGAAGTCGGCCCAGTTGTGACTCTGACCGTCGGCCTTGTTGCGGTTGCGGGTGTTATTTTCGGATTTGCAGGCAAAGGCGCAAGCGCCACAGCCAACGCAGCGTCCCAGATCGATAACCATTCCAAGTTTCATCATGTTCTCCTTTTGAACGGCGCTCAGGCCTTGGTGATCCGCACACCGGTGAAGCCACCGTTGCGAGCCGTGGCACCACTCAACCGGTCGTAGTCGTCGACCAGGATCTCGTTGTTGTTGCCACCTAACGGGACTGCCTTGGCGTAGTCCTTGGTTGCCACACGCCCGTAGGCCCAGTGGCCCTGGCCATAGCACTTGGCCACGGTGCCGGAACGCACGCCCTCCCAGAGCTTGAGGTCGACCGTGATGGAACCCGCCGGCGAAGTGATGGTGACCTTGTCGCCGGTCTTGAGGCCCAGCCTGGCGCCGTCCGCCGGATTCATCTTGACCACGTCGCCCCAGGACACATCGCCCGGATCGACCTTCTTGAACTCCTGGTACCAGGGCAGGTTCTGCGAGCGGCCCTCACGATTCAGACGCGACTTGTAGTCGATGAAGGTGAAGGGAAACTCCTCCAGGCTGCCGTGACGCTTGGGCACTTCATAGTGCGGCACGAAGGCAAGGTCGCCGCGCGCCGTGTAGCCGCTGACGGTGAGGATGTCATCAGTGGTAGTCTGGTGTTTCTTGGCGTGGTCATCGAGTTTCTTCTTCAGCGTTGCGCTGTAGAACTCGAACTTCTTGGTCTCGGTCTTGAACTTGCCGCCCCAGTTCTTCTTGAGGGTGTAGCGCGGACCATGGAACATGCCCTTGGCCTTGAACTCGGCCCAGCTCTTGATCGGCGCATCGCCCTTGAGCGGCTCTTTGGCCATCCAGATCGGTGCGCTGGTGAACTTGGCGGCAAACTCGCTAAACTCAAGCTCGTTGGTCGCCAACTTGCCGGTCTCGGGATCCTTGATCTGGTCGTAGTAGTCGGCCAGATTGGGAAAGCCCTTGGCCTTCAGCTTCTGCGCCAGCAGCCACATCACTTCGGTCTCTTCCTGCTTGCCCTCGAAGATGCGCTTGATCGGGTTCTGCTGGATCGATGCATAGGCATAGCCGTTGGACATGTTGGTGACGATGGACCAGCCCTCGGAGGAGTTATGAGTCGAGGGCAGCACGACGTCGGCGAACTGGGTCATTTCCGACGGGTTGGTGACCATGTGGGCGAAGAAGGGGACCTTGGCCATCGCCTGGTTCCAGCGGTCGGCGCCGGTGGCCGAGTGGTTGAAGTTGCTCCAGGAGGAGAGCACCACCTTGACCGCGCCGGGGTTCTTCAACATCTCGTTGGGCACGTTGTTTATCGGCGCGACCTGTAGACCCGGCATGTCCTTGTGGCCGCGGGCGTTGGTGACATGGTTCTTGGAGCCCTTCTTGGCCACTTCATCGATGAACTTCTCGGTGCTGGGGAACTTGGCCAGCGGGGGGCCGCTGGGACTTTCCCAGACGCCGCCTTCCACGTCGATCGAGCCGACCAGGCCGTTCAATGCATGCACCGCCATCGCGGCGTAGGTGCCGCGCGGCCACATTGCGGCGCCGGGGCCCATCCACACCGCGGTCCTGGGTGCGGCCTTGCCCATGGCACGGGCGACGCGGATGATCTGGTCGGCGGGGATGCCGGATTCCTTGGCGCCGAAAGCCGGGGTGCGGTCCTTCAGCTCCAGGTTCCACCACTTGACCAATCCCGAGGTCTCCTTCTCGACGAAGGCATCTTCGGCGACTGCACTGCCGGCAACGAAGAGGTTCTTGCCGTCCTTGAAGTCGCCGACGAATACGCGGTTCCACAAGCCTTCGGTCAGCAGCACATGGGCGATGGCGCCGGCCAGCGCGCCATCGGTGCCGGGCACGACCGGCAGCCATTCGTGGGCCTTGGCGGCAGCATTCGAGAGGCGCGGATCGACGGCGATCACCGTGCCGCGGGCGACGATTTCATGGAAACGGTGGATGGTATTCGGCACCTGGCGATTGGA
>Ga0172379_10004682_pt1 | contig 19853 bp, 16 predicted proteins | sample GrowelOW334metaG_FD_119756 | JGI IMG/M metagenome (GOLD analysis project Ga0172379, IMG submission 119756) | Groundwater microbial communities from an aquifer near a municipal landfill in Southern Ontario, Canada - Groundwater well OW334 metaG | ecosystem: Environmental > Aquatic > Deep...
AATGGCGTTTACCGGACATACCCTCTCGCAGCGTTTGCACTGAATGCATTCGTGCGCGGAGGTTTCAATGTACGTTTCTCCGATTGCATTCATCGGGCAGGTTTTTGCGCATTTGGAGCAGCCAATGCAGGAGTCGCTGACTTTTCTGCCCCAGGGGGAATACCGTGCAAGCACTGAAAGCAATGCCCCAAGCGGGCAGATATTACGACACCAGAACCGCCGCTCGACAGAAATCAGCGCGAGTGTTCCGAGAAAAAGGAGAAGACTGAAAAAAGAGAGGACGAACGCCGGTTGTTTGAACGAGAGCATCGAGATTTCAGTAAATCCAAGGCTCAATGCCGCGGGACGGAAAAAGTCAAGGAGGGAGTTCACCGCATGGATGACCGGCGGATATATATTCAGAGTGAGAACCCTGAAGAAAAAGACCAGCGGATCGAGAAAAAGTGTAAACGTCAATCCGAAAAGTGAACCGAATACGAAGAAAGCGAGGATATAATATTTACCGTTCTTGTAGCGTCCTTTTCCGTATGTTCCCCCCATTTTTCTTTCCGGTATGAACAGGGCGGAAAAATCAAAAATACTTCCCATCGGGCAGACCCATCCGCAAAAAAACCTGCCGAATACAACGGTTGCCATAACGGTTACAAATGATATAAGAAGAGCGGTGAGAACAAGACTCCCGGAGAGAACCAGACCGAGGAGAATGAGGGGGTCGAGATTAAAGAAGAAATTTTTTGTAATGTCCTCGGTAAATGGGAAAGAAACCCGCCAGAACAGGAGAAGAAAAAACAGAAAAAAAAAGCTCTGTATGAAAATCCTCAGATGGGGGATTAGCTGTTTTTTTGAATCTGCCGTCTTCATACTATCCTCACGTGAGATATGAATCATGTAATCGGTTTTCTGTAAACGTATATGTCAAAGACATGAAGCGCATATGCTGTAAATTTAACAAATATAATGGAGAGAATTTTTTTGTAAAGTTTTTTCATTCATTACCTGATGTATTCAATGTTATTATGCCATGCACAATCGGCGTTGGCAGAAGTCAATTTTTCAGCCGGACCGGATTATTCCGTACGGATGAGCCTGCGCAGCCGTACCCCGATGAACGCAGCAGGCAGTGTTTTTAAAAGGTCGCCGGCAAACGGGATGATCAGACCGTTCCGAATGAGGGAAGAGACTCCCTCCGGAGTTCCCATAACGCTGTGAAGAGACAGGCAAAGCCATAGAAAACCGGGGATGTATAAGAATATCAATCCCCCGAGCATGATGAAATAAGCTTTCAGAACCGACCCTTTGGAATTGAAACGAGCGAGGAATCCGGTAGCCATGGCGCAGGCTGTAAAACCCAGAATAAATCCGAATGTCGGAGAAATAATATAAGCCGGTCCCCCGCCTGCAGCAAAAATAGGCAATCCTGCTAATCCGGCCAGCGTATATATGAGCGCAGCCTGAGCGCCCTGCGAGGGGCCGAGAGCATATCCGGCAAGCAGAGCACAGGTTGATTGAAGGGTGAGCGGGACAGGGCCGATCGGGATCTTTAGAAAAGAGGATACCGCGAGTATTGCGGCAAACAGGGCAATTCTTGTCAGATTTGTTGTTCTGTCGGGCATAATGTATTATAATACAAGATTAAGAAAAATAGAAGAATGATTTCTTCCCATATTTCTTTTTGTCATGTATGGAATTCTCTTCTGATTTTCTGCCTCTTACCGAAAGAAACCCTGACATTTCCGGTTATTGCCATATAATTGTAAGGCAAATCCGGATTTTCTTTTACAGAATTATTGAATGCCGGAGAAAAGATGATAACCCTTATAGCATTTGTTTTTGTGCTCAGCCTGTTAGTTTTAGTGCATGAACTCGGTCATTTCACAGTAGCCAAAATGTCGGGCATCGGTGTGGAGCGTTTCAGCATCGGTCTGCCCCCAAAGCTGGTGGGAATAAAAATAGGGGAGACTGAATACTGCATATCGGCAATTCCTTTCGGCGGATATGTCAAATTGATCGGGCAGGACGATTTTACCCCGGAAGAAGAAGTTACTGAGCCGGGTCCCCGTGATTACAGGGGAAAATCAACTCTTGTGAAAATGACGCTTCTCGCCGCAGGGAGTTTTATGAATCTTCTCACCGCTGTGGTGATATTTTTCTTTCTGTTCGCTCTGACCGGAATTCCTCTCTCCTCAACGAAAATTGGCTCGGTCGAACCCGGCAGCATAGCTGCACAGCTGGGTTTGAAAAGCGGAGATACAATCGTTGAAACGAACGGCAAAAAGGTGAAAAAATTTGAAGATTCCCTTCTTCCGCTTTATACAGATAGTAAGACTGTATTGACCGTAAAAAATGCCCGGGGAGAAGAACTTCAGGTTACCGTAAACAAAAAACTGAAACAGGATGAAGATTTTGGGATAATGCCCTTCTATTCGGCCATTGTGGGGAAAGTAATCAAGGGGATGCCGGCAGAAAAAGCAGGGATATTATCCGGTGATATTATTGCCTCCATCGATACCATTAAGGTGAATGGCTGGTCTCATATGAGCGAAATTATTCGCAATAGTCCCGGAAAACACCTTATAATCACCGTTCAAAGGGATGGAAATGAAGTTAACATTCCTTTGACTCCTGATACCGCAGACGAGAACGGGCCGGACGGCAAAAAAACGTTGATCGGGAAAATCGGAGTCCAGATCGGCAATGAAAGGGTCGGTATCGCGGAATCATTTAAGCAGGCTTTTTCACGGACTGTATATTTTTCCTCCCAGACCTTTGGCTTTTTTGGCAAGCTCATTACCGGCCAAATGTCGGCGAAACTGCTCGGAGGACCTATCATGATCGCTCAACTGGCCGGAGAGAGTGCAAAAATAGGAATTGTCAGTCTGATGAGCTTCACTGCATTCATAAGTATAAATCTCGGAGTACTGAACCTGCTTCCTTTTCCCGTTCTCGATGGGGGCCATATTTTTATATTGCTCACAGAAACCGTTACGCGGAGAAAATTCTCTCTTAAAGCCAAGATGGCTCTTCAACAGGCCGGAACCTTGGTTCTCCTCTTTCTCATGCTGTATGTCACCTTTAACGACGTCATGAGAATAGATACAATTACCAGGATGTTTGGGGGAAAATAGAAGCGCTGTGAAAGATCACCATTTCCCCTCTCCCGCAACCCGGGGGAGGGGATTTTTTTATGCTATTTAACTTTTTGCGGGACAGATTATTCCGGCAAAGGAATATCTCCTTTGGGTTTTCTCGTAATTTTTCTTTAAAGAATGAACGTTTTCCTGTTTTTTCTACTTGACAACATGGAAAAAGGGGGTATATTTATTAAAAAGTGGGGCAAAGTGGGGCAAAGTGGGGAAGAGTGAGGCATCTGATGTATCTTTTATCCAATCTAAGGACAGTTCTCATATAAAAATAGTATTTTCTCCGGATTCAAAAAAGAAGTTTGAAGATTAAACAACCTGATTTCACCGAAGCAGGAAAATGATGTTGAAGAGCGCAGGATTAACAGGCAGAAGCGACAATAAAGTCGACACCAAGGGGAGGCTCAGTATCCCGGCCTCGATCCGTAAGATTCTTGCCCCCGGGGAATACGATGAAGTCGCTGTTGTACTGGTTCCCGCCGGCCATCTTTTACTGTTCAGCCGTGATTACTGGAACGATACCATTCAGCAGTCTATTATGGATAAGCAGGAAGCCATCGGCAAGGAAAATGTGTGGCGCGCCATTCATCTCCTCAGTGAAAATTCCCATATGTCAACGGTTGATAGCCAGGGAAGGATTACCATACCGCACCGGATGCTGGAAAAAACCGGAATTACTGCCGATGCGGTTGTAATCGGGGCTTTTGACCGGGTATCGGTCTGGGCGCCGGAAAAGTATGCAAGCTGGATGGAAGAAGTGAATATCGATTCAACTATCGCGGATGTTGGAATTTTTTAACATAATGGAGATAAAGAGCATAGCTGAAGAAGCTAGTTTTCCCCGTCAGTGAGATAAAATGCTCAAACAATACCATATCCCGGTGATGGTTACCGAAGTGCTGAATCTGCTCGATGTAACCGAAGGAGGCCTCTACATGGACTGCACCCTGGGAGATGGAGGGCATTCCAGCGCAATTCTCGAAAGGGGAGGAATTGTAGAAGGTATCGACCGTGATCCTGAAGCTGTCTCATATTCCAGAGAACGTCTTGCACACTATGGCAGCCGGTTTCATGCTCACCGTTCTCTTTTTTCCGGGATTCGTGAAATTGCCGGAGAGAATGCCGGTCATTTCGATGGCGTGTTGATGGACCTCGGGATCAGCTCCAGAATGATAGACGAATCGTCCAGAGGTTTCAGCTACCGGCTTGAAGGTCCCCTTCTCATGGATATGGGAGGCGGGCAGACAAATGCTTTCGAGGCGGTAAATACTCTGAGCGCCCGTGAGCTTGTCCATATTTTCAAAGAGTATGGAGAAGAACGCAAAGCTGTCAGAATCGCTTCCGCTATCGTTAATAAAAGATCTTTGCGCCCGATCGAAACAACGAGCGAGCTTTCGGATATTATTGAAGAAGCAGTGGGCCGTTACCTGCCGCAGAAGAGCAAAGCCCGGGTATTCCAATCTTTGAGAATCTATGTAAACAACGAGTTGGAAGAGCTTCAAAAAGTGCTTGAGGGGGCTGTCGAAATTTTGAAAGTGAATGGCCGGCTCTGTGTCATGGCGTATCATTCTCTGGAAGATCGTATGGTGAAACGATTTATGAAAGAGCTTGCCGATCCATGTGTCTGTCCTCCTGGCTTTCCGGTATGCAGGTGCGGAAGGAAGCCGGTTCTTAAAATTTTGACGTCGAAGCCTGTTAAGCCTTCCGAAAAAGAAGTGGATTCGAACCCAAGGGCACGGAGCGCTCTTTTGAGAGCGAGTGAAAAGGTGGCTTTCTCATGATTTCCGCAGCCCAATACAAGAGGGCTCAGCCCTCCATACGGCATAATCGTTTGATGTTTTTTCTTCTGGTTTTCGTTGCTACTGTTCTTGCCGTTTTTTTTATTAGTGAAGATGTTTACATTCTTTCTCTCGGAAAAGAGATTCAAAAGACAAAAAAAGAACGTGAGTTGCTCGAAATCGAGAATGTCAGTCTGAAACTGAAAGCCGCTGAGCTTCGCAAAGGAAGCCGGATAAAGACAATCGCTCATGATAATCTGGGAATGGTTATGCCTGTCGGCGCTCCCAGAAAACTATTCTGATTGGAACATGATATGCAGACCGGACAGCACATCACCCGTCAGGCATTCGTTATGGTGATAATGGCCGTAATGTGGATGATTCTTGCCGCAAAGATCGGCGTCATCCAGTTTGCGAAACATGACATTCTCCGTTCACGGGCTATCAGCCAGAGCTCCCAGCAGGAAAAAGTCAAAGCGAACCGTGGAAGGATCCTCGACCGCAACGGCGTTCAAATGGCAATATCGATGACCACAGCGTCTTACGGCATGTGGCCGAAAAAGATAGCCAATCCGGAATCCACCATCCGTATCCTGGCTGACGCGGGGGGATTAAGTCAGGCTGTTATCAATCGGGGTTTTTCTTCCGGGGAGAAATATGTCTACCTGATAAAACATGCCGATGCAGCCACCATGCAGAAAATGGACTGTGCAATCGAAGAAGTGACAAAAATCGACAAAGCCATTGCCAAAAAGAATAAGCAAAAAAAAATGATTCCTCAATGCTTTGAAAAAGTCACGGTGAGCAAGCGTTATTACCCGCTGGGAAAGATTGGCGCGCAGGCTATCGGGTATACCGACATTGATAACCGCGGCATCGAAGGATGCGAGCTGTTTTTTGACAATGAGCTTTCCGGCCGTGACGGCCGCGCACGGCAGATGAAGGATGCTGACGGGAAAAGCGAATCTTTCATTGCCGAGCCCATAGTCAATGTACATGATGGAATGGATATGGTTCTGACTATCGACTGGCGGATTCAGGAGATCGCCGAGGAAGAGCTTGAGGCAGGGGTGGAAACCGCAAAGGCAAAAGCCGGCTATGTCATTGTTCTCGATTCGGACACTGGAGAAATTCTGGCTTTGGCCAACGTTCCCAGGTTCAATCCCAACGATCCCGCCTCGTTCAACTCCGGAGATCCCAATGCCCGGCGGAACCGGTTGGTAACCGACATGCTCGAACCGGGGTCCACATTCAAAATCGTGGCATTCACAGAAGCGCTCGAAAGCGGGGCAATCAAAGAAAGCGATATGGTGAACTGCGAAAACGGGCAATACAGGATTGGCAGTCATATTGTTCATGACTCTCACAAACTTGGAACGGTGACGGCGCGGGAAGTGCTTATCCATTCCTCCAACATCGGCACAATCAAGGTTGCGGAGAAAATAGGAAAGCAGAAACTGTATGAGCGGGCGCGGCTTTTTGGATTCGGTCAGGTTACCGGAAGCGATTTTGTCAATGAAACGAATGGCAGGCTTCCCAATCCTCAGACCTGGTCCAACCTTTCGCTTCCAACCATTGCTTTCGGGCAGGGTGTAGCTGTCTCCCCTCTTCAGCTTACCACGGCTTATGCTTCGATCGTAAATGGAGGAGAACTGTTAAGCCCCAGAATTGTAAAAGAATTTGTGAGCAGCGACGGCAGTGTCAAAAAATGCTCCGAAATCCGTCATGTACGTCGCGTCATGACTCCTGAGACCGCCAGCAGGGTCAAAGAAATCCTGTGCAGTGTGGTTGAGGAGGGAACAGGCAGGTCAGCTGCCATACCCAACATTCGCCTGGGTGGAAAAACCGGAACGGCTCAGCGGACTCAGGAAGGTGGGAAAGGGTATGTCAAAGGACAATATGTTTCATCTTTTATCGGTTTTATCGCAGATCGGAATCCAAGGCTGGTATGCCTCGTAATGGTAGACAGCCCGGTTGGAGTATACTATGGATCACAAGTTGCTGCCCCGGTGTTCAAAAATATTATTAACCGAATTATTAACATGGGCGGCAGTCCCCTGAACCAGACGCTTGCTTCGGCTTCAACAGCTTCCATGACAACTCATAAAGAAAAGAACCGGAACACTGCCAAACTTACGGCCAAATTCCCGGGCGATACGAAAAATTCTTCCAATGTTTCTGTCAATGCTGGAAAGATTAATCCATATGCTCCGACCCCCGCAAAATCAAATCCTGGGGTAGATAAGAATCTCGCAAAGCATTCATTTACCTTTGTTCGGGGAGATAGCGTGATGGTCCCCAATATAACAGGTAAGCCGCTTCGTCTGGCGGTACAGAACCTTGTGCAGGCGAACCTCAAAGTGAAAATAAACGGTTCTGGAGTTGTTCAATCCCAGGATCCTTTACCTGGAAGTATGGTCGCGTACGGAACCATGTGTGAAATTGCCTGTAGGAACAGATAACATGAATCTTGATGAACTCACAGCGGGTATTCCAACAATCGAAAGAAGAGGCGATCTCACCTTTGAGATCAATTCTATTGAATATGATTCTCGAAAAATCAAGCCTGGATGCCTTTTTATGGCAGTGAGAGGATTCAAAACCGATGGCAACACATTCATCGGCGATGCGGTAAAAATGGGTGCATCCGCAGTAGTGACTGATGAACCGGCTAGCGGGATTCCCCTGCCCATGATAATCGTTCCCGATGCCCGTAAAGCTATGGCGCTAATCGCAGACCGTTTTTACTCGAGCCCGCAGAATTCCCTCATCATGACAGGGATTACCGGCACCAACGGGAAGACCACCACTTCATATATGGTAAAATCCATTTTCGAAGCGGGTTGCATGAGCTGCGGCCTGATCGGAACAATCCGTCATCTGGTGGGGAATGAAACGGTTCAATCGGCAAACACTACTCCGGAAGCTCCTGATATCCACTCCTTCCTGTCAAGGATGGTTCAGGCCGGGCAGAGCGCCTGCACAATGGAGATAAGCTCCCATGCTCTTGCTCTCTCACGGGTTTACGGAATCCGGTTCCGGGCGGTTGCTTTCACAAATCTGACAAGGGACCATCTGGATTTTCATGGCAGTTTCGAATCGTATCTGGATGCGAAGAGCATTCTCTTCAGCAGTCTGTCCGGCGACTCGACAGCGGTAATAAATCGTGATGACCCCTATTCTCAGCATATCATAAATGTTTCGAGGAGCGGAAAGATTCTAACCTTTGGTTTCAGCAATGAGTCGGATTTGCATCCTCTCTCTCTGGAAATGGACTCCGGAGGTTCCCGTGTGGAACTGGCCACGCCAACAGGAGAAATGAATTTCCACCTTTCCATGCCCGGAAGATTCAATGTCTCGAACGCTATGGCGGCTTGCGGCATCGGGCTGGCCTGCGGATTTCCAAAAGAAGTGGTTTCACGGGGGCTGGAAAACTTGAAATCGGTACCCGGACGATATCAGACTATTAATGCCGGCCAGGATTTCACTGTAATTGTGGATTATGCACATGCCCCCGACGCCCTTGAGCGGATTCTTGCCACGACGAGAGAGATTTCGAAAGGGAGAGTGATATCGGTATTCGGATGCGGAGGCGACCGTGACCGTGGGAAACGGTCTCAGATGGGGGAGATTTCGACCCGCCTCGCCGATTACACAGTGGTAACATCGGATAATCCCCGTACAGAGGATCCGGACGGTATCATTGCCGAGATCATGCAGGGAATTCCGAATGGCGCTGCTTTCGAGGTTATTCCCGACCGCGAAAATGCAATAATAAGAGCGCTCGAACTGGCGTCATCCGGAGATGTTGTGGTTATAGCGGGAAAGGGACATGAAGATTACCAGATCATAGGGACGAAGAAAAATCATTTTGACGATGCTGAAACTGCGTATCGGATTTTGAAAGCTATGAAATGAAGGAATTTACGATTGGCAGACTTCTTTCCGGATTGAAAATCGTTTCCGGTAAAGTCCCGGTTGAGCTTTCTTGTACAAAGCTCACCGGTATATCGACAGACACCAGGTCAATCAAGGCGGGCGACGTGTTCTTCGGGATAAAAGGTGAAAAATATGACGGCGGCGCTTATTGCGAAGATGCTTTCGGATCAGGCGCCGTTCTTGCGGTGATAAATGAGGATGCCCCTGCGGGAATCGAAACTGAATTTCCGGTCGTTCGGGTAAAAGATACTGTCACTGCGCTTGGCGATGCGGCCCGTGAATACCGTGCGATGTTCACGGGGAAAGTGATCGGGATTACCGGCACAAACGGGAAAACCACGGTCAAGGAGATGGTGCTCAAGATTCTCGGGAAACGGTACACGGTACATGGAACATCGGGGAATTTCAATAATAACATCGGTTTGCCGCTTTCTCTTTTTGGCCTGGATGACAGACACGACTGCGCGGTGTTCGAAATGGGCATGAGCGCTCCCGGTGAAATTACCTATCTGGCGGGGATTGCATGCCCGGAAATCGGCGTCATCTTAAATGTCGGGCCGGCACATATGGAATTTTTTCGGGGAATTGAAGAAATCGCCGATGCAAAAACAGAGCTTCTCCGCTCGCTCCCTGAAAATGGTACTGCGGTGCTTAATGCTGATGACAAGTACCTGATGGCTCGTGAGAAAAACAGCCCCTGCCGTGTGGTGAAGTTCGGGATCAATTCCCCCGCCGATTTTAAAGGTGAAAACATTGTCGTTCATGAGGACGGCTGTGCAACATTCACTATAGAAAATTGCCCGGTCAGTCTGCGTGTGCCCGGATACCATATGGTTTATAACGCGCTTGCCGCCTGGAGTGTGGGAAGGCTCATGGGATTGGACGTGGGTACTATCACAGAAGCTCTTGAGGATTTCTCCTCTCCCCGTATGCGGATGCAGATAACGGTAAAGGAAGGAGTCCGCTTTATCAATGACTCTTACAATGCCAATCCTCTTTCGATGAAAGCTGCTGCGGAAGTACTGAAAAGCCTGCTTCGTACAAAGGGTACAGTGATAACGGCGGTGCTCGGAGACATGCTCGAACTGGGAACGATAACTGAAGCGTCTCACCGTGAAACGGGAAAACTTTTTGGAAAGCTTGGGATCGAAATGCTCTGCCTTATAGGGAAGTACGCGGCTTATTACCGTGAGGGAGCTATCGAGGCGGGTATGAATCCCCAAAATATCCGCATGTTCCCGGCTGTTGCTGAAGCCATTCCTATCATTGAAGAAAGAAAATTTCCGGGAAGCACAATTTTTATCAAGGGTTCACGTGCACTTGGCCTTGAACGGATAATCGCAGATACAGACAGGAAGGTGTGATGTTTTACAGTATTTTTGTACCGCTGATTAATCATTTCACAGCGCTCAACATATTCAAATACATCACATTCCGGGCGGGATACGCCATGGTGACCGCCCTTATTTTGTCTTTTCTCCTGGCTCCGGTTATTATTAAATGGCTGCAAAAATGGCAGGCTAAAGAAAAAATCCGTACCGATGGTCCCCAGACCCACCTTGCGAAGGAGGGCACTGTCACTATGGGCGGTATTATTGTTCTTGTCTGTACAATAATTCCGACTCTTTTCTGGGCGCGTCTGGACAATTACTATGTTCTTTTGGCGCTGTTCGCAACCGTATGGATGGGCGCTGTCGGTTTTTTAGACGATTATCTCAAGGCGAAACGGCACATGCGTAAAGGTCTGGTCGCCAAATATAAACTGGTAGGCCAGATCATATTAGGCTGCCTGGTAGGCGGCACTATTTACTATTTCGGTGACAGTCAGTATGCCAACATGACAATGATTCCCTTCGTGAAAAATTATTCTCTCAACTATTCCCACTGGTATATCTATATACCCATGGTGATTCTGGTAATTACCGCTACTTCTAATGCGGTAAACCTTACCGATGGCCTTGACGGGCTCGCTATCGGTCTTATGGCCATTGCAGCGAGCGCCTATGCGCTCATCTGTTATTCTATGGGAAGAGTTACCACAGCCGAGTATCTCAATATTTTCAATCTCCCCGGAAGCGGAGAGCTGGCGATCTTCTGCTTTTCCATTGTGGGGGCTTCACTAGGATTTTTGTGGTTCAACTTCCATCCGGCAAAGGTATTCATGGGCGATACAGGGGCGCTTGCCCTGGGAGGAGCGCTTGGCACAGTCGCCATATTGACCAGAACCGAGATTCTCCTGGTTGTCATCGGGGGTGTCTTTGTGCTGGAAGTCCTTTCCGTAATCCTTCAGGTGGGTTCTTTCAAACTGAGGGGAAAAAGGGTTTTCAAAATGGCTCCCCTCCATCACCATTACGAGTTAAAAGGCTGGGCGGAAGAGACGGTGGTGGTTCGGTTCTGGATTGTTGGTATTCTATTTGCTCTCATTGCATTAACAACATTCAAGATAAGATAGCGGTTGTAGAAGAAGGTGCTCGATGCGTGGACAACAATCTATAGATTTCTGGCTTTTCATTCCTGCCTTTATCCTGGCGGCGCTGGGAATTGTTATGGTCTATAGTTCGAGCATGTATTTTGCCATGGATGAAAATGGCAGCAGTTCATACTTTATCAGAAAACAGGCATTATCTCTTGTTATCAGCTTTATTGCCATGCTGGTCTGCACCCGGCTGAATTATCGCGGCTATTCCAAAATAGGGAAATATCTTCTCATTTTCGGTTACATCCTGCTTCTCGGGCTCCTTGCGCAAAGAGTCTTTCACTGGGTGCATTCCGGCCATTGGGAGGTGTATCGCTGGTTCAGATTCGGATTCCTCAGTTTTCAGCCGTCAGAAGTAGTAAAACTCATCCTGGTTATCTATCTGGCTGGGACAATTGCGTCTATGGGCGAAAGGATCCGTGATTTCAAAAACGGATTTATATGGGTAGTCGGAGTTGTCATGCTTACTTTTATGCTCATTTTCCTTGAGCCCAGCCTCAGCATGGCTTCTCTTTCGCTTATCGTCGGATTCTATATTCTCTTCATCGGACGCGCCAAACTTTCCCATATACTCCTCTGTTTCGTACCGGCTATGCCTGTGATCGTGTATCTCGTTTTCACTAAAGAATACATGATGGACCGTATAGCGGGATATATCAACAAAGATCCTTCTGCGTGGTCACAGGTGGGTCAATCTATTATAGGCATCGGGAACGGCGGTTTTCTTGGCGTAGGACTGGGAAACAGCGTCCAGAAGTACTACTTCCTCCCTGAGCGGCATACAGATTTCATCTTTTCCATTCTTGGTGAAGAGCTGGGATTTGCAGGAACCAGCCTTGTGCTGATTCTGACATTGATTTTTGTCTGGCGGGGTTTCAAGATCGCGAAGGAAGCTCCGGACACATTCGGATTCCTTCTTGCCTCGGGGCTTTCTTTTATGATAGGAATTCAGGTATTTATTAATATCGGGGTGGCAATCGGGCTTTTACCCACTACGGGGGTCACGCTTCCCTTTATTTCATACGGCGGTTCTTCACTCCTTCTTTCATTTGTGGCAACCGGAATATTGCTCAATATCTCGAAACAGGGAAATATGGAACAGCGGCTTTCAAGGGAATATGGTACCCGTATTCAGAAGAGATTCTCATCATGAAAATTGTATTTGCTGCCGGAGGAACCGGAGGTCATGTCTACCCCGCCCTTGCAGTAGCGGAGGAATTAATGAAAAATCGGCCTGATTCGGAAATTCTGTTTATCGGGAGTAACCGGGGAATCGGAAAGAAGATTGTTATGGATTCCGGTTTCAGGGTGAAAGTGATCCCGGTATGCGGTCTTCCGAGAAAAATATCGCCGGAGATCATTCCTTTTATATGGAAACTGGGAGTCTCTATTATCCGGTCTCTCTACATTTTAGTCGAGTTCAGACCGAATGTAATCATGGCGACCGGGGGCTATGTTTCCGGGCCTCCTGTTATTGCAGGACGTATTGTGCATATTCCTGTGGCGATCCAGGAGCAGAATTCCTTTCCGGGTATTGCAAACCGGAAATTGGCGAGGTTTTCCGATATGGTCTTCCTTGGTTTTGAGGATGCGAAGAGATTTTTCACGGGAAAGATAAAAACTGTTTACACCGGCAATCCGGTGAGAGAGAATATCGGAGCAGGAAACCGTGAAAGCGCGGCGAACTCCTTCGGCCTCGATCCATCAGGAAAAACACTCCTTGTTTTCGGCGGGAGCCAGGGTTCTCAGGCTATTAACCATGCATTTTCCCAAATTGTCGAATCTCTCGCTAAAACAGGTATTCAGGTGCTTTGGCAGACCGGAGAAAAGGAATTGCCCCTATGGGAAAAGTATGATGGCTTTGGAGGAAAGATTCATGTTCTTCCCTATATAACCCGGATGGCTGATGCCTATGCCGCTTCCGATCTTGTTCTGGCAAGGTCCGGCGCAATGAGCGTTGCGGAGATAACTTCCTGCGGTCTCCCGGCAATTTTTATTCCTCTGCCTTCCGCTGCAGAAAATCACCAGGAATATAATGCCCGCTCGATTACGGATGCAGGCGGTGCGGTGATGATCCTCGAAAGGGAACTGATCCCGGAGCGTTTGAAAGAGGAAATTCTTGGAGTGCTTGAGTCTGATGGACGAAGGAATTCGATGGCGGAGGTTTCACGACGCATGGGAAAACCGGATGCCGCACGTGTTATAGCACACAAACTGATCGAATGTTACGGTTAAGAATAGAGATGAGGGATTCATGTTACTTGGAGTGCTGACCCGGAAAGTCAAAAACATTCATATGATCGGTATCGGCGGAGCGGGAATGAGCGGAATTGCCGAAATACTCATAAATTCCGGATTTACCATAACCGGTTCGGATATGCGTTCAACTCCGGTAACCGAGCGGCTGTCAGAGCTTGGAGCGGGTATATTTATCGGCCACGCCGCTGAAAATGTGAGTTCCTGTGATGTTGTGGTCTTTTCTTCCGCGGTCAAACAGGATAATCCTGAGATAGTTGCTGCCAGAGAGCGGAAAATTCCGGTGATAGGCAGGCCTGAGATGCTTGCAGAGCTGATGAGAATGAAATACGGTATCTGCATCGCCGGGACTCACGGAAAAACAACCGCTACGTCCATGACCGGCCTGGTGCTGACCTATGGGGATATCGACCCGACAGTTATTGTTGGCGGGAAGGTTGCAATGTACGGCGGCGGAGCAAAGATAGGACAGAGCTATTACCTTGTCCTCGAGGCTGACGAGTACGACCGCACGTTTCTCCGTCTCAGCCCGGTCATCGCGGTGGTGACAACCATAGATTTGGAACATCTCGATTGTTACCGTGATATAAACGATATAGAATCGGCTTTTGTTCAGTTTGTCAACAAGGTGCCGTTTTTCGGGTCGGTAATCCTCTGCATCGATGATGGCGGAGTACAGAACATAATCCCCCGTGTGGAAAGAAGAATAATTACCTATGGAATATCCCGCCAGGCCGATATCCGGGCAGAAAATATCATTCAGGTGGGGGCGACAACCAGTTTTGATGTTGCGGCAGGAGGGAATATTCTGGGAAGAGTTACCCTTGCGCTTCCCGGAGAACATAATGTACGAAATGCTCTTGCCGCAATTGCTGTGGCCGGGGAAATGGACATACCTTTTGAAACAACTGCGAGGGCGCTTGGCGAATTCAGAACGGTGGAACGGAGATTCGAAATCAAGGGCGAGGAAGCCGGAGTGATGGTGGTGGACGATTACGCTCATCACCCCACTGAAATAAAGGCCTGCCTGGCAGGGGCAAGAGCAGGATACGACCGTCGTATCGTAGCTGTTTTTCAGCCTCATCTCTACTCACGGACACGTGATTTTCATCAGGATTTCGGCCGGGCTTTCATGAACTCTGATGTGCTTGTAGTAACAGATGTTTATCCTGCGCGGGAAAAGCCGATCGAGGGTATAAGCGGAAAACTGGTAGCGGACGATGCGGCAGCCGCTGGGCACCGTTGTGTAATCTACAGGGAAAAACGTGAGGGATTGGCGCGTGAGGTTGCGGGAATAGTGAAACCGGGCGATCTTGTCATAACTTTCGGCGCGGGCGACATTAATCGTGTTGGAACGGAGCTTCTCTCCATATTGAAAGAAAGTGCGGTCACCGGAGATTGATATGGTAAAGAGAAATGTCAGGCTGGGAAGCAGTTCCCCAAAATGGAAGCAGCAGAATCGTGGAATAAAAGTTAAGTCCAACACATCGGGACTGCACATCGGAAGATATGTTGTCCTGCCATTGGTACTTGCCGCCGGTCTATTTGCGGGAGGCAAATATGTCGTTGATTATGCCGCTGCACTACCGGTGTTCACCGTGCGCCATGTCAGTGTTGCAGGAACGCAATACCTGAACCGTGAAAAGGTGATTGCGTCTTCCGGTATCAAAACAGGTTCCGGGTTGTTCGATGTTAATCTTACCGGCGTATCGTTAAAACTGAGCAAAGAATATGCAGCCAGTAATTTCACCGTGTTCCGTCGTCTGCCTGATACGATTGTGATAAAGGTGAAGGAGCGAAAACCTGTAGCCCTTATCGGGACAGATAAGCTGATAGGCATAGATGAGGAAGGGATTCCGCTTCCGTATGTGGGAGCCGATCTGGTTTCGACTCTCCCTATCATTACCGGGATAAAAAGCGTCGCATCTCTTTCGGATCCTAAGGTGAAAGCCCGACTCAAAACCGGGATAAAGCTCCTGGAAACCATATCCAGGGATTCGCCCTCGATTTTAAAGAGAATCTCGGAAGTGAATATATCCACCATGGGAATCGGTCTTATCGATAACGGTCTTGAAATAATTATCGGGGATACAGACTGGGGAAAAAAAATACCGAATCTGGAAAAAGTGATTACTCAGGTTACCGGGCAGCTGGATTCGGTAAAAACGGTGAATATGAGTTTCATGAGATTTGGCGATAATTCTGACGAAAGAATAATAATTAACAAGAAATAACAAGCGGGACGAAAAAAGAAATGATTTATCAGAGTACCTGTATGTATGTTTTTGTCGCACATGCAGGTTAGAGTGAGGAACAGGTAATGAGTAAAAGCAGCATAAGGGTCGGCCTTGATATAGGAACCACTAAAATCGCTTCGGTAATTGCGAGAATTGAGGAAGATGACAGCGCTCCCACAATCATAGGGGTGGGTATAAGCCCTTGTGAAGGTGTGAAGAGAGGGGTTGTCGTCGATCTGGAAAAAACCGTGAACGCAATTACCAAAGCTGTAAGCGAATCTGAAAGAATGGCTGATATCGAGGTAAAGGAAGCCTATGTTGGCATCGCTGGGGATCACATCAAATCACTAAACTCCCGCGGTGTTATAGCCGTTTCACGGGCGGATAGTACTATTACCGACAAGGATATCGAACGGGTTATCGATGCGGCAAAAGCGATCCGTCTCCCTGATGAAAGGGAAATAATTCACGTGATCCCTCAGGGTTACATTGTGGACAATCAGGATGGTATCAAGAATCCGCTGGATATTTCCGGAGTCCGGCTCGAAGCCGAGGTCCATATTGTGACCGGCGCGATTACTTCGATACAGAACGTGATAAAATGCGTAAACCGTGCAAACATCGATGTAAAAGATCTCGTCTTGCAGCCTCTGGCAAGCTCATATGCGGTGTTGAGCCGCGATGAGAAAGAGCTCGGATGCGCCGTGCTTGACATCGGCGGCGGTACCACAGATCTGGCCATTTTCCAGGATGAAGCGATCCGCTATACCTCGGTGATCGGCCTGGGAGGAAAAAATGTCACATCCGATATCGCTATCGGACTGAGAACTCCCATAGAGAATGCGGAGCATATTAAAATAAATTATGGCTATGCTTTACGATCGATGATTCCCAAGAATAGTACAATCGAAGTTCCCGGTCCGGGTGGACGTGAACCCCGAACTGTTTCGCTTGATATTCTCGGATCGGTGATCGAACCGAGGATGGAAGAGCTTTTCACTCTTGCAAAACATGAAATTGAAAAAAGCGACTACGGCAGTCTTTTAGGCGCAGGCATCGTGCTCACCGGAGGTGCTTCCCTTCTCCGCGGAAGCGCGGAACTTGCCGAACAGGTTTTCGATATGCCGGTTAAAATCGGATATCCCAAATGTTTCAACGGCCTGACAGATATAAACGATAATCCTGCATACTCAACAGTTCTGGGGCTGATACTCTATGGGGGGCTGGGACAGGGAGGCTCCGATCAATCCTTTGGAAGCAGGCCGGGGGTATTTGGACGTTTTGCGGACAATGTAAAAAGGTTGTTTAAAGATTTCATATAACAAAAAATGGGGGTAATACAATGGACATTGACATCGATCTGGAATCGTATTCGACAGCAAACATCAAGGTGGTAGGAGTCGGGGGAGCCGGGGGAAATGCGATCAACCGTATGATCAACTCCAACCTGAAAGGGGTTGATTTCATTGCGGTCAATACCGACAAACAGGCTTTGAACATCAACCAGGCAAACACTAAAATCGCAATCGGTACAAATCTCACCCGTGGCCTTGGCGCTGGCGGAAATCCGGAAATAGGCCGTAAAGCTATCGAGGAAACACGCGATAAAATATCCGCAGCATTGAACGGTGCGGACATGATATTTATCACTGCGGGTATGGGCGGCGGAACAGGCACCGGCGCAGCTCCGGTAATTGCGGAAATGGCCCATGAAATGGGTGTTCTCACTGTCGGAGTCGTTACCAAACCATTCCTTTTCGAGGGTGGAAACCGTCAGAATGTAGCCTCACGGGGCATCAGTTCGCTCAAAGAAGTGGTGGATACTCTTATTGTAGTTCCAAATCAGAAACTTCTTGCAATCGCCGACCGTAACATGCCATTTACCGAGGCTTTTAAAATGGCGGACGATGTGCTTCTGAAAGCCACCAAGGGCATTTCGGATATTATCAATGTTCCAGGCATTGTAAATGTGGATTTCATGGATGTACGGTCGATAATGTGCGAAATGGGTGACGCCATCATGGGTACGGGAATGGCAAAAGGTGAAAACCGTGGACGAGAGGCAGCCGAACAGGCCATAAACAGCCCGCTCCTGGAAAATATTACCATCCATGGCGCTCGCGGAGTGCTCATCAATATTACCGGAGGCCCAACCATGGGGCTGTACGATATCGACCAGGCCGCGACGCTTATTCATGAGGAAGCCGGTGAAAACGCCAATATCATTTTCGGCGCTGTTCTCGATGAACAGATGACTGATGAAATTAGAGTTACTGTAATCGCCACCGGCTTTAATTCGACCGTTATCCAGCGGGCGCAGGGGATTGTATCCGATTCCGCAGCCATAGTGGATTTTATCGACAACACTGCGGAAACCATCAATTTGGATATGGGGATAAGCAAAGAACCGGTAGGATTCAGTTTCGAAGAGCATCAACAAAGGGCAGCGGCAAGCAGCCAGGTAAAGACGTTCGATCGTACAAAAAGCAGTCTCAACTATCCAACATTCCTCAGAAGGCAGGCAGACTGAAAGACTGCCCGTCGTCCAAAAGAAAAAGGTTGCCTGAACTGCTGTTGTACATTATTTATATAATGAAAAGATGAATGGGGGAAGAATAAAGGACATAGTTTGAAAGATACGCAAGGAATATAGTATATATAGTACAATGATAGATAAGGGGCGGCCCCGACAACTTACCCCCATGAGATAAGGTAGAAATACCTGTTCGGACTGTCGCCCCTTTTTTTATACCGGTCGTTCAGCTTTAGATGTACGTTATCAAGCGTGTGAAAAAGAAATCAACCGCCAGACTAAGAAAATGTTTGGCGTTTTTTTTTATTCTTCCCACGGCCTGATCCGGCAGTATTTCCGAAATAGGTGGATATGCAGGAGGTTATAAAGGAAAAAATAACATTTGGCATGGATCGATTGAACCATTGCCCACGAATAACGCTTGCATTTAAGCCGCTTCATGTTATATTGCATGATATATTTGATATATTTGCAAAAAGCGAACCAGTCGGATTAGCCCGTGTTATACTTGGAAGTTGAACCCGCGAGAGTACCCGGAGCAAAATTCACAACATAGAGGTGTCCTCGCGGCGAGAAGATGCGGGACAACAGAAATGAGGGTGCGCAATGGGAGACAAAGGTAAGAAGGATAAGGACAAGAGCCAGAAACAAAAGAAAAATAAAGAGGAACAAAAGAAGAAGAAGCAGGAGAAACAACCGAGCGAAATCCCTTGGCAGAAGGGCAAGTAATAACTATCAAAGAGCACTTTAGACATCCTCGAAGTAAAGCCTGCAAAGGTGACTACCGGATTGAACGATAGCAATGCCATGTATGTGTAATACACTCCATTTCATTACTATAAAAATGAGTGGATATGTCGGATTCGTTGTTATTTCGAGAAATTCAACCATTAGAAATTGTGATGACTAATTATGTCGAAACTATCTAATAACAACATGTTAAGCGGAAATGTCTCGCTCGATAGATATCTTCATGAAATTGGGAATGTAGATCTCGTAACAAAAGATGGAGAAGTTGAGTTGGCCCGTGAAATACGGAACGGTTCTCTCAAAGCTCTGGATACCTTAATAAAAGCAAATCTTCGCTTTGTTGTGAGTGTAGCCAAAGGATATCAGAATCAAGGAATGCCATTATGCGACTTGATCAATGAAGGAAACCTTGGTCTTATTAAAGCAGCAAAGCGGTTCGATGAAACGAAAGGTTTCAAATTTATCTCATACGCCGTTTGGTGGATACGACAGGCAATTCTGTCAGCTCTGGCAGAACAGTCACGTATTGTCAGACTCCCGCTGAACAGGGTTGGTACATTGCATAAAATTGGCAAGACATCGAAAAGCCTTGAACAGGTTTTTGGTCGTGAGCCAACAGCAAACGAAATAGCTGACGAGCTTGAAATGAACCCGAACGAGGTTATTGAAACTCTCAATATCTCGTCCCGGCACCTTTCACTTGATGCTTCTTTCAATGATGGTGAAGACAATAATTTACTCGAT
>Ga0172379_10004683_pt1 | contig 19848 bp, 17 predicted proteins | sample GrowelOW334metaG_FD_119756 | JGI IMG/M metagenome (GOLD analysis project Ga0172379, IMG submission 119756) | Groundwater microbial communities from an aquifer near a municipal landfill in Southern Ontario, Canada - Groundwater well OW334 metaG | ecosystem: Environmental > Aquatic > Deep...
GCGCACTTCACGGCCAGCCTGAATAGCATAGGCCTTGGCCACACCAGCGAAAGAGGTGGCTACTTTTTCCAGCTCTTCCAATCTTTGGATATATCTTTCATAGGTATCTTTTCTTGCTCCCGGTCTCGCGCCCGAGATGGCATCAGCCACTTTCACGATGATTGCCTCCAGAGTTGACGGCCGATCTTCATGATGGGTGAGAATAGGAGCAATGATTTCGTCGGGGAGATTGAATTTCTTGGCAATATCGCGTCCGATTTCCGGATGAGTGCCCGCGACTTCATGGTCCACGGCTTTGCCAATATCATGAAGCAATCCGCCCTTCTTCGCGATGCTCACATCCGCTCCGAGATCTGTGGCAATGAGCGCGGCCAAATGCGCCACTTCAATGGAGTGTTGCAATACATTTTGGCCATAGCTCGTGCGGTATTTCAAACGGCCGAGGATTTGGACCAGCTTGGGATCCAGCCCGGCCACGCCGACATTGTAGATCGCTTCTTCGCCGGCTTTCTTAATTTCAATGGCAATATCTTTTTTGGCATTTTCAATCGCCTCTTCAATCTTCGTGGGATGAATACGGCCGTCCAGGATCAATTTTTCTATCGCCTTCTTGGCTACTTGCCGGCGGATGGGAGAGAAGCCGGAGATTGTGATGGCCTGCGGGGTATCATCAACAATGATTTCCGTGCCGGTCAGCTGTTCAATGGCGCGGATATTTCGTCCTTCTCGGCCGATGATTCGACCTTTCATTTCGTCGGACGGCAGATCCACAGTTGAGGTCGTCATTTCCGTAGCGTGAGAGATAGAGGTTCGCTGAATGGCGTCAGCCACGATTTCATTGGCTCGGCGTTCAAAGGTATCCGAAGAGTCGTTCTCTAATTTTTTGATCCGCGCCAGGAGCTCGTCTTTGATCTCCCGTTCGGTATTATCCAAGAGAATCTTTTTGGCTTCGTCTTTCGTGAAACCGGCGATTTTTTCCAGCTTGGCAAATTGTTCTTTTTTGATGTCTTCAATTTTGGCCTTGAGGGTTTCTATCTCCTTGGCCTTGTCATAGAGCCGTTGCTGTTTGGATTCCAGGTCCAAGAGCTTTTGGTCAAAGAGTGATTCTCTCTTTTCCAAACGGTCCTGGATATGGGACAATTCTTTTCTCCGGTCGTTCTCTTCCTTTTTGGCTTCGTCAATGATTTGGATAGCCTTGTTCTTGGCTTCCAGCAGGATTTCTTTTTGTTTTTGTTTGGTGCTCGTGATTAGAGTTTCAATTTCCGACTCAATTTTGTCCTTCCTCTTCGCCGCGAGCGACTTCCGGAGGAAATAGCCAAAAACTCCGCCCAAAGCGGATCCAATCACTAGCAGTCCGAGAGCTAGTAAATCAATAGACATAATATTTATGTCCAGAGAGAAGAGTATTGTTTCGTAACGAAAATAGCGCTAGCGCGAAAAATGGACGCTAGGCTGGAGATTAAGAAGAGATTCAATTTTGGCAGTGAGACTAGGCATTTTTGTGATATTCTCGAAGTAAATCGAGAGAAGGTTGGTTGAAAATTGAACTTAATCCGTACAAAACAATTCTTTTTCTGGAACAGTTAATTATTTATTTAGTAATTATATTGTAGCACAGGCTGGGGAACTTGACAAGGCCCAAGGCTTAGCCTAAGATAAAAGTGCCTGATAACAGGCAAAACCCATTGAAACGCGCCTAACAAGGCGCAAGAAAGGAGATCGGTCATGGAAGAATCAGTAGTAGTAGGTGGAATAAGGGTTGTAAGGAGCAAGGGTCTGAGAGAGGTTGAAAATGAAATAGGCGGGGCTGGTTATTTTGTCAGCCGTACAGCGTGGTTGAAAACGATCTTTGAAAAATACCCGATCACAGAGATCCGCGAAAAGTGTTTAAGAGCTATGATTGACAAATATCGTCAACTTGATAGCACTGCCAGTGAATGGCTGGAGGCCCAGATTAAAGGGCTCTTTGCGCTAGAAGATTCTTTATGGAAAGATCTTCTTTCCCTTTATATCTTTGGAGATGAAAGTGGTCGGGCCATAGAGTTTGCTATCAATTTTAGTAAAGAAAATAATTGGAGAGGTTTAGTAGACATTTCCAAGATGGTGACTGGAAGAATCAAAGATCAGCGTAAGGACATCTATTGGTTAGTACCCTCGATGAATGAGTTTTTAGGCGAGATTTTTATTCAATTTGTCCCATATGTGTTGGACAAAGGACAATATAGCGCGGGTCAGTGGCATATGCTGAAGCGAGCAATTAGCATAATTCTGAGGGTAGAAGACATTAATTTTTTGCCTCAGCTGGAATGTCTTCTGTATCTCCACCAAGAGGAGGTGGTAGCCCCATATGACGATCCCTCTGAATTATTTGCCTCCAAAGTCAATATAACTTTTTTGTCCGAAGCAGTGCGAGCGCTTCGGAAAGTGGAAAAGGAACAAGCGGGCGGCATCAATGTCATTGATCGTTACCTTAAAGAAAAAGGGTTCACCGCGGTTACCAAGATCCATTATCCTGAGCGAATGCATAAAAATGCAAGTGGGAACTATGAACACGCAGAAATTGAAGTAGAGATAGTTCTTAACGAAAAAGATCGGACTGGAGTTTTGTCTGCGCTTGAGGGGAGTGGAGTTTCTTTGCATGGCGATGGTTTTGGCGGTGGTGATATACAGAGAGATGAAAAGTTTAATGGCAATCTCTCTTTGGCATTTGTAATACGACCCACCAATCGAGGCACCAATCGGTTCAGATTAATCTTTGATAACAGGAACAACAAGCAAGCCTTAATAACCACCGGTTATATCTTCTGCGAGTAGTATCAAACTCAAGACCCGTTCGTAATAGCGAGCGGGTCTTTTTTTATTTTCTGAAAATAAAAAACCCTCTCTTGGTTCAGAGAGGGTTTGATTTTAATCAATCAGCCGAGGCGTTTTCTCAACTTCAGCCAAAAGATCTTCGTTGGAATATTTTGGCCTGACGATGGTTTCCCAGCTATTTCGGGACAACCTCAGATCTGAAGGACAGATGGAGCGAAACCAATTGAGGTAAGGAGCGAGTTCATTGGTCCCGGGATTGCGTCTGGTGTAATGCAGAATCTGGCAATTGTATATTTGATCTTTGGGGTCTTTTGATTCGTCGAGCTCATGATAGCGTTTTTGCGACATCCTTTCCAGTCGGACGCGGAAGGCCCACATGGTTTCTCCATGGAGGACAATGACGACACGCTTATCTGAGCATTCTCGATGAAGAGTGTTTAGGATTCTTTCATTTCTCAGGCAAACATCAGCGACAGATTCGCCATTGGGCGGCGCCCAAAAGAAGCCGTCCTGTTTTCGTTTTTTCTTCCAGTCAGGATATTTTACGAGTCGTTCATCTTCCGCCATGTTGTCAAAGACTCCCCAGTCCCGTTCACGGAGATAAAATTCCACCAGCCAATTGGCATTAGGGAACCCCAGGAGAGCGGCGGTTTCTTTGGCGCGCCAGTATTCAGAAACAAAATAACGATCAAAAGTTGGGCTGATATTTGCCCGAAGCCATAGGCCGGCCTTCGCGGCTTGTTCCCGCCCCAGATCAGTGAGTCGCCATTTGGAGCTATGGAGCTCCAACAAGTCGGTCGTGTAGCCGCTATGGTCTCCCTTTCGCGATTTTTTAATAGCTACATTGCCTACGCTTTCACCGTGTCGCACCAGAACCAGATCAATTGGCATTGTCATTTTGCACCTCCTTGATTAAGTTGTTGATTTTAATGAGCAATATTATAGTTTAGCAGAAATAAAAATCCGCGTCAAGAGATAAAAAAATGACCAATCGATTAACGATTGGTCATTAGATAAGCTTTTCTTAAAGCTTTATCTTTTTTATGGGCGGCAGGCCCAGGTCTTCGCGGTTGAGAGTGATCGTCCCTCGGCGCTTGTAGGCTGTTCCGAGAGCTCTTTCGCAAAGGCGCTTGACTACCTTTTCTGGCACTCCCTTGATATTCTTGAGAGTTTTCATTTGCTCCCATCCGCCATTGAGGTCAAAGCCGGCCTGGATTTGCCGGATCATGACTTGGTCTAGGATCGGATAGGCTGCGCCGAGCTGGTCTTCGTCACCGCCGGCCACGCCCAGGCCATCGTCCGGCTTGGCCGCGATGATTTCTTTTGGCACGCCGAGATACCTGGCCACGTCATAAAGCTCCAGCCCCTTGAAGACATGCTGGATGATGCCAAAGTCTCCCACATCGCCATTGATGGTCCAAAAGCCCATCATATATTCCGAAAGGTTATCCGTGGAAAGCACCATACCGCCGAGCATCCGGGCAACGTGGTAAGTGCCGAGCATCATTCTCAGCCTGGCCTTGATATTGCCTGAAGAGATTTTTTCCGACCAAGACCAGTTGTTCAGAGAATTCTGGCCTTTAGTCGTCTTCAGGACCTTTCTGATCTGCGCGTTCAGGTGGGGGATCTCCTCGGTGATAAAATCGCAGACCGAGGTTAAATCAATATAGATCTCCTGGGCGCCGAACTTTTCAATCGCTTTTTGCCCCAAGTTTCCCGCATCGGCGCAGGAATGGCAGGGCATGATGAGTCCGACCGAAGTCAAGGCAAAGCCATCCTTTCGGGCGAGCTGGCAGGCTCTGGCGGCAAAGCCCAGTGTCACGGCGCTGTCCAGACCGCCGGAACTGCCGGTGACGACATAATGGATGTTGTTGTCGCGGCAGTAATCGTAGAGCTTTTTTGAGCCATTGGCGACTACTTTTTTGATTTGCGCTTTGGATAATTTGTAGGCCATGTTTTTCTCCTTTTAGTTATTTAATTTGTTGGTTAGTTTTTCCCTTGGTTGGAGTAAGGAGGCGAGAGAGACCTGCCTCTCTCGCCATGAGCTTAGCGTTCTTTTATTGCCTTATTATAGATTTCTCGATGATGGGCAAAGGCAAATTCCGGAATTTGATCTCGCTGGATATCCAGGATGACGAGGCCTCTAGCATCGTCGCCCGCTTGGAGCCAAGTGGCCAGAAGCTTTTTGTTCAGCTTTTGATCGAGCTTGACTTTGAGCGCGTAAGCCGTGGTCCAGTAGATCCTTTTTTCTTTGAGGCCCGTGATCCTTTCTTCATGAGAGGTGAGAAAAGTGCCCAGAAGAAACATCTTGGCCGGGAGATGGAGTGGATTTTTTCTTCCCAGATGCGCGATGACTCGCAGAGTCTGGGCATAGGGTTGGTTCTTAAATCTCGCTTCATCTCTTGGATCCGGCGTCAGGCAGAGGCCGATTTCGTCTCGGCCTTCATGAAGCAGGGCTTCGGCCGGAGTCTCGAGATGAAATTCTCGGACATCCAGATGCCCGCCCAAGAGGGCGAATTTGCCCTGGCCTGGAGGATTCTTTCTCGTTATGCCGACAAAGAATGTTTTCCCTTCTCGGTCTTCAATCAAGGGCAGGAGATCGGCAGCCAGGCCGGGTTTGGGCCAAGCCAGACGGCCGATGAAGTCAATGGTGTATTTCAAGATACCATTGCCAAAAGTTCTGCTTAGCTGGATGACATCGCCGTAAGGGCCAAATTTTCCCCACTTGGCGTAGATCTTCTCCACTTGCCGCATGATTATCTTTTGCGGATCAGAATTGAGGTCGTCCTCATGAACATTGAAGGTTTCAAAATAATTGAAGCCGAAGTCAATTTCCACTCGCGGCGCAATCTTTTGATAATGTTCAGTTCCAGGGATGCCTTCTTCAATTCTTTCGAGCTCTCCTTTCATGCCAAAAATAAACACTTTTTCCATAGCACTCCTTTCTTTGGTTTTAGGTTGTTGTAAAGAACTTTCCTCGCTGCAATCACTTAGTCTTAAGTGATTCGAGTAAGGAGTGGTGGAAGAACTTTGTTCTTCCACCACTGGATTTAATTTAATATTGGCATTCCTGGGAAAAAGTTTGGTTGTAGCCAAAGATTCTCTTGAAACGCTCAATGTCTTCAGGCTTGCCCATGGCTTTGGCAATGTTGTCCGAGAGCTTCACCGTGCCATGGCCATTGCATTCCATCAGCTTTACCACGAGCGATAGAGCCGGGAAGCCGAGATCGTTCGTCAGATTGGTGCCCCAGCCAAAGGTGGCCTTGATTTTTCCCTGGCAATAATCAGCGATTTTCACGATAGTCTGGATGTCCAATCCATCACTGAAGATGATGAGCTTTTCCTTGGGATCGACTCCCGAGCGCTCGTAAAAAGCCAGGGCCTTATCTGCGAAGACTATTGGGTCGCCGGAATCCTGGCGCAGTCCTTTCCATTTCTGGGCTTGCTCCGGAGTCATGTCCCGGAAAAAGAAATCAGTGCCATAGGTATCAGTGAGAGCGATAGATAGGCCCCAACCGTATTCCTCCCACCAATCTCGAAGATGCTTGGCGTGGGAAGATCGAATCTCCTCATCGTTACCGTGGAAAATTCCCGACAAACCCATGTCGCTTTCATGAGCGTCAGTGCCCATGGGCAAGAGGCCGTGCTTCATGGCCAAATAAGTGTTGGAGGTGCCGATAAATTGCGCCGGCGGCAACTCGTTGGCCAAAGTTCCCACAACATAGTCTTGATTTTCTCCGCTGAATCTGCGCCGAGTGCCAAACTCAGTAAAGGTAATATCAGGCCTGGACTTCAGGATCTTTATTTTTTCCGCTAGCCTTCTTATGCCCTCGGCCTTGACTTGGTCGCGCTCAAACTTGCTCATCCGTCTCTTGAAATGACGGTAATATAGCTCGTTGACAATGGAGAGGGACAATGTTTCCCAATAGGTGAGCTTGGACCATTTGCCCGGGAATTCCAGTTCGTATTGTCCGTTAGCTTTTCTCAGGGCGTATTCTGAGAGCTGAAGGCCGGCCAGGGATTCCAGATAGTCCTCTCTGAACATTCTTTCCTGATACTCATTGGTGCCCCGGAGATAGTGCAGCTCGCTTTTATTGAAGCGTAAGGTTCGCACATGGTCAAGCTCTGCCCGCAATTCACCTTCATCAATAAACATTGGCAAGAGAACTTTTTTGGTCCGATTTAGAAAAGCGGACTTCCCCAACACGTCTCGATACCAACGAAAAATTACCTGTCCCATGGTGAACTTGTAGAAATCCATATCCAAGAGCGAGTTGATTATCGGTTCCGGATTCAAGAGCGATTTTATAAGGTTCATTTTGACCTCCTTGTTTGGTTGTGGGTTGTTTGATGTAAAGTGCATTTGCCTCAACCCCTGCGGTTGAGACAAGAAAATTTTAACCAAATATTTTTAGTTAAACTTTTCTAGTTGCGTATTATTATTTTTAATTGTCAAGTTGAAGAAATAGGGGAGAGGTTAGAGTTCTAACCTCTCCCTGATAAAATTTGTTTTTTTCTGCCTACTGGCCAAAACCGCCCATAGCCGTTTGGCTAAATTTGGCGCTCTGGCTCGCGCGTACAGCAGATTTGCTGAAAACCTGAAAGGCCTTTCGGATTTCACTTGGTGTCTTGCCGGGCGTAAGAATCCAGTTGTCTGGGATGCCCATTTCCTTGAAGATTTGGGTGAAATCCGTGTGTCCGTCCTCCACTCCCATGGCCGCGACAATATGCCGTTCTGACCTCAAGAGGTCGGCGACTACGGAGGCCACGTCTTTGGCTGTTGCCTTGAGCGAGCCCTCGTCATTGCCGTCAGTGACAATGAGGGTGATGGACCTCACGGGCACATTGTTGTCCATGAATTCCTGGGTTTTGGTCAGGACCGTTCCCAAGATGACCATGCTCTGATCGTAGAGCGGAGTGCCGCCCTGCGGATCGTAGTTTTGGCTGTCCATCACTATTGCCTCTTTGATCGGGCAATAGGGATAGAGGAGCGCGCCGTTCAGATAGCGAGTATGAATCAAGACGCTGTCATCTTGCTTTGAGCCTTTGAGGGCTTCAAGAATGAGATTGTGCCCGTCGCGTACGGCCTGGCTATTTCCGCTGACGAAACGGATGGAGCCGGAATCGTCAATGAGCAGAGTGACGAGCACGACTTCGCTCGCCATAACATCGTCAACCTTGATGCCCAGGGCCGCTTGGATCTGAGCGCCGGCGTCTTCAACCTTGACCAGCGCCTGTATTGACTGGCGGGAAATATCGCCGCTTTGCTTTGCCGTTTCCAAAAGTTCTTTTACCGTATTGCTCATTTTGCCTCCTTTGTTTGTGAAGTTAGGAGGAGGAGCGGGGGCATCATAGTCTCCCCTGCTCCTCTCTCCGGGGTTGTTGGTTACAGTTTTACGTCGGGCCAGTCTTCAATCAGCTCGGTGGACTGGACCACATGCATGCCGGCTGCGGCGAAGCGCGCGAAAGCTTTGTCTGCTTCGTCCGTGAAGTCAATGATATTGGGCACTACCACGGCCGAAGTGCAGTCTTCAATCAAGTAGACTTTTTTGGCGAGGCTTTCGTCTTTGGCCCTTATTTCCGTGAGCAGATCGTCAATGGTCCAGGCCACGCAATGGCTCTTGGCCTGTCCGGCGATGATGAGAATATCCGCCTCAATCAGCTTTTCGAGGAAAAGCGTATTCTTTTGAGTCAGGGGCATCTTGTCATCGTGGCGCAGGAGAACCTCGGGCCGCAGGATTGAGTAGTTCTCGGTCAGCGGATGAGTTCCTTTGACTTCGGAGTTTGACTGAGCTCCCCGAGCAAAAGAATGGAAGAGTCTGGCTTCTTGGATGATTCCCGCAAGAGCGTGGCCAGGGCTACCGAGGAGGCAATGGGGCGGCCAGATGGTCAGGGAGTATTTTCCGGTTTTTTCCAGCATCTCCGCGTAGAACTCCACCTGTTTTCTTAGCCAGACATAATTGCCTTGGCAAAGGAAGTTGGCTACGGCCGGATTGGGCTGGTATTTGCCGCTCCTGATGTCAGCCGAAGTGATCATGGTCATTGGCGCCGGGTGTTTGCCATTGGCGTCCAGCCAGAAAGCGGGGAAGAAAATCTGGAAAGCGTAGTGAGTGTCCAGGGTGGTCGTGATGTCCGTGATGCGTCCCAGATTGGCGTAGATGAATCTGGCCAAGCGGGCATTATCGTCAATGGCGCCTGTGCCCGAACGGCCGCCGACATAGAGAGATCCGTTTGGCGGCGGGAAGCAGAAATCGCGCTGAGCGTCGATAATCAGGAGGTGTACCTTTTTCTTGTCAGCGCCGGCCGGCTTGATCCCTTCGGCTTGGCGCCATTCCGTGGCCGCGCTCAAAAGCTCCATCGCGTTGGCGTCGTAGTCGTACTTGGCAGCGTTCTTGGGATTGAAATGCGGTGGTAGAGAATTCTTGTTTTTCATCTTTGTCTCCTTTCATGGTGTTTGATGGTTGTCGTTTTGTTTCCCTAATTCCAATTTGTCTAGTTTTTTCTACCCCCTTTCTCTCTTTAACCAATCTTTAAAAGAATAATTTCACGATCTTGGACAGTATAGATTCCCTGGCTTGAAGCAAAAAGATGAGAGTTAGTGTCAACGAACGGTTCGGTATCAGGGAATTCTCTCGTTTTTACGATTTTGCCAGTCTCCGCTTCCAGGCGGACGATCCCATCGTCCGTTGGCGCGAAAAGGAATTTTCCCGCGGCGCATTTGCCGCGCAAAGTGCCGAGCCAGTCGCCATTCTGGGCATCAGCTTCGGCTTCCGCCAAGATTTTGCCGGATTTCTCTATGAGGAAGCAGCGGTTTACGATTTTGCTGCCTTCTTTCAGGGCCAAGAGAAACCAAACTGCATCGGAGGCAAAGACAGCGGTGGAATCCACGAGCTGTCCTTTGAGTGCGGGCAAAGCGATATTGTCATTGATCCCTGTATAGAGGGCATCAAAGAGGAAGGCAACTTTTAGATTGCCTGCCCAATAAAAGCCAAAGCCCAGCTTTGAGCCGACCCAGAAAAGGGTCTGGCCGGCCAGTACATTGCCGATTATCTTTGGTCCCAGGTCGCCATCGCGGAAGAGCTGGCCATTTTCTGTCCAGTAGCGGAATTTTTCGTTGGCGTCGAAGATTGGTAAATTACCGTAAGCATCGACAGCGAGTTTTTCCGCTTCTTTTCCGGGCGAAAGAGTGACCACGTTATTGTCCTTGCCAAGCAAGGTTCTCGTGCCCGAGAGCCGGAAACGCATTTGCGGATCCAGTTCGCCGGAAATAATCGTCTGGCCATCTTCTCGTTTGAACTTGTCGTTCTCATGATAGAGCCAGAGCAATTTATTTTCCTGCAGCGCGGCGTAGAGAATGATACCGGAAGTGCGGAAGACCCTAGTCGCCTTGACCTGGCCGCGGATAGTGACCGCTTCTTTGATCGCGGCTGGCGCTACTTGGAGGCAATTGGGGCAAGTGGTCCTCGCATGTTCAGTTGAACAGACCGGACAGCGCGTCCAATGCATATCCTCGAGCAATGGAAAAGGGAATTCTCCGCGCTGGTCTTGCTTGAAAGTTTTGTAAAAATAATCAAGCAGAGCGTCGGGCAAAACCTTGTAGGGTATGGCTGGCTTGGGATAGCCAACGTCCGGGTCAAAGACCGTAATGCGGCGCAAAGGCCTGGCTTCCTGCGGTAGGCGATCTTTCGGATTTTTGGGCCGATAGATTCCGCCATAAGGGCCGACAAAGAGCAGGCATTGCATCAACATGACAGCAAAGGCATACCAATCGGAATTAGTTGATTGGGGCCGCGCGAGGAGTAGCCTCTTTTCTTTGGGGTCCGAAAGCAAGGGGTCAAGAAAGCGTTCGGTAAAGGTGATGGAAAGAAAGTTGCCAAATTGGAAGCTGTCAGAGTCAATGAAGATCGCTTCTCGTCCTTTGACCAAAACATTCAAGTCATTGAAGTCACCGATGACTACCTTCGCTTCATGGATGCCGCGAACAGTTGCGTGTATACTTTTGAATATTGTTACCACCTTCTCTTGACTGACGCCCATTTGTCGGAATTTTTTTTCAGCATATCTGAGCAGTACTTCCGCTCCGGTCACATAGCGCATGGCATAGCCGGCGATCTTTCCCGCCTGGTCCAGGGCCAATTCTTCGGGCGCGATGACGGCAGGAGGCAGGTTATGAGGAAAGGCCGGCAGTTTTTTTTGATGTTCGGCGAGTTTTCTTTCGGCTTTGATTTTTTCTTCCGGCTTATCAAGATCCGGATGATTGGGCGGCTTGAAAATTTTTAGCGCCCGTCCTCCGCCGATATCAAAGACATCAGCTTCGCCGCCCTTGCCGATTGATTTTTGCGGGTCAATTCTGATTCGTTTTCCTTTGAGGTAAATATCCATGGCTCACTCCTTTTCCGTTTCTTGGCGCCGGATAACGAGAATAGTGGTATCGTCCGGCAAAAGACTGTTCTCCCTGTCCAACCGTCTTTCTTCCCAATTGGGCGTTGAGCAATCATTATTAGCCGCTTGGAGCTGGCGCCTGATCATGTCCGGATTTTTGAAATAGCGTTCTTCTTGCCAGAACTGTTCCAACCCGCCCATAAGTTTTTCTTTACCGGGCAATTTGCGATCCTTGATGCGCGAGAGATCAGCCGCTCCGTCAGTGCCAAGAAGGATTGATTGGACTTCGGCCGTGGGAAGCAATCTTTCCACTTTGAAGCACAACAATTCCGGATTCATTTCCTTCAAAGCCGCGGTGATCAGGCCATAGGCCAGATAAGGCGGTTCGTTTAAAGGAAACGGTCCGATTTGGCTGGCATCGCCGTTTAAGACGAAGATTCCGTCGCCTAGGGAAAAGATTACGGTTTCCTCGGTCGTTATAATCGTTCCGAGAACAGTGAAGAGGAAATATTCCTCTACTATTTGGATGAGATTATCGCCCAGGCTTTTGGCAAAAGTTCTCATTTCTGCCAAGACGTCTTGCCGTATTTCTTCCAGGAAAGCGGTCCAGGCTTTGATCCCCGGGGGACTGCGCTTCTGGCTTTTTAGCCGCCGAGTGATCTCATTGGCCAAAAGCCGGAGGCCTAGCTTGGCGCCGACTTCGCTATGTTTGCGGCTGCCACAGCCATCGGCGATAAGGCCGATGAGGGCTTCGTTTGTCATTAGCCAAAAGTAGGCATCATGATTGTTTTTTCCGACAATTTTGTGTTCACGACCGAGGACTGAACCTCCAGCAATCAAGAAATCATCATTTAGTTTCATTTTTTCTCCTTTCAGGTTTATTTGGTTGTAAAGTACAAAGGCCTAGGAATAAACCAGGGCTTTCCTCATAAGCCTCTTTAGATTATGGGGAAAACACTCATTATTTTGGCTAGGCAAAAGCAATAAAGAATCTTATCACTTTGTTTAAAAATTGTCAAGAATTTGAGAGTTAGTGTTAAAGGGACGTTTTTGGCGCAGCCTTAGGGCAAATTTTTACTTTTCGGGCAGGGTATTTAGCGGTCTTAAGTGTATATATTACACTAACTAAGTTCAAAAAAATAATTAAGATTAAAGTATTTTGATGATAGCCGCTTTTTTGTCTTTGAATTTGTAAAGCATGGCTGGCCGATGCGCTCCCAATAATTCTTTTTTACCCAGTGCGGCAATCAGGCCAAGCGCCAATACTTTTTTGCGGAAATTCCTCTTATCCAGTCTCTTGCCCAGGATCGCTTCATAGACTTTTTGCAATTGCGAGAGAGTGAAATTTTCTGGCAGTAGCGACCAGGCGACATTGGTGTACTCAATTTTCCAGGCGAGGCGCTGTTTGGCGTAGAGGGCAATTCTATTATGATCATAGGCGAGCCGAGGCAAGTCAGTGAATTTCCACCATTTGACATCAGCGTACTTTGACAGGGTCAAGAGTCGGAGCCCGGTGGGCGGTATCAGAGCGAAGTAAGCGAGAGAAACGACTCGGCCGAAAGGATCTCTTTTTGTTTCCCCAAAGGCATAAAGCTGTTCTAGATAAACATTGGAAACATTGGTTTCTTCTTTCAAGATTCGGATAGCCGCTTTGTCTGGAGTTTCGGTCTGCCACAAGAGCCCGCCAGGCAAGGCCCAGACATTAGTAAAGGGTTTCTTTTTCATTTGAATGAGCAAAATATATAATTCATTGTCCTTTACAGTGAAGATGCAATTATCAACCGCTACTTTGATGTTTTGCTTGCTAGAGTGAGGCATAGGTTTAATTACTTAGTGTATTATATACACATAGTAGCAGGGATGCAAAAGCATGTCAAGCATTTTTTGATAATTAATTTTTATAAATAGCAAATCTAGGCTTAGATTAGCCCAGGAAAAATTATTTTATTTTTTGATTTTTGAGCGGATTCTTCCTAGTTATCCACAAAGAGTTTTCAAATTTTTTTACTCTGAGGGCTTGATTTTTTTTAGGAAATGAGATATACTTTGGGTGTAATTATGTAGATAAGTATACATATTTCAATAGACGATAAAATATCTCGGGATCAGGAAAGGCGAGGAGGTTTGAGCAAGGATCCAGAGTTTGCCTTGCTACAACACAGATTAAACAAACTTTATGGGCCGGAAGACGAGATGAGTCCGACTGATGTGGCTTATTGTGAAGAAGCAGAAAATGATTTTGATAAAAGAAGCGAAGCGGGAATCGGCGGCGAATATAATATTATTTTTGGCATAAATAAGCTAAGGTGGTTGGGAAAAAAAGTACAGTTGTCTCCGACCGCGAAATATGACGATTACAAAAATGGCGTGGACAGCTTGCTTTCTATCGGCGGGAATGCGCAAAATTATTATTTAGGCATTGACGTTAAAACATACTATAATAGAGAACTTATAAAAGAAGCTCGCCAGAAGATGCTGGGCAGGCTGTTTGGCTTCAAGAAAGGCACTGAAGAAATTGAACTGGATAAAAATGGCAAGTTCACGGGCCAATTGGCGAGCTTGAAATATGGTTTGGGAGAGGATATAAAGTATTTTCCCAGAATAGTCATGGAGATGAACCCGGAATATGCTTTGCGCATGATGAAGATTATTACCAAGCTAAAAGAAGGTGAAGAGATAAAGGAAGCTGGTGAATTAAAAGATGAAGAAAAGTATGTTTTGGAAAAAATAAAAAATCAATTTATTACCGAAGTTGAGTCGCAGATAAAAGAGATTATAAAAGTTGCCGATGCCTTGAAAGAATCTTCTATGGGGAAAAGGGTGGTGAAAGAGTTGGATGTTATTAGGGACAAATATGCCAAGTTTCTTGAAATTTTTGTAAAGGAAAAAGGAGCTCTTATTTAAGAGCTCCTTTTTTTAGGGCTTCTAGCCGGTTTCTGGTTTTGATTCTTTCCGTTGTTCGGGCAATAAGTTTGCTCATTGGAAAGAAGGCGTTTCGGGGATCGGCCAACTCTTTTCTTATTATCTTGTCATCTCCAGCATGCATTTGGGCAAGGCGTTTTTCATTCAAATCAACAGGAATTTTTTTTCTCATTTCCCCTCCTTTCGCGTTTTTTTGGTTTCCTCTCAGGATTTTTATATTATCACGGATTAAAATAGTTGTCAATAGCCGATAAAGTCGATTAAAAACCTCAATTGACACGAGGCGGAAAAGCGAGTAGACTAATAAATAGCTATCAGTATATATTATTGTTAATTATGTAATAATAAAACCGCCAACAATCAAGCCAAATAGGTAAAAAAACAGAAAACAATTATTTTAGGAGTTTTCTGTTTTTAAATTCCCCCTAGCCCCCTTTGATAAAGGGGGAATAAAAAATCCCCCAACCCCCTTTAACAAGGGGGCAAAACATATGAATGTATCGGAATTAGCCAGAAAATTGAAAGTGCCGATTGGCGAGCTCCGCGATCTTTTGCCCGAGCTCGGATTTGATATTGGCAAAAGAGCAATCAAAGTGGATGATGCCTCAGCGAGAAAAATTATTGAAAGTTGGCATAGTTTGATGAAGGAATATAACGAGAAGAAGCAGGCGGCGGTTAAGCCTTTGGAAAATGAGCCCTCCTCCGCTGAAGCTATGGAGGGCAAGGAGGTCAAGGAGGTGAAAATCCCGGCCGTGATTACGGTTCGTGATTTTGCTCATCGTCTGGGGACACCGGTAACGAAGATTCAGGAAGAGCTGATGAAAAATGGCATTTTGGCGTCTCTCAATGAACGCATTGATTTTGAGACTGCCTATATAGTAGCCGAAGATTTGAAATTCAAAGTGATAAAGGAAGAAGGTGGAGAAGAACAGCAAAAGATTGGCGAGAAACTGAAGGGTTTGTTGGAAGAAAAGGATAAAGAAAAATTAGAAATTCGTCCGCCGGTAGTTGTGGTCATGGGACACGTGGATCATGGCAAGACTAAACTTTTGGATGCTATTAGAAAAACAAATATTATGGAAGGCGAGGCCGGCGGTATTACTCAGCATATTGGCGCCTATCAAGCAGTGAAGAATAATAAATTAATCACCTTCATAGATACTCCCGGCCATGAAGCTTTCACGGCCATGCGTTCGCGCGGAGCGGGCGTGGCTGATATTGCGATACTCGTGGTGGCGGCGGACGATGGTGTCCAGCCCCAGACTTTGGAGGCGATCAAGATTATTGAACAGGCCAAGCTCCCGTATATAGTAGCGATCAACAAAATTGATAAACCTGAAGCAAATATTGATAAAGTGAAACAAGAATTGGCCAAGGTCAACCTCCTGCCCGAAGATTGGGGTGGCAAGACCATCTGCGCGCCGATTTCCGCCAAGCAGAATATTGGCATTGATAGCCTGCTCGAAATGATTCTCCTCGTGGCTGATATGGAGAAGGAAAGGATCAAGGCTAATCCCAAAAGAGAAGCTGTTGGTACGGTGATTGAAGCCCGAGTAGATAAGGGCGAAGGACCGGTGGTGACTCTCCTTGTTCAGACTGGCACTTTGCGTACCGGCGATCACCTCGTGATAGACAATCTGGTCTATGGCAAGGTGAAGGCTATGAAAAATTACAAAAATGAAATAGTGAAAGAGGCTCTGCCCTCGACGCCAGTGAGGATTATTGGATTCAAGATTCTGCCTCAGATGGGAGATATTGCCGAGGCCAAGCAGGATGTGAAGGGTCTTGAGGCCAAACGCCGTCCGCATCGCCTGACTGATGAGCAGCCGGTCGCCGCCGCAATTACCGAAGAGCAGAAGGAAGGCGAAGAAACAAAATCAGTAAATATTATTTTGAAAGCTGATGTGTTTGGTTCCATAGAAGCCATCCATGAATCATTGGAAAAGATTGAGCATCCGGAAGTGCGGGTGAATATCATCAGCCAAGGTTTGGGGAATATTTCTGACAGCGATGTTACCAAGGCCGAATCAGGACAGGCTGTAATTATGGGCTTTCATGTGAGCGTGCCTACAGCGGTGGAACAGTTGGCGCGGGAGAAAAAAGTAGATGTTTTGGTTTACAAGATTATTTATGAATTAATTGACGAAGTGAAGAGCCGGATAGAGAAGCTCTTGGCGCCGGATGTGACGAGGATCAATCTCGGCCGTCTCCAGATACTCGCCATTTTCCGCACTGAGCCAAAGCATATGGTCGTGGGCGGCAAGGTATTGGATGGCAAGATCGAGCCGGGAGTGAAAGTAGATGTGATTCGGAAGAAAGTAAAGGTAGGCGAAGGCAAGGTAGAGGCGCTCCAACTCGCCAAACAGCCGATCACCGAAGCTTTTGAGGGACAGGAGTGCGGAGCCAAGTTCACGGGCAAAGTGAAGATTGAAGAAGGAGATATTTTGGAATTTTATCGGGAGGAGACAAAAGCGAGGAAGCTGGAATAAAGAGATAAAGAGGTTCGACCTCCAAATTGGAGGTCGAACCTCTCTTAGTTAATAAAAATAAAAAAAGGAGCTGCTCGTTGAGTCAGCTCCTTTGCGATTAGGGTTGTAAACCCAGGATGCGGCAATTCAATTTGTAGCTTGAATTGCGGCACGCCCTTAGCAAGAAGTTGTAGGGCATTCCTTTTCGGCTTCTTTTTAGTTTTGTATCGCTCCAGGTCATTATTTTGTAAAAAATCCTGTGCGAGAAGACATAAAGCCTTTCTTTCCAGCTTCCTTCAAGAAAACTTCCGTATGCCGATATGGCCATTTGTTCACCTCCTTTCGGAAAAGATTATTTGCCGTGAAAAGTATAATTATTTGGTTTATCACCCTTGGCGCTTGGGCTTGTTGACCAAGAAACAAGGTCCAGCAGGTGCTGAATTTATTTCGATCCTGCACTTGCATTTTCTGGCTAGCCCTTTTATTCGGAGCGATATCCCCCACTGGTTTTGTTTTTTTCCGCTAAGAAAATTATCAATAACCTCAGACTGGAATGGATGTTGCAAGAAAATATATCCCCCTGGCCGGAGTATTTCTACCATCCCTTCAAGTCTCTTTGCCAGCTGCCTGTAGGTAATTTCTTCATACATGGGCACGCCCTGTATTGCATGAATGGGGCTATAGTTTTGCAATCCTGCCACGGGTCTGAAAGTGACCAGGGACGGCGCAGTGCTATCTTGCCTGAGCGTGGAAAGGAATTTATTGAAGTTCCTGGAATCGAAGATGTCTCCATCAAAAAGAACATTCGTTGAGCCTGAAATCATTTTGTCAGTTTCTGATACCATAATATAAAAACAGTATGACCTGTCAGCGCCAAGGCTTCTGCCGCTCGCACGGCCGCATATGTCCACATGCACAACTTTTTCTCCCTTGTCATGAAGTTCACTGAAAAAGTTCCTTATTTTTCTCCCCCATTTTTCATGCGGTCCAAAATAAATTGACGCATCTGTATAATCCACTCCATAATAATGCGGGGGCGTGGCAGCCGAGATCTCTCTATGGTATCTAAGAGTCTTACGTATCTGTTCAAAATTTTTCATAGAAGCTCCAGTGTGATAAAGCCATTTTTACACCTCCTTCGTATGATTTTAGTTATTTTTGTAACTAAGAATATTTGTCAAAGATTATGTTTATAATAGCATATTTAAAAAATTTGTCAATGGTTTGGATATTTGGAAAATAATCAAAAAAGGATTATAATAGTTGTACTAATTAATATTTTTTATACCCCGCTTTAGCGGGCTGGGGCAACCGGTTTTTGCCCGCTAAAGCGGGGTATAAAGATAATCATTTTTATTTTATGCCAGAGCTAAAACTAACCGACGACAATTTTGAGGCCGAAGTTGTTAATTCCAAAGTGCCGGTATTGGTGGACTTTTTTGCCACTTGGTGCGGACCGTGCCAGATGACCGGGCCGGTGATTGAAGAATTGGCCAAAGAGTATGAGGGCAAGGCAATTAAAATCGGGAAAGTGAATGTTGACGAAAATCCCAAAACCACGGAAAAGTATGGTATCATGAGTATTCCGGCCTTTCGGGTATTCAAGGGCGGCCAGGTAGTGGATGAGTTTGTCGGAGCTCAACCAAAGGAAGCGTTGAAGGCGAAGATTGAGAAACTGATTTAAAAATTAATAATTGTCATTGCGAGGAGTGTAGCGTAGCGGAACGACGTGGCAATCTCTTTTGTTCTGCAGGATAGAGATTGCCACGCCCTCCTCCGCTATCGCTACGGAGGGCTCGCAATGACAGCACTAATACTATGTTTGATGTAATAATAGTCGGCGCGGGCGCGGCCGGTCTCACGGCCGCGATCTATACCAGTCGTCGGGCGCTCAAGACTCTCGTGATTTCCAAAGATGTGGGTGGACAGGCGGTCATGACTACTCATATAGAGAATTATCCGGGCGTGGATCTGGTCTCCGGCGCGGAGTTTATGCTCAAATGGAAGGCGCAAGCGGAAAAGTTTGGCGCGCAATTTATATTTGATGAAGTGAGCGAAGTGAAGAAGGAAGGCGATAAATTCATCGTGAAGACCGGCAGCCAGCAATTTGAAGCCGCGTCAATTATACTCGCCTTTGGCCTGACTCCCAGAAATCTCGGCGTGCCGGGAGAGGATCGCTTCCGCGGACGGGGAGTGTCCTACTGCGCGACCTGCGATGCGCCATTTTACAAAAATAAATCAGTGGCCGTAGTAGGCGGCGGCAGCGCGGCTCTGGACGCAGCCCTCTTACTCGGCAAAATTGCCAAACAAGTCTATCTCATCCATCGGAGCGAGGAGTTTCGCGGTGAAGAAATATTGCTCAGTCAGGTGAAGGCGGAAAGGAAAATTGAAATGATTCTGGATACCGAAGTGCGGGAGGTGAAGGGCGCCGAGAAGATTGAAGCGGTCGCTATAGAGAATAAAAAAGGAGAGAAGAGAGAGCTAGAGATCCAGGGAATATTTGTTGAGATTGGCCATGAGGTGAAAGCTGATTTTATCAATAGTCTTGTTAAATTAAACGACAAGAAAGAAATCATAGTGAACAAGGATTGCGAGACGAGCGAGCCGGGAGTGCTCGCGGCCGGGGATGTGACTGATGTTGATTACAAGCAGATCGTGATTTCAGCTGGCGAAGGCGCCAAGGCCGCTCTCTCCTGCTATCGCTATATCCAGAAGAAGAATGGCAAGCGAGGAGTGGGGATTGATTGGGGGAAGAAATAGTTGCTAGTTGCTGGTTTGCTAGTAGCTGGTTATTGGTGATAAAGATTAATTTTTTGGCAGAGATGAAAGCACGTCCTCTCTCTTAAGCTAAGAGAGAGACAGAGAGAGTTATGAACCGTGGTTTGTGAAACTTTCACAGCTCATAACTCATCCCGCCCTTCTCTTACCTTAAGAGAAGGAATTATAATTCCTCGTTTGTCTGGTAAATAAAAAAAATCATTTTATGAGAGAGAGTAATCCATTTTTAAACGCGCTCGAACAATTGAAAAAAGCCGCTGATCTAATGAAGCTCGATCACGCGGTACTGGAGACTTTGCAAAAGCCCAAACGAATCATTGAAGTGGATGTGCCCGTGGCTATGGACGATGGCAGCCAGAAGATTTTTCAGGGTTATCGGGTCCAGCACAATGACGCCCGCGGGCCATTCAAAGGCGGGATTCGCTATCATCCGGAAGTGGATCTGGACGAAGTGAAGACTTTGGCCTTCCTTATGGCGATCAAA
>Ga0172379_10004684_pt1 | contig 19844 bp, 15 predicted proteins | sample GrowelOW334metaG_FD_119756 | JGI IMG/M metagenome (GOLD analysis project Ga0172379, IMG submission 119756) | Groundwater microbial communities from an aquifer near a municipal landfill in Southern Ontario, Canada - Groundwater well OW334 metaG | ecosystem: Environmental > Aquatic > Deep...
CTGCGCCAGCGATTCCTCTCCGGAAACGTAAAGAACTTTGGAGTCTTTCAGCGCGCCCGAGGCCATGGCCTTGGACACTTCCATCATGATAGTGGATTTGCCTATGCCGGGCGGACCGGCCAGCAGCAGCACCTGCCCTTCTATGATCCCGCCGCCCAGCGCGCGGTCGAATTCTTCTATGCCCGTGGACATGTAACGGGGTTCGAGGTTCCCGGAATCGGAAAGGCGGACCGGCTCGGAGGTGAACTCGGTGAGCGCCCTGGACCTGGACGCCGTTCTGGAAAGCGTCTCCTCCGCTTCCTCCACGAAGGTGTTCCAGCGGCCGCAGGACGGGCACTGCCCTATCCATTTGGAGGAGGCCTGTCCGCACTCCTGGCAGCGGTAAATTGTCTTCAGTTTCATAAATACTATTTGCTTTTCCCGCCGCCGCCGAAGGACGCGAAACCCAGGAGGTAGGCGATATCCTTATCCTCGAACATGACATGGGCGGTATAATTCACCCGCTTGGCCTCCGCCAGGTCGTTTACCCGCAAACCCGCGGACACATACTTGTTCAGGATAAATTCCATTCCCGCGTCGTAGCGCGGCTTGTCGAAGGAGCGGCCTTTGATCACGCGCCGGCGGGAAAGATCGGAGGCCTCAAAAAGAAAACGGAGCCTGTCCCAGGCCGGGGCGCGGTAGAAAGGCCTGTATTTCACTCCGGCGCCGCCGGAGCCGCGCAAGGCTCCCGCGTACAGGTCGAAGCCGTTAAGCTCCCAGCCTATCAGGGCGTCCACGGTGTTGAGCGTTTCGTAGTCCACGCCGCGGGACCGGTCCTTCAGGTTTATGATATTGGCCCCGCCGAGGTAATAATAGCGGCCGTCCCTCGGATAGATCCTGACGCCTATATCGTTCTTGGAATCGCGGGCGAGCGGCTCGTATTTGGTCTGCACATTCCAGTAGGTCCTGAAGTTGTTGAACCGGCCCAGAACATCCTTGACCGAGGCGCTGGCGGACTTGAGGTTGTCCATGGCGGCGGTCACATCTTCCTTCATTTTTTTATCCGACACCAGCGCTCCGGCCACGCCTTCGCCGCTCTCCACCTTGGCCAGCAGGGAATCCGTCCTGGCCAGGATGCTGTCCAGTTTGGCGGTTATGCCGTCCAGGCGCTCGGCGGCCTTTTCGGCGTGAGGCTGGGTGGCGGAAATAAATTCGTTAAGGTTGGAGGTGACTTCCTTGAGGTTGGAAAGGACCCCGTTAAGGTTTTTCGCCAGGCTGCCGTTGCCCCTGAGCTCGGAGACCAGGCCCTGGATATCCTCCACGGCCTTGGCCATCGCCCGGTCTATGGGCAGGATATTCGAACCCTTTACCATCTCGCCGGCTTCTATCACCCCCGAGGAGGCGTCGCCCTGGTCTATCTGCAGGTACTTGGAGCCTATGAGGCTGGTGGAACCGACGAGGAACTTTGAATTCTTATAGATCTTCACGCCTTCCAGCACGGCGATCCGGACGCGCACCAGGTCGTTCTTGAGATAGATCTTTTTGATCTTGCCCACTTCCACGCCGGCCAGTTTGACCACGGATTTATCCGGCAGGCCGGCCACATCCTGGAATTCCACGGTGACGGGATAATAGGTCTGGAAAGAATAATCGCCCAGCAGGAAGATAGCCGTGCCGAACAGGGCCAGGCCCGCCAGAACAAATATCCCTACCTTTGTCTCGTCGTTCATCATATATTTACTTTGATATTATAATAAATAAACGCCTTCGGGCCTCTTCCAAATGTGCGGCGCCGTTACTCCGCCTTGCGCCCGTTTTTGCCGTCTGGACCGCGGCGGTGCGCCGGCGCCCCGGAGCAAAGCGCGTCTTCCGTGAATTTTTTTACCGTCGGGTCGGAAGAGTTCCGCAGTTCCTCCGGGGTGCCGGAGACGGAGAAATTGCCTTTGTCCAGCATGGCGATCCTGGTAGAGATGGTAAAGGCCAGCCTGATGTCGTGCGTCACTATTATCGAGGTGATCTTCAGCTTGGCCGCCATGTCGCTGATAAGTTCCATGATCATGTCGGAAGTTATGGGGTCCAGCCCAGTGGTGGGCTCGTCATAGAAGATGTATTTGGGTTCGGCGGCTATGGCGCGGGCCAGCGCGGCCCTTTTTTTCATTCCGCCGGAGAGCTCCGCGGGTTTGAGATCTTCCGCTTTCTCAAGCCCGACCAGGGCCAGCTTTTCCCTGGCTATGCGCGGGTATTCCCTCCTGGGGATCTCGGTCAGGTATTTCAAGCCGAAAGTGACGTTTTCCATCACGGTAAGCGAATCGAAAAGCGCCCCGCCCTGGAACAGATAGCCGAAATTCTTGCGCAGTTTAGCCAGCTCGAACTCGTCCTCTATATGCACGATGTTCTGGCCGTCCACCAGGATATCGCCGGAGTCCGGCTTGATCAGCCTGACGATGCATTTCAAAAGCGTGCTCTTGCCGCAGCCGGAAGGGCCGATGACGCTGAAAGTTTCGCCGTCGTTGATCACCATGTCGGCGTTATCCAGCACAGGCTTGCCCGAAAAACTTTTGCAGATCTTTTTAATTTCGATCATAGCGGTATATGGGACGATAAAATGTCGTTTTACGACATTTTATTAGATTATCCCCACGGCTACCAGCATGGCGCTTATAAAATAATCCAGGACCATCACCAGCACCATGCTCAGGACCACGGCCTCAGTGGTCGCCTTTCCCACGCCCTCGGCCCCGGCTTCGCAGGTCAGTCCCTTGTAGCAGGAGACCGTGGCGATCATGCCGGCGAACGCGAAAGTTTTAAGGAACCCGTGCATAAAATTCTTTATCTGCATGAAGGTGAAGATGTCGTTCCAGTAAACCGAGTTGGGAACATGGAATTTTATGGTGCTGACCAGGAAACCTCCGAAAATACCGGTAAAATCGGCAAAGATGGTCAAAAGCGGGATGGTAAGGATAAAGGCCGCGTAACGGGGGATCAGGAGGTAGCGGGCCGGGTTGGTGCCTAAAGTGTAGAGCGCGTCTATCTGCTCGGTGACTTTCATGGTGCCGATCTCGGCCGTTACGGCGGCGCCCACCCTGCCGGCTATGACTATGGAGGTTAAAACCGGGGCCAGTTCCTTTACCAGGGAGAAAGCCACCATCGTGCCGATATAAAGCGGTTCGTTGAATAAATTTTTGGAGGTGTAGCCCATCTGGAGCGCCAGCACCATGCCCGTGAAAAAGCTGGTAAGGATCGTAACGGCCAGCGAATCCACGCCGATGCGCACGGACTGGCGTACGATCTCGCGGACCTCCGGCCTGGCTTTGAACAGCCAGACCACCATGGACTTTATCATAAGCGCTACCGCGCCCAGATTCTCGGCCAGAGCTGTCGCGCGCCTGCCCGCGCCTTCTAAGAAATAGTGCTTCATGCTTTAAGTGCTTTGAACTTCGCGCCTTCTTAAAATTTCCGCAGCGTACATTTTACCTTATTGAGCCTCGCATAAATAATGTCCTAGTTGGAGGCTTGGATTTGAGATGGATGCGAGGCGCGACGAGCGAGCATGCCCGTAGGCCTGTGAGCGAGAAGCAACGAAGCAGCCGCTCAAAGGCAAGCCTCCCTTTTCCTTCGGAAAAGGGCCGGGCGATTTTGGGCTGCAACTGCGTCACGCGTCGCTTACATAGCCCAGCTATGCCGCGCTCCGCGTTCCTTGTTTCGCTCCAAAATCGGCCCGGCCAGCTGGGACATTATTTATGTGAGGCTCAATAACTCCGGCACGGGGCTGAACAAAACCCCGTGCCGGGTACGATAAAATGCCGTATTACGGCATTTTATACGTAAACTCGCGGCACACGGGCGGTGATAAGCGTCACGATCTCGTACGGGATCGTGCCCGCCAGGCCGGCAAGTTCCCGCGCGCTCACTTCGGCGCCGCCCTGGCGTCCCAGCAGCACGGCCTCCGAGCCCACCCCGGCGTCCGTGACGCCGGTAACATCAAGCATGGTCATATCCATGGTAACATTGCCTATCACTGAACATCTGCGGCCGGAAACGAGCACGGCCGCGGCGTTCGAGAACCGGCGGAGATAGCCGTCCCCGTAGCCGACCGGAATGGTGGCTACTTTCATGGGCCGCGGCGCCCTGAACGATTTGCCGTAGCTGATATAGGCGCCTTCGGCCACATCCTTTATAAAAACGATCCGGGTCTTCCAGGAAAGCGCCGGGGTGAATCCGTCCATAAGGCCGTAGGCGGCCAGTCCGGCGCGGACCATGTCCAGGCGGCTGTCCGGGTAATTCACCAGCGCGGCCGAATTGGCCGCGTGCCGGATAATGTTTTTTACGCCGTACCCGGCCAGTTCGGCCGAAGTTTCCGCGAAGTACCCCAGCTGCCGGGCGGTAAATTCCGGGTCGGAATCGGCGCAGGCAAGATGGGTGTAGAGGCCGGCGGCCGCCGCGCATCCCGACCCCGACAATTCTTCGAAGATCTTTATGACCGCGGGTTTGCGCGCCCCGATCCTGCCCATGCCGGTTTCAAGTTTGATGTGGCAGACGGCCTGTTTGCCCAGCCTGCGCGAAGCTTCCGACACCTGGCGGGCGGCGTCCAGGCTGGAGATGGTCACCATCAGGTCCCGGCTTATGGCCTCGACGAAACTTTCAAAAGGGTACAGGCTTCCCAGCACCAAGATGGGCGAAGCGATCCCGTCGTCGCGCAGCGCCAGCCCTTCCTCCACGGAGGAGACGCCGAAGCCCCAGGCCAGCGCCGAGCGTTCGGCAAAACCGGCGGCGCCGGACGCGCCGTGGCCGTAGGCGCCGGCCTTTACCACGAACATCACCTTCGTGCGCGGGCCTGCGAGGCCGCGGATCTTGAGGAGATTTTGTTTGAGCGCCGCGGTGTTTATTTCTGCCCAGGTGGGACGCAGAAAATAGTGATTGGACATACGGTCAGGGCTCAGGGCAAAAGGGCGGGACGAAGGGAGTTTTTTATTTCCGCGCCTTCTCTCTTGCCCGTACGCATAACTCCCATACCCTATAAGATCGCTTCTTCCGCTATCGTCTCGCTGCCGGGCATCTGCGGGTTTTCGAACCTGGTCAGCTCGGGCCTGAAATACAGGTCCACTTCTCCCACGGGACCGTTCCTTTGCTTGGCTATGATTATGGAGGCTTTGTTCTTGAGGGTAGGGTCTTCCCTGTTGTAATACTCCGGCCGGTGGATCAGGGCCACCACATCCGCGTCCTGTTCGAGCGAGCCGGACTCGCGCAGATCGGAAAGCTGGGGGCGGTTGCCCTCGCGGCCCTTGTCCTCGCTGCGGCGGTTCAGCTGGGAGAGCGCGAGCACGGGCACCTTAAGCGATCTGGCGAGGTCCTTTAAAAGGCGCGAGATCTCGGAAACTTCCTGCTGACGGCTTTCGAGCCTGCCCGTGCCGCGGATCAGCTGGAGATAGTCTATGATGATCATGCCCAGCGTTTTGTTCTGCGCTTTGAGCTGGCTTTGCAGTTTGCGGGTGCGGGCGCGGATATCCAGGATGTTAAGGCCGGGCGTATCGTCGATCCAGAGCGGGGCCGAGGCCAGCTTGCCGGAAAACCTGGTAAGGTCGGTCCACACTTCCCTGGGGAAATAGCCCCTGCGGACTTTGCCCAGGTCCGCGCCGGCCGCGGAACAGAGCATGCGCTGGAAGATGGCGTGCTTGTCCATTTCCAGCGAAAAGATGGCCACGGGGACCTGCGGCTTGGTGGTGTCGTCGACGGCCGCGTGATACGCCATGTTCAGGGCCATGGCGGTCTTGCCCTGGCTGGGCCGGGCCGCCAGGATGATCAGGTCCGACTTCTGGAAGCCGGCGGTCATATCGTCAAAACGATGGAAGCCGCTCGGCACGCCCGTCACATTGCTTTTTTCGCCGTGCGCTTTTTCAAGCCGCTCCAGGACCTCGTGGGCCAGATCGTGCGCCGAGGAAAAACCGTGGTCGGTATTGGTCTCCGCGACCTCTATGATCTGTTCCTGCGCGTAGTCCAGGATGTTCTCCACCTCTTCGGAGTTTTGAAAGGACTTTTCTATGACGGAGGTGGAAACGCGGATAAGCTCGCGCAGCAGGGCTTTTTCCTTGACCAGCTGGGCGTAGGCCTGGGTGTGGGCCGCGGTGGAAACCTTCTCCATCAGGTCGGAAAGATATTTCTGGCCGCCCAGTTCCTCAAGTTTACCGTTCTTTTTAAGTTCGTCGGAGAGCGTGACGATGTCCACCGGCTGGTTGCGGTTATAGAGGCCGGTGATGGCTTCGTAGATCCTGCGGTGGATCTCGCTGTAGAAATGTTTGGGCTGGATTACTTCGGTAACGGAACTGATGACCTCTTTCTCAATGAGCATGGCCCCCAAAACGGCCATTTCAGCCTCAATGGAATGCGGCGGGACCTTTGTGTAGCTCATAGGTTTTTAGGTGAGACGGCCGACCCCGGCCGTTTGCCATAAGCCTTATAAGGACCCTGTGCGGCAAACGGCCGAGAGCTCGTTATGCCTTGGTCTGTGCGGTAACGGTGATCTTGACTTTGGCCGTGATCTCCGGCTTCAGGACCACCTCGACTTCGAAAACGCCCACGGTCTTGATCGAAGCCGGCAGTTTGATCATATCTTTGTGGATCTCTATGTCCGCGGCGGCCAGGTTCTTTATGATGTCGCTCTTGGCGACCGAGCCGAACATGGCGCCTTCTTCGGAGACGGGCCTTGAGAACGAAAGTGTGATGCCGGAGATCTTTTTGGCCAGTTCCTGGAAACCGGCGTTCTCAGTCGTCACCCTCTTGGCCCTGTTTTCTTCGGAGTTCTTCCAGGCTTTCATGGCGCCCGGGGTGGCGGCTTCCACCAGGCCGCGGGGCATTAGGAAATTGCGGCCGTAACCGTCGCGCACGGTCTTGATCTCGCCGGTTTTACCGAGGTTCAGTATGTCTTTTTTAAGTATCACTTTCATAAAAGGCGCTCCCGTTGATCGGCCGTATATCGGCCGGAGATGAAAAACCGAGGTTCCGAAACGGCGGATAGGCCAAAACATCCGGGCCTTTTCCGCGGAACCTTATGCCGGATCAGCCGGAATAAGGCATGATGGCGAGGTTCCTGTTGACCTTGACCGCTTTTGCGATCTGGCGCTGATGCCTGGCGCAGGCGCCGGTGATCCTTCTGGAAAGGATCTTCCCGCCGTCGGCGCAGAAGCTTTTGACGATCTGGACCTGCTTGTAGTCCACCTGCGCTATCTTTTCGGCGCAGAGCCGGCAAACCTTCCTTCTGGGCGCGAAATGTTTCCGGGGCCCGTAGGGCCGCCGCGCGCCGTCTTCCCTGGCCGGCCGCGGGGCCGCCGAAGGGTCGGAGCTGTTAAATTCTTTCCTGGGTTCGTTGATCATAATTCCTCTCAAGTTAGCTGCTTGCGTTGTTTCGGCCGAAGGCCGGGGCTTTCGGGCGCCGCTTTTGCTTCGTCACGCCTCGCGGTCCGGCATCCGTTTAAAACGGAACTTCGTCTATCCCTCCGGCCGGCTCGGCGGTCTTGTCGGCGGCCGCTTCGGCGGCTTCCGGAGTTTCGGAGCTTTCTCCGGCCGCGGCCACGGCCAGGAACTGCACTCTTCTGGCCACAACGCGCATCGCTTTGCGCTTCTGGCCCGTTTTGTCGGTGTACTCCGAGTTGAAAAGCCGTCCTTCAACATGGACCGGAGTGCCTTTTTTAGCGCGCTCTTTGCACTTTTCGCCCGTGGGCCCCCAGACGGTGACCGGCACATAGGTCGTATCGTCCTTCCATTCCCCGGTGGAGGCGTCTTTGTAGCGCCGGTTCACGGCGACATCAAAACTGCAAACCCCCAGACCTTTCTGGGTGAACCTCATGTCCGGATCACGGGTAAGCCGTCCGGCGATCATGACAAGATTCTGTTCGGGAATCCTGATATTCATAGCGTTGCGTCGCAGGTAACAGCGGACCGCGGCCGGCGATCCGAACACAAGCTTCTTACCTGCGGCTTGAAACTTGCGGCTTAAGGCGCCGTCGCGCCGTCAGGCCTTCTTGACGGCAGGTTCAAGAACCGTCTTGAGCATCATGGCTCTCAGGATAGATTCCTGCAGCTTAAGATTGTGGTTGATATTCTTCACGGAACCGGGGGCGGCCTTAACTTTCATATACACATAAAAACCGTCTCTGTTCTTGCCCACCGGGTGGGAGAATTTTTTTCTGCCGAGCCTGTCCTCATTGAGGACCTCGGCTTTTTCATCCGTGAGGATCTTTTTGGCCTTTTCCACTATCTCGATCGCTTCAGCGTCGGAAACCTGAGGATTTATAATAAGCATCAACTCATATGTGGTCATAGTAGGATAAGGATAGCAAATTCCGGCCGTTTTTTCAACAATTTTCCCCAGAAAATTCCTTATGCCGGACAAGCCGCCTAGCGAATAACCGCGAACATGCCGCCTTTTCTAAGTTTCCGACCGTCTTTTGCCGTTTCCGCAGCGTAATAATACATGCCGGCGTTTTTATGTCCTTCCCAGGCGTATTCGTAAACATAAACAAGTGTCCCGTCTTTCTCCACTATCTTCGGCATACCGGTCATAGTATACTCATGCACTACCATCCCTGACACGGTGAAGATCTTTATCTTCACGCTATCGGCGATGCCGGTCTCCACATGAAAAACAGGAGCCTGTGCGACTTTAACGGGGTTGGGATAAACATAAACCTCGCCAAGCCTGAACACGGGATCGGCCGCGGGCTGCATGGTCTTTATAGTGTCGACGGCATTAAAACCACGCCCATCGGTCAATGTCCCGGAGACTGTAATGGTCGAAACCACATTCACCGGCAGGACGGCTATGACCGCTTCACGATCAAATTTTACGGAGATGTGCCCGCACAATGAACAGTCTCCTCCATTGTGCCTGGAAGGTCCATCGTAACATTCTTTGCCGCTTTCATTGCCTCCATCATGTTTCCGGCATTTCCCGCTATCCTTATTGCCATAGCCCTGCCCTTCTTCACCGTCGTCCTGTGATTTGAGCGCATATATCTGATCGGACAGTTCCTGCCCGTTTACGGCGCTTATCCTAATGCCGCGGCTATTAATACAATTCTCACCTTCCACCTTAAGATCGGCTGTTATGTATCTTCCTTTACTGCCCAGGTTCAGGATATCAGGTTCCAGATCAAGTCGCACCGCATTAAGATCAGGCGCCGAAGTTGAACCGCTCACCGTAAAACTTACGGATCTTAATCCCGCCATATTTTCGGCATTATCAACGGCGGTGTAAGAGATCGTATGCGTGCCTGCGGAAAGCGAAAATGGCGTCCGATATACGGTTGCGGTATTTGTCGAAAACTGCAAGTCCAGTGTATACAGGATATCTTTAAGTCCCGTTCCGGAATCTTCAGCCGTTATCGTTATGGTGTCGGTGTTCAATATATAAGCGGTCGCGCCGTCTTCCAGCCGGGCTCCATTAATAAACAATTCCGCGGTCGGAGGGGTAACATCCACAAACACAAGAGTGGCCGTGCTTTCCGTTGAAAAATAATTAACATCACCGTTAAACTTCGCCTTAAGATGATATATCGAAGATACGGGTCGAGCCAGCGGGAACCGGAACGACGCCGTCCCGCTGGACAGAATCGCCTGGCCTAGCGGCTCCCAGGTTTCGCCATTTTGGTATTCAAGATATATAGGTTTGGGGGCTATATCCTGATGCAAGATCCGGACACCTTTGCTGTTCGTCATAGCCACGGAGATAACGGGGGTGGTGGAATATGTAACGGTCGAAAAATCCGCGATATAGGTTTCCGCTTTTAAAACCTGAAGGGTTACGGTCCGTGTGGAAGAAGCGTAATAATAACCGTCCCCGGGAAAAGCAGCTGTAAGCTGATAATTTCCAGGCGGAATATCCACCTGGGGATAAACGGAAGCCTCGCCGGCTCCGCCTGTCACAGCGGTAAAACTGGAATCCGCTATATAAAAATTAACCGTTTTCCCTAGTAAAGTCCGGCCTGAACCGGTAACTACCGCCGAAATCATTGCGTAAGACGAATAAACCGCGACAGTCGAACCGGTATAAGCCGTCAATGCAGGTTCAGGCACCGCGGAAATGATCGAATTCGTGCGCGTTTCCTCAAGCGCCGTGGGGAAATAGACCGTGGCAAAGTTTTTAACCACTGTACCTTGAGGGACATCCGGCTTGAGCCGGAGCTCCACGGTAAATTTGCCGCCTTTGCGGGAATCGAATGTCCCCGCGAGGACCGTCAGTTTATGGGATTGCGGGTCGTAACTGTATGGCAGAGTTACAGGCGTTTCGGTGTTTGCGGCCCAATCAACCAGATAAAAATCTTTTACAACGATATTCGAATCGTCCAGGCTCCCATCGAAGATGTCGGTGATGTAAACATCAAAGGCCGTGCCTGCGCCCTCATTCTCGAACATGACGGTATAAGTCATTATTTGGCCCGGTGTGACATAGCCTTCCGGCCCAAGCATGGCATTTGGGTCATGGGGGAAATTGGCCACTGTCAACAACTGAGTCGGAGGCAACTCCGGGGGCGTCGGCGGTTTAGGCTGAGGATAGGAAAATAGGCATCGTAAATCTCTTGCACGACCATCTTTAGTAAGCGGCGGTAATCCAATCCACCCTTTCCAACAAGCAGAACCTATTTTTGAGGGGCAGTTATCCCAGAATTCCACATGCAGATGTGGCCTAACAGGCATCCCTTTATAATATCCACTACTATCAGATTTAGCCAGGATTGTTGTGCGATCAACAATATCGCCGCTGTTAACATAAATTTTATCACAATCCAAATGTGCATAAAATGTAAACACATTTGAAGCGTTTCTGATTGCTACCCAACAACCAAAGGTGTCGCTTATTTTACTATCACCAATCTCACCTGTAACCTCTGTCTTCCCTACCCAAACAACAGTTCCATCCCCGACTGGGTAGACGGGGGTGTTGTTCGGAGTGATAAAATCAGTTCCTCCATGTGGATTGATCCGACCTTGTGTGCTGCCAAAGTCTTCGGCCATTCCTTCGGATACGGGATATCTGTAGTGATCAGGCATTGGTGGGCCCAATTTATCACAATTGGCTTCAGCAAAGGGGATTTTTGGTCCCACAGCAAAAGCCCCTTGATACCAAATTGATAAGACAACTCCTGTCAATATTATTTTCCTCATGATTACAGCCATCAAAAACTTTTATATAGTTTCACAGTTGTATCGTATCCGAACAAAACATGCCCGCCACTTTCTGTGAGTGAATAGTAATTGAATGAACTAAAGGGCTTGACTGTCACAGGCAACCGCCAAATTATTGTCCCATTTTTACCGCAAAGGACAAGATTCTTTTCTCCTCCCAAATACAAATATTGCGCATCTTTCGTCAAATAAAGCAGTTTTTCATGGCCTGCAAGATCATCCGGTAAACATTGGCATGTTGAAACAAGCTCGCCGGTTTCAATATCGTGTACAGTCATGGAACCTTCGCCTTGTTCGGAGTGGATGCTTGCGACATGATTCTTAGTCATGAAAAAAACAGGACTGGTTGTGATACTTAAAAGTTTTTTCTTAGAAATAAGATCATAGATCTCCCCGCTGTTATTACTCCTTACAATGGCATGATCATTATTAATACCCTCAAAAAGACCATTTGCAATTTCCCACACAATGCGACCGCTTTTACTTTCGATTATTTGGTTGTTTAAGTAAATATACGCGCTATCATCCGAAATACCGACAGATTCCCCCCGTAAGAAATCTCCTCCCGTTTTCCCGGCAAACTGCAAGTGCCCCATAATGTCCAGTATGTAATAATTAACAGGTCGCGTGTCGCTCTCATCCACTGGCCAAGATCTAATTAACACATATTCATCTCCGCCAAGATAATGATCTCCCTCTTTAGCTGTTTGCCACGACAATTTGCCGTTATGATCCAAAAGTATTGTTCTATATGGTTCATATTCTTCTGTTCTACCGAATCCCCTAAAATCGTTCCAGGTATTCAGAACACGCAGATCACCGATGAGATACTTTCCGGCGGCGCTGAACTTCACATTTAATATCGCGGTATCAGCCTTATCCGATCTGAATTCATAGGCGCGCTTGGGCAGTTTGCCTCCGTAGCGGTAAGCCCACAGTTTCTCGCCTTTCGTATTGTATAGCGTCAAATACCCTGTTTCGTCGGCTATGGCTATTCTGGAGCCATCTTTGCTTATGGCGGAGGAAGTCAGGGGTTTAGCCGATTTCTTCTCCCAGAGAAGCTGCGGGAAAACCGGGGCTTTCGTGCCCGCGCCTGGATCGGTTTGAACTTGCATTGCGGTGGAAATAGAAACAGCCGAGCCCGGTTCCCCGGCCGCGCTGGAACCGATGAGGACACAGATCAAAGCGGAACAAATAAATATTTTTTTACACATTACGGCGCCCCTTCTAAACTTATTTTTCAGAAACGATAAGGCTGCGGCGGCAAAAATTTTTAATAAACCGGATGCACCTCTATCCTTTCTCCCGACCCGTCAGCGGGCATGTCCGCATCTTCTATGACATCATCATCCATAGGACCTTCATCATCGTACCCAGGTAAAAAATCCAGGGCATCCTGCGTGGGCAGGACATAAACATTCCCTTTCATCATCTCTCCATCCGTCATCACTCCAACCCGGGCTTTTAATTCATAACTTAAATTTATTTTCCGCCCGGGCGTTATCTGCGGGAAATCCCATCTTATGCAGGGGATCGGATCATATTTGTCATCCGTCCAATATACCGAACTGTACAAGGTATAAGTGCTTGAGGCCGACACAAACTCCATATGAGGCGATGGGACCACAACCACGGACATGTTTTCAAATGTTTTGGTTCCCTGGTTGTCCACCTCGATCCCAAAAGAATATGTCCCTCCCGGACTTACCCCGTATGGATGGAGCGTTTTAACTTTAAGCGCTAAAAGCGCGTTATCAAGTTTCTCCGTATTCAATATATATTTCGGGGGCGTTGCATCGGAATTGAAGACGCCTTGAATTATCGCGTATAAAGGAGAATCCAGGATGCCGCTTACGGTTATTATTCCGCCCTGAAGACGCCTGGCGTAAGCCCAGCCGGGCGCCTCGCCTTTGTCGGTACTGTACGACGCGAGCGAATAGCCTTCCCCATTATATGGACTTGAGGGTTCGTCAATTGTAAGGCCTGTAAATATCGCGTTGAACGGACCGGCGTAACTGCCGGTCATATTCCCCTGAACCGCGGTTTGAGCCAGGTCAAATCGTACGGATGGGTAATCCTGTCCTGAGACATGTACGCCGACCCCCGACACAAAGATCTTTACAAGCGTATTCTCACCTATACGGTTACAATTTATCAGTCCGCCGACCCTATTGTAAATGCCGCTGCCCGGGGCGTTCTCCATAAAATCCAGCTCAACAGAACCATAAATATCACCCGTGGCCATGCCTCTTATGGACATTGCCCCGCCTTGCCGGGAAACCGAACCTTCAAAACCGCCTTGATATGACTTCCCGCCAAGAATCGCGCTTAACTCTCCCCTGGCAAAACCTTTGCCCGCATATGCGCCGGAATTTATTTTGACAATAACCATCCGCGGGATGCCGACGGAACCGTTAAAAGTCCCCGAAGCTGTCAGGTTATTAAACGACATGGTCTCTTCGCTTATATTCGCGATTAAATGCCGGGTACTGCCAATGGTTTGAGCGGGAGCGGTTATGGATTCTCCGGGACCGAACTTACCGCTGGCAATTATGGTCCCGTTATCGACAATTGAACCGTTCTCGCCATAGAATCCCCGCGCGCTGCCTCCGCCAAGAGCTGTTATATTGCCTGCAAAGATCTTTTGTCCATAATAAATCGCGACCCTTCCTCCCCCTCCGCCTCCACCGCCGTTAGTACTGACGATATAGTTCGCATCTGCTTTGATCGCTCCGGACCCCAGCAATCTGCCGGAAGCGATATTTATTCCGCCGCCGGAACCGCCGCCGCCATAAAATTCAGAGTTGCCATTTGCGCTTACAACGCCGTCCAGGGTAAGATCTCCGGACACTGAAAGTTTTATAAATCCGCCGCCGGAACCGCCTGGATACGACGAACCGTTAACAGCATACCCGCCGCCGCTGCCAGGATCCATGGGATTTATAAGCGAACCATATGGCGGCAGATCCGATCCGCCGCCTTGCCCGCCATAACTGCCGCCGCCGCCGGACTTTGTATCTTTGCCTTTACCAGGTCCGTTTCCAGCCGGATACCCCTTGCCGTCAGCAAGCACCATACCCCCCGCGGCTATTGTCATTAAATCCCTGACTATCAGATCTATTTTGTGTTGTTCCGGAGCTATGACCCCGCCGTTGCTTACCGTTACCCGTCCTATTGTAAGGGTATCATCCACGGTAACTGTAGCCCCTGCGATTTCTAAAGCGGACTCCAAAACCATTCCTGTTGAGAAACTCACCATTGCGCCGGATTTGACGATAATTTTTGAGATTTCAGCGGCGCTGTAATTTATCCCTGCGATATCCGCATACCCCAATACCCCGGATACCCCGCCATTATCGAAAGTTAAAACGCTGTTTATCAAAACGCTCCCAGAACCGCCGGGATGATCCTCGGCACTTATACCACCATAAGCCGTAACAGCGCCGGTAAACGCATTGCCGGGCGCAAGGATCGCTACCCTTCCCCCTCCGCCACCGCCGTTATAACTAAGGCCGCGGCCGCCGTCGGCTTTAATCACACCGGAACCGGTCAAACCGGCTGCGGTGACATTAATACTGCCTCCGGAACCGCCTCCGCCGGAAAAATTAGGGCTGTCCGCACCGATTGCGCTTACAACACCGTCGATGGTCAACCCGCCGGAAACGGCAAGTCTTACCGCACCGCCGCCGGCGCCGCCGGGAGATGGCGGATCTATCGTTTGATATCCGCCTGCGCTTCCAAGATCGACAGGGTTTACAAACGAACCGTAGCCCGGCCCCGTGGAACCGCCGCCTATGCCGCCATAACTTCCGCCCCCGGCGTGGGGAGCGTCCAGACCTTTGCCTGGGCCGCTGCCGGCCGGATACCCCTTTCCATCGGCCTGTATTATGCCACCGGGGTGGACTGTCATAGTTCCATTAACTTTCAAAGCCACTTGGTGCTCTTTCGGTGACATAACTCCACCATTGTTTAATAGCAATGTCCCGACCGTAATTTTATTCACGGTAACGGTGGCTGCGGTTATCTCCATGCCGCCGTCCAACACCACCGTATCTGCGAGATCAACAATAGCTCCCGAGCGAATGATAAATTTTGAAATTCCGGGGTTGCTGTGACCGGCTTCGTACACTTCCGTATTACCCGCAAGCCCATTGTTGTCAACGGTGAGCACGCCATTAATAAACACTGTTCCCGGGCCGCCGGAACGGGCATCCACGCTGACGCCCCCATAGGCGGTAACAACGCCGGTAAACGCATTATCGGACGCGGAGATCGCAACTCTTCCGCCCCCACCGCCGCCGTTATAGTTAGAACGACCGCCGTCGGCTTTAATCGCTCCGGAACCGGTCAAACCGGCTGCGGTGATATTGATACTGCCTCCGGAACCGCCACCGCCGGCAAAATTAGGGCTGTCCTCACCGACCGCGCTTACAACACCGTCGATGGTTAACCCGCCGGAAACGGCAAATCTTACCACACCGCCGCCGGCGCCTCCGGGCAATGTGGAGATATTTATTTCATATCCGCCGCCGCTGCCCGGATCTATGGGGTCCACAAACGAACCGTAGACCGGTCCGGTGGAACCCCCGCCTATACCGCCGTAACTGCCGCCTCCGGGGTGATAGGCGTCCACACCTTTGCCTGGTCCGCTGCCGGCAGGATACCCCCTGCCATCCGCAATTATTCTCCCTGTCGCGCTCACGGTCATGGAAGATGCGGCGAGCGTCAATATACCGGTAGCGCCGCCGCTGCTGTATGCGGCCACGAAAAGCGTACCATCTATACGGATGGATCCGCTATAAGAATGCGCACCGTCAAGAATATAGGTGTCACCGTCGGGGACTATAAGATCGATCGGATTGTCTGTTACTGCGGCGTTTAAAAAAGACGGATAAATAAAAAAATAACAAACAAAAGCGGCTGCGGTTAAAAACCTCACATACGGGTTTAATCGTACGCTCATGATAATGCCCTCATCTGCATCAACCGGCTCAACTGAAATAATTCACAAATTCGGAAATTTAAAACGCCCCTGGGTTATAGTACCAAACTTATTAGGTCATTGCCATTTCTTGTTCAAAAATATTCAAAACACATTCTTACCGGGCTTTTCGGCAGACCACGATCTGCCTGGGGCTGTCCGCGGAGAAAGGGGCGAGGTCGAAATCCCCGTATTTCCTGAGCGCTTTAAAGCCGTTGTAATGGAGGAGGGCGTCCAGCTCCTGCGGGAAAAAACAGCGCAGATTGAGGGCCCTGGAGGCGAACCTCTTCCTGCCCCTGGTGTAATGCCAGGTGATGCGCGAGATCTGCGCGGCCCTGTCGTAGGAATATTGTTCTTCCACCAGGATGTCCTCCCCTCCGCGCGGGTCTTTATAGCACGACACGGGCAGTAATTCCTCGGTGTCCCGGACCAGGCAGCCCGGATGCGGGTTAAAAACATCCAGGATAAAGCGTCCGTCCGGGGCGAGATGGGCGCGGACGGAAGCGAAGAACCGTTCCAGGCCGGCCCTGTCCGCAAAGTGCTGCATCGAATTAAAGGGTATGAAGATCAGTTTAAACTTCCTTTTCAGCCGGAAGAGTCTGGCGTCGGCGCGGACCAGAACCGCCTTCAAACCTTCCGCGGCGGCTTTTTCCCTTGCGAGCGCCAGCATGGGCGCCGAAATATCCAGGCCGGTGATGTCCACGCCGGCCCGGGCGAGCGCAAGGGTCAGCCTTCCGGTGCCGCAGGCCAGTTCCAGCACGGGGCCGCGGGCCCGCTTAGCCGCGGCAAGGTAAAAAGGGAGGTCGCTCTGCGACTGTTTATCTTCGGCGTCGTACAGGACGGCGTCGCCGTAGATCTCCGATCCGTCCGGGATTTTATATTCTTTCATACTATCCGGAATTTTGCGCCGAGATGTTTTCTTCAGCTTTCAGTATTCAGCCTTTCTCCCCTTCTTCGCCTCCCGCTCATAACGCCGCACCGCTTCTAGCCTTTCCAGATCGCCTATGTCGTTCCAGAACGGGGAGGTGTCCTTAAAACCTTTTATTTTTTCTCCGGCGGCGGCCAGGCGCAGGTATACCCCGGCTATTGAGAACACGCCGGTCTCGGAGATCTTTGAAAGCAGCTCTTTTGAGATCACCTGGATGCCGCTGAAGGCGAGAGGTTTCAGGCCGGCCGAGACTTTTTCCGTTTCACGGCCCCGCAGGTCCATGGCGGAGTTAAAAACAAATCTCCTTTTTGAAGGCCTTTCCCTTACCGCCAGCGTGGCCAGCGCGCCCGAGGCCAGGTGCGCGGCGTAAAGGGCGGTCAGGTCCAGTTCGGAATAAACATCCGAGTTATAAGCGAAAAAGGGCGGGCCGTCGTCCAAAAAAGACGCCGCCTTTTTCAGCCCGCCGCCCGTTTCAAGCGGGAAATCCTCTTCGCGCGAAAGCCGTACTTCAAGGCCGAAATTGTTCCTGGCACGCAGGAAGTCCGCTATTTGTTCGTGGAAATGGTGGGTGTTCACCACAAGGCCCGTAACGCCGGCGGCTTTAAGCCGCCTGATGACCAGCTCAAGCAAGGGGGTCCCGTCTATCTCCACAAGGGCTTTGGGCAGGTTGTCGGTTATCGGGCGCAGGCGGGTCCCGATTCCCGCCGCGAAGATCATAGCTTTCATGGCTTCATCTGCCTGTCCAGGCGTAGGGAAGGGAGCGGGGTCATATATGCGGCGGTTGCAGCTCGCGGTGCTGCAACTCGACCTTGAGCTTATACTTTTCGGCAAGATGCGTCCTAAGCCGTTCGGCGCAATAGACCGAGCGGTGGCGGCCGCCTGTGCAGCCGAAGGAGACCAGCAGATCGGTGAAGTTCCTGGACTGATAATTCTCGACCGCCGGGTCCAAGAGGCGGAACACCCCTTCCAGGAACTCTTCCACCCGCGGCTCCCCGGCGAGATAATCCCGCACTTCGGGGTCGCGGCCGGTAAGCGGCGCGAACTTCGCCTCGCGGCCGGGATTGGGAAGGAAGCGGCAGTCGAAAATAAAGCCCCCTCCGTGCCCGCTTTCGTCGGCCGGCAGGCCTTTGCGGTAGGAAAAACTTGAAATCCGCACCGTCAGGCCCAGCCTGGCGGCGCCGAACTGCCGCAGCTGGGAAGACGCCGCCATGCTTTTGAAGATCCGGGTCAGTTCCGGCAGCTTCACCGGCAGCTCGGCCCGCCTTAGCAGCCACTCGATATTTTTTATGGCGTAGGGCACGCTCTGGAGAAAATGCGTTTTGCCCTCGTAAAAGCCGCGCAGGCCGTAGGCGCCGAGCGCCTGCATTATCCTTATATACACGAACGCGTAGAAGTGCCGCATGAAAGCGGCCTTATCCACCTTGCCCAAGGATTGGGCGGTCTTAAGGTAATAAGCAAGCAGCTCAAGGCGCGTCTCGGGCGGGATGTCGGCCTTGGCGTCGTATAGCAGCGAGGCCACATCGTATTGCAGGGAGCCTTTGCGGCCTCCCTGGTAATCGATGAAATAGGGCTCCCCGTCCCTCAGCATGACATTCCTCGACTGGAAGTCGCGGTAGATGAAATAAGAATTATCGGCCGAGAGGAGGAACGTGGTCAGGACGCTGAAATCGTTTTCAAGTTTATCCTCGTTGAACGGGACCTTCGAGAGCCGCAGGAAATAATATTTGAAATAGTTCAGGTCCCAGGTGATGGACTGGCGGTCGAAGCTGCCGCGCGGGTAGCAGTATTTGTACTCAAGCGTCCGTCCGGCCTGCATCTGGAAGCGGGGCAGCCAGTCCAGGGTTTTTTTATACGCGGCCACCACGGAGGCGGGGAGATCGGGGCCGGTGCGCTCCTTGAGCATGAACTGAAACAGCGTCATATCCCCGAGGTCCTCTTCCAGATACAGGTTTTTTGCGGGTTCGGCGGCGTAGATCTCCGGCACCGGCAGGCCTTCCTTTCTGAAGTGCTTTGAAAACTCGATGAAAGCGGCGTTTTCCAGCCTGTCGGGACCCGCGGCGCCTATTACCGAGCGGCCCGCGCCGGCAAGGCGGAACAGGCGCCGTGTGGAACCGTCCCCCTTAAGCGGCGCGATGGTCCCGGGGAGGGAACCGAATGTTTTTTTAAAAAGGGCTCTTAGGCCGTCTTCCGGACCCGCGGCCGTTTCCGGCGCCTGAAGTTCAGCTTTTTTATCCGTCATTGTCACATTATAACAATAAAACTCCGGCGATAAGCCGGAGTTTTATCATTCCCGAAAGCCCGTGCAACATTAGGAGCCTGTCGCGCTCAGGTCCGTTTAGGAAATATCAGGTGATGTGGACGATAGCGTTCCCGGCGGCAGCCCTGTCCCAGGAAAATCCGGATAATTCTCGCATTAGGTGGCACAGAAGAGCCTATTCTCCCGCTAAATTTCATGTAACGCGAGCGGAAAAACTTGTAACTCCGTAAAAGGGCCATGTTTTTCACAGTAACCGATTTGTGGGACAGCATATTAAAGATGTTTAAAATGGCGGCGACCACCGGGCGGGATAATAATGCCGTACCTTCATTAAGGGCGGGATCACATTAAACATTAAAATACGGTAGGCAAGATTTGCAGCTTAGATTCCCGTTTGCATGAAGGGCGGCGGGGTGTAATTGGCGGGGTGACAGCTATGGGTGGATCGGGCCGAGGGGTGCGAAGCACAATTCAATGAACAGGCAACCGGCGCGAAGTCGCCGGGCCGGCCGCAGGCCCGA
>Ga0172379_10004685_pt1 | contig 19840 bp, 23 predicted proteins | sample GrowelOW334metaG_FD_119756 | JGI IMG/M metagenome (GOLD analysis project Ga0172379, IMG submission 119756) | Groundwater microbial communities from an aquifer near a municipal landfill in Southern Ontario, Canada - Groundwater well OW334 metaG | ecosystem: Environmental > Aquatic > Deep...
AAAAATAAACAAGAGAGGATAAATGCAGTTTTGAGTAAAGCTGAACAAAGAGATCTTCGAATATTAGCTGAATTAAATGCACAAAGACGGCACCTTGAAGATAAATTAGATTCAATAACTAGGGATTATACTGCAACAATTGACGTCATTAATAAAAAATATAAGACTCTATTAGAAAAAACAAACTTGAAGAGTTTAGTTCTTGGTGAAGATGAAATCAAATTGCTTAGAATAATACAAAATGAGCTAGATACTGGAATTGACATGGTTCCAGAGGATGTAATAATTAATCTTGCGAAAAATAAAGGATTTATGAAAATTCAAACCAAAGTCTTGTTGGATTCGCTTGAGATGCATGGGGAAATTTACAAGCCTCGGCACCGCTTTTACAAAACACCCTCCAATAAACTAGAGGTGAACTAATACGGATACTAAAAGAGAGTGTGCAGATATAAAAAATAGCAAAGCATTTGATCTTTTTGCTGCATTTCTCAGCTTTGTTTTCCCTGGAATTGGACAACTAATCAAAGGACACTTAGCCCGAGCAGTAGTATTCTTCTTTGGCTTCATTATTGGATTATTCTGTCTCTTGCTTCCAGGGATATTGATTTGGTGGTACGGAATTTATGATGCTTATAAAATAAAACGAAGACCTTGGCACGGGCAAATTTGAAAGGTGATGGGAATGATTGAAGAAAATAGATTTTATGAATTAATGGATTTGCATAACGTATTACACTTTATTGAGTTCAAAGCAAAAAAAGCTCGCTTATCAAAAACTGAGTTAGAGAAAGCGGATATCGCAATAAAAAAATTAGAAGAACTAAAATTTAGTGTAGCGGAATAGGAGTGTTGTTTATGGAAAAATATGGAATTCATTGGTTGAGTGATGAGGATAATCCAGAATTGTTGTCAGTTATTAAGGAGTTGATTAGAGCTGAGCGAGATAGGAGCATTTCTATTCTTTCTGTGCGTTTTGGTGTTGCAGGAACTATTGTATTATTGGATAAATTAGAAAAAATAGGTATTATTAAACGAGATAAAGAGTATTTTCTTACTGAGTGTGCAAGTCCAACTGATTTGTTGCCCCAAGGTTTGCTAGATTTTGTTGCTAACTCATATTTAAGTAAAATTATTGAACATAAAAAATTGAGTGCTGTGTCCAAAGTAGATTATGAAAAGACTATTGCTGCGGTTAAAGAGTTTTTGAAGACTAATTTGTTCAAAAGCTATTTTTTTAACGAAGTATACGCCAATATTGACGAGTACCACACTTTAAGTAGTTTGACTAATATCTTTCAAGATTTATTAATGGAAACTTATTTGGTAAATAAAAAGCCGATCAAAAACGAAACAGAATTTACAATTTTTCTTGAGGCATCTATCTTAATTAGACAGCATTTTCCTTTTGGGAAGAATGCTGACATTCAACAAAAAATAACCGATTATTTTTTCATGAACCCTGACATGGAAGAAGCGCAATTAATTAAAGTAATTAATGAAGTTCTGGAGACCGGTGTTGACATGGTGTCAATTGATGAAATTGTAAAAAAAATGAGCATGCTTGAAATTAATTCAAAAAAGACTTTATCCCTAATCGATAAACTTGAATTTCAAGGTAAAGCTTACAAACCACATAAAGGTTACCTAAAGCTAACTAGAATATTGCCAAAAAGGTGGTTTGAATGAAACAAGAATTGATAAAGAAAGTTTTGCCTAATGGTTTAAGAGTAATATATTCCAAGAGTAAAAAAAACAAAGTAGTGATTACTATTGGGGTTAAAGTTGGTTTATTGGACGAAACCCCTGAAACTAATGGAGTTAGTCATTTTTTGGAACACGTTTTGTGGGAAGGAAGTAATACAAAAACAGGCAAAGAAATAAGAGAAGCAGTAAAAACTATGAATGGGGAATACAATGCGAGTACTGGGTTATATGCAACAATGTATTATGTTGAAGTCCCAAGGAAACATTTTGACAAAGCACTCGAATTAATTGCGGGAGTAGTAACTAAACCAGAATTTAACGAAGATGAAATAAACAAAGAAAAACAAGTAATCTTGAACGAACAAACAATGTACTCGGATCACCCATTTCATGGAGTTGATCGTGCAGCTAAACAAACTTTGTTTGAAGGAACTATGCTTGGGATGGAGATAGGCGGAAAAGAGGAAAATATTAAAAAAATGAATAAAGGTTTGCTTGAATTACATTACTCAAAGTACTATGCCCCAAATAACATGGTTGTTGTGGTAAGTGGAAATATTGCTGACCCGATTGAAAAAATTGAATTGCTATTCAAAATGCAACCTAAATTCATTCCTGAAGGTAAACCAATAGAACCAAAATCAATTCTACCAAAAGAAATTACCCGACAGGGCACTACTAATGCCTCTTACGTTGAACTTGCATTTTTAACAGTAGATTATCTAAAAAAAGAAAGTAATGCATTCAAAGTCATTGAAGAATTATTAGAATCTGGAAAAGAACTAAGCCTAATGGAAGAAGTAAGATTCAAACACGGACTAACTTACCACGTACACGTTTCAAATTACAATTTAAAACAAACAGGAGTATTTGCAGTAGGACTAAGCACAGAAAAAAACAAGACAAACGAAGCAATTGACCTCATAAAAAACCAAATCAACAAAATACAATTCGTTAAAGCTTCCGAAATAGAAAAAGCAAAGAAAAAAATAATAAAACAATTCAAAGAAACACTAAAAGACCAGGAAATACACAATCAAATACTCGCAGGCACCGAATTAACTAACACCTGGGAAGAATATAATCAAATGAACGAAAAAATAAAATCCGTTACAGTGGAAGAAGTAAAAGAAACCGCGAAAATATACCTAGCAAACAACTACGTACAAGTAATATTAGAACAAAAGGTGATTGAATGAAAGAAGAAATGAATTCAGAAGTAGATTGGAAAGAAATTAAACACGGAATAAACATAAGGCGAAAAGTGAAACCTTTGCTTAATGAATTTTATGATAAATTCCTTTTCACAGCTAATATCGAATATAGGCACAATAACTTTTTCATGATCAAAGTTCCTTTTCTAATGTCGCCGATTAATACGCTAGTTGGACTTGCAGGAGTACAAGATGCAGAATTTCATAAAACAGTTTATTCTGAAGTAAAGAAAAGTACTTTTGAAAAGCTTATGCCTGAAATTACTGCGAGAAAACACCTTGAAAAAGAAAAAACAATCAAAATAGTAGAAGACTACTTTACTGCATCAGGTTGGGGACTAATTCAAAACGTTGACTTACAAATGGATGAGAAAAAAGCAATCATTGTTCTAGACAACTCCCCATTTGCTAGAAAACTAAAAGGCAAAACAAAATTCCCTGTAGATACTTTCCTTAGAGGTACTCTTGCAGGAATGTTCTCAAAGATATTCGATGATGATATTGACTGCGTTGAAACAGAATGCGCTGCACTAAAAGGAAAAAGATGCAAATTCATAATACAAAAAAGCACAAAATTTGACTTTACAAAGCCAATTGTAAAACAACAACTCAAACTAAAAGTAAAAAAGAAGACTAAAAAAGAAAAACGCCAACCAAAACTATGGCCATTAGGTGCACAAAAATTGGACTAAGCGAATAGTACTATTAGACTCATTGCTATTTCCAAGGTCATTATGAAAACCATGGTAGTTCGAAATAAATGCGTTGTCAAAAATGATTTTGAGTGATGTTTGTAAGAGTAAACATTGAATAGCATTAGTGGATAGAATATGTCTAAAAGGTAAAACTTTTGCGGCAATAATCCAATATAAATTACATAAGTAAGTAACGCAAAAGAAACCGTTAAGGTTAGAATTATGAAAACTATGCTTTGAACATATCCTAGTTTTACTGGCAAGGTATGTTTTCGATGGAATGCATCTCCCGGCATATCCATAAAGTCTTTTGTAATAGCTAAACCAAAACCCATTAGGAACAGGAAAATTGCAATTTCTATTGGAAATCTTTGTGTTGGATTTAAAGCCCACCCTGCCAAGAAACATAAAACAGCATAAAATATTGTTACCGTTAATGTGCCTATAAGGAATCTTTGTTTTAAATTAATTTTAGGATACGAATAAGCTGCGGTAAGTATAACACATACAATTACAATTAGTAATGCTGTTGTGTTTACAAATGAAGCAAGAATTAATGATAAAACATAAAGCCCGATCGAGAAATATAACGCATGGTGTTCTTTGATCATCTTGCTTGGAATCGGTCTGTGCGGGCTGTTAATTTTGTCAATTTCTTTGTCAGCTATTGCGTTGAATGAATTGAATGCTCCGACAATACAAAATAGAGAGACTGCTAGAAACCAAAAAGAAGAAGTGGGTAGAGCACCTGTTGTTACAACTGCTCCAGCAAACAGGGTGGTTATTGCCATTGGCACGTATTCGGGCACCATTAGATTCCAATAATGAATTGGGTGAGTCATAGTAATCAGTTAGTTATTGTAGTTTCCATTTTTTCCAAAGTTCTGCTTTTCTTTTTTTAATGTACGCTGGTGAACCGACTTCTATTTCGCAAAAAGGATCTCCATGAGAAATACATTTTGTTTCTAGTGCGTCAAAGTCTTTTCCATATATTGCGCTTAAGCCACCTGCAACAAATCCAGTTGGAATAATGTCAACGCAGTAGTTTGCTTTTCCATAAACTTTTGGTAATTTGGAATTGTTAAATTTTACTACGTGGCTATCTTTTTCAAAATCAATTTTAGCAATTTCTAATATTCCCCATCCTGAGAAAGTAACTATTTTTGTCTGCCATTCAAGAATTTTGTGTTTATCAGTAAAATTTAGTTTCTTAATAAAAGTTTTATTGTATTCAAGTGATCCGGTTTTTGCTTTTGTGTACAATAAATCGTAGGTTTTAGAAAATCCGAGTGAATCAATTAATCCCTTTTGAATGTCTGTAAGAATGCTTGTCGGAATAATGTTGATGTCTAGTCCCATTAGTTTTAGGTCGCCATCAGTCATCTCAAGCGTCTTGCTTAACTTAAACATTTCAAATAAATTTGCCATAATTATTCACTTGATTTTACTACAAAACCTTTCTTTCCAACTTCGAATGAATATATCCCCATTTTTTGTTTTGTTAATCTCATTTTTGGAATTGTAAGAGTTCTAAAACTATCTTCTCCTTCAACTGAGTGGAAAACAATTATTGCATCACAAAGAAATTCTGATAAAGTGTCTCTACTGTACCCATCTTGTCCCTTAATTATTTCACTTGTAAGGATTGCAGTTGCACCAGTTTGTTTAATAGTGTCTAAGATTAATTTTACTTTCATTCTACTCAAACTTTCAGCATCTAAAGGTACTGGAATTACTGAATCAAGAACTTGAGTTGCAGTAAAATTTTGTCCGCTAGGGTTTATTGGTCCACTTGTTAAGGATGCTAAAGAATCTACAATTACAAGTTCTGCTTTAATATTTTTTGATGCATCAAGAATTTTTTTCATTACTTGCGGGTCTTCAGGCTCAAGTCTCATAATTTTTAAATTTTTTAATTTATCTGCTTTTAATCCAAGTTGGTTTAATTGCTCAAATAAATCTTTTTCATCTTGTTCAAAAGAAACATAAAGAACTGGCGCGTTGCTTGACGCATTATTGTAAGCTGTTTGTAAACAAAAAATACTTTTACAAGTTCCTGGATTACCACTAACTAGAGTCAAACTACCCTTTGGTAAACCTCCTTCAATTAACTCATCAAAACCTTTAATTCCTGTAGCAACTCTTGAAACCATGTTTTTCCCTCGAAACTATAAACACAAAACAAATATATAAAGCCTAACCCCTTAGTAAATAGTGATAAAAATGCCAAAAGAAAAGGAAAACGAAACAGACCTTACGTTCACTACAGAACAAGCCAAACAACTTAAAGACTTATTCTGGAAAGATAAAGAATTCAAAAACAGTTATTTTACAATAAGAAACGCATGGCTATTACAAAAAATAAGCACAAAAGACGCAGTACGACTGATGAAAGAAGAGCTAGAAAAAGCTGTTAAAAGAAATTAGTTATTTGTGGTGTTTGTGGATTCTTTTGAGTCCCATTGTATCAACTATTCTTTGAACTAGCCCTTTTCTTTTTATTGCATTTGCAACTGACTGTGGCAATAAGTGTTCCCAACGTAGTTTAGCTCTTATTAGTCTTCTTACTTCTGTTGCACTTAGTTTTTTGTTTTTTATTTTTGCCCCAGGAATTTCTCTAGGTGCTAGATTAGTTATTGGAAAAATGTCTGGTTTTCCTTTTAGGGCTTCAATTACGCTCTGGTTTCCTGTGTAAAATGCGAATGGTCTTCCGAGTCTTTTTGCTACCTCATTGTAAACCCAAACATTTGGATTAACGGTGTATCTTTTTGGTCGGCGCATTCTCCATAAGACTACTTGTTCTGGCCCTAAACCCATATCTGCTAATCCTTTTGATAAAAGTAGTTTTGCTTCAGAGGATTTCAATGGATTAACTGAAGAGATTTTGCTTAAAGATGCGATGACTACATAGACTTTTCCGTGTTTTTCATATAGTCTTTTTATCATTTCAAAGTGCGCGCGGTGTGGTGGTTGAAATCGTCCTTGGTATACACAGGGTTTGTCCATAAAATTTCCTTTCTAGTTTTTTGTTGCCAATTACCATTCCGTGTGTTACTATTGCTCTCATTGCGGCGAAGTTTTGTGCTAATCCAATACTTGCTGCGATTTTTGCATAATCTTTTGCTGATTTTGCTTGAACTATTTCTTTGGTAACTTGACTAAAAGGATGTAATGTTGAACCCCCTTTAAAACCTATCGCGATAGGGAGCTCAATTTCTCCAACAAGTTCATTTTTATTATTGATAAAAAAATTTGCTAGGGGCTGGTATGTGCCAGATCGTGATGCATAGCTGTGAATGTTTGCTTCAATCATTGGAGTATCATTTCCTGTTGCTAATGCAAATGCAACTATTCCATTAAGTACTCCTTTGTTACTAGTGACTGCCCTATTTACATCTACTTTGCTAAATTCATATAATTGTAATATTCGATTCATTACTTCGTCACCAGTTAGGTTTTTGAATTTCAAATCTTTTGCTTTCCATTTTGCTGTTGCTCTTGCAAGTCTTTTTTGTAAAAAATCAGAATGTAAAGCAAGGATTATTTTTGATTCAGGTGCAAATTTTTGTATTTTTGGGGCAACTTCACTACAGATTTCTCCAATAGTTCTTGGTCCAGTTATGTCTCCAACGTCAAATTCAATAAGCAAAGAGATACAATCTCCACTTTTCGTTGGCACAATCTGAGAAATAATGTTCAAGGGTTTAACGTTCTTTTTCATTAATTTACTCTTTGTGCCAATCCATTCGAAAATCTCTGCCTTGTTATCATTAATTTTATTTTCAAAATCCCTTGAATTGGGAATATCTGAAAATACTATTTGTCCAATCATTACTTGTTTGTCGGCAGAAGCTTTGAACCCGCCTGTTGGTTTGCACAGTTTTGCTGCAAACGAAGCAGCTGCGACTACTCCCGATTCAGGGCAAACGTAAGGGATTAGAATATCTTTTTTGTTTATTGTAAAGTTTCTTGCAAATGAGTAGGGCATTGGGAATACGCTGACTACATTTTCTGCTAGTAAGTCCATTTGTTTTAACATTGATTTTTGAGGTTGGTTTTTTAAAAACCTGAACTCGCTTTTTTTTATTTGTTTATTTGAAGAGGTTAAATCAAGTCGTTTAGCAGGAGGCAATGTGCTGAATTTGTTGTTAGATTCTTCAACCTTAACAAAGTAGGTTTGCTCTAGTCTTTCTATTATGTGTTTTTTATTTTGTGCAAGAAGAATACTTTTTACAGCGCCATTAAAATCTTTTAGGATGCTTTTATGGATGATTTGTTCTTCTCCTTTTTTTGAGTTTGAATTAACGGCTACTTCCCCGTTGGGGCGTATGACAATGCAATACGCCCCCATTTCATCGCTGGCAATGCTCACCAGGTTTATTTTACCAGCAAATATCTTTTTCAATTGTTTCATTTTTTTCTTGAAGGTTATATTATCCAGAATCATTGAATCAAGGAGTGGGTCATTTTTGCCTTTTCCGAATCGTGTAATTTGATAAAGTTTCCAAGTGCTTTTCTGTTTGAACCTTTTTTCAAACCCTAACTTTAGTAACAAGTTTCCAATATTTTCCAAATCTTCAATATTTTGTTTAAATACGCAAGTCCCAATTTTCAACTTAATCTTAGGGTACTTCTTTAGGACGTGCTTTATGCATCTTATTGCTGTGTTAAAGCCTTTTTCGTGCCTACGAAAATCATTTTCTGGAGTAGAGGATTCAAGAGAAATGGAAATTGTGTGTAAGTGGGGGGCAATTTTTGGTAAGAGTTTTATTAGATTAATTCCATTTGTTTGTAGGAATATATCTAATGACAATTCCAAGTTAACATATTTAATAAAATCTTCAATGCCTGGCACAAGTGTTGGTTCCCCGCCAGATAATGCAATGTTTTGTAAACCAAAAGTTTTCAAGTTTAGAAGCATCTGTTTAAACTCATCTAATGGTCTGCAAGCTATTTCTTTTGGCGGCCCCCAACATCCAGGGCAATTGGAGTTACAAACGTTGGTTATTTCTAAATCAACATTGGGTATTAGATTTAGGCTTTCCATACTCATTAGCCAGGTCTTGGATTAATATTTGCGTGGTTGATAATTAATCAACCATTTGGTTGATTATAGTTATTTGATTAATATAATTCGATTTATGTAAATTTGATAAGAATGATCGTCGTAAAATCAGTAAGTTTATTATATACTTTCTACTTAGTCTGATTATGGAAACATATGATTTTAGCAGATTAACACATTACACTGCAACTGTGTTTGTGATTCACGAAAAAAAACTTTTATTATTGAAACAAGAAAGAAGTAAGTTTTGGTTGCTTCCTGGCGGGCACATTGAAGACAATGAATTGCCTCACGAAGCAGCAATTAGAGAAGTATTAGAAGAAACTGGATTGAAAGTGGAGTTATTGCAAAAACCTGATGAAAAAGCAAGAACAAGTATTGCTACTCCATTGCCTGTTCCAATTGCAATGCAATTATTGCCCTGTAGAGACAAAAGAGACATTGCAATATATTATTCGGCAAAGGTTCTTTCTGGAGAACTCAAAATTGATGCTGAATCAAAACAAGCAAAATGGTTTACATTAGAAGAAATACTAAGTAATTCCGAAGTTGGTCCAAATACAAGATATTATGCAACCAAACTATTAGCAGAATAAGTTTTACTATTTTAGAAAAGTGGTGCTTGAGTAGTTAAGTGATTTAAGGGGTTTCTAAACCGGTTATCTAATTGGGGTTTGTTCTTGTTTTGTGTTGGCACTTCAACGATTAGAAGTTCTGTATCTGAATCAGTTTGATTTAGTTTTGTTGATGCTAATTCCAAGTAACTTTTTGTTTGATCTATCCATTCCGTGTTAATAAAGTATTTTTTATTTATTTTTTTTAGCACTTGAGCGCTTTCTAATTGCTTTACTGCTTTGTGAACTCCCTGCATACTAACACTTTTAGCGCTAGTCTTTCGCACAACTAAAAATATTTGTTTACAAGTCAACCCTGGGTGTTCAGCCACTGCAAAAAATGAGTGATTCTTTATTGTTGTGTATTCACAAGCGAAAAATAGCATTTGTTCCTTTGTTGTGTTCTTTGGGAATGACATTGTTTCTGGGCTCAATTGGTCAAACATAGTTTTTCACGTGTGTACTAGTATTACGCCGTTTATCTATTTATAGGTTTTTGATATTGTTCTATATGTCTATAATCAGGATTTGATAACTTAACAGTACTTTTTATAAATTGAATTCTATTTTAGTTATTTATGAATTCGGAGTTTAATTTCCTAGAATTTACCCCTAATCAAGAAAAGCAGTTTGAGAAGTTCGTTTTGCCTCAATTAAACTCTGGAAATAGGGTAAATATAGCCTTTTCTACCAATTTCTGCGATTTAAACTACTATTACCTTTCGCAGTTGTACTTTATCTCAAGACTAGCTAAGTACCAAAATGCCTACTTTTACATCTTCTTATCCGATACCGTTTTGTCTGCAAAAAAGCACGTACATTTCTCAACCCCGATGGCAAGAAGAGAAGAAAAAGGAATATCGGTACTTACTAGTGAGTTAAGACAAGTACTGAATTCTTACGGTGTGCCAGACGAACGCTTACACATATTCTTGATATCAGATGCATGGAGACGCTTCTTGAGTTTGGATAGAAACAATGTAATTGATTTTTTCAAAGTTGTTAGTCTTTTCCCAAATGAGGCACTAAAAGTACCCAGCAAGGAAATTAAGCATTATTTCCTTCCTTCTAACTCTCATTTTTCAATAGCTTATGCGGTGCAAAAGTTTACTGATTTATTTGTTTATGGTTCATTAGGAAAAATTTATCCAGATGAGATAAAAGGAAATATTGATTTTGTGTTTATCGGTGCTTCTGGATCGAAATTAGCTTTGGCTGCGCGAGAAATAATGATTCAAGAAGGATTAATTTCAGAAGAGTATCCAGTTTTTGGTGTATTCAAATCAATTCCTTGTTTTGGGCATACTCAATTAAATGGAAAGAGTTTTTGCATCCCAAACGGAAACATGCGTGCATTTGAAATGTTAAACATTATAAAAAAGTACAACCTTTCTTCAGATAACATTGAAGAATTATTTAATGCATTTTTAAATAAAGCAATGGACAAGTTTGTAATTGAAGAAACCGATGGTGTTCTAAAGACATCGAACGTTCCGCCGGTCTTGTCAAATATTTCTGTTAAGACTCAGCAAAAACTTTTAGCCTATAACTTAGAATTATTTTTGAAAGGAGTAATGGATAAACTTGCAAAATCTCTTCTAAGTGGGCACTATTCTGTTAGTAAGCGTGAAGAAATAGTAAAGTTTAATCGTTTGTTGAAAAATAAAGACACATTCTTAATTTTAGATATGTGTACTGGAGAATATTCTATTACTGAGATAGCCAATAAACTTAAACGACATGCTTCTAATGTGAGCAGAAGTATTTCTCAATTAAAAGATTGTGGATTTGTTCGAATAAATAAGGATGGAACTGTTGAGAAATGTATTACTACTTTGAAGATTAACCTTTAATCTTACTGCCTTTTCTGAGTTCTACTGGAATATCTAGATGCTTTTCATCAAGTATGTCCTCTATCTCTTCTAATAATGCATTCAAAATCTCACTTTCAGGTATTGTTCTAACAACAACTCCTTTTCTAAAAATTACTGCACTGTGCTTTCCTCCAGCTATTCCAACATCGGCTTCTTTTGCCTCTCCTGGGCCATTTACTACACAACCCATTACTGCAATTTTTAATGGGTGCTTAATGGTTTTTGTTATTTCTTTGACTTGTTCTGTAATTTTGAACAAGTCTATTTCTGTTCTTCCACAAGTTGGGCAAGAAATAATTTCTCTTTTTGTTCGTCTTAAGTCTAAGGCTTGAAGAATTTCATAACCCGTTGTTACTTCTTCTACGGGGTTGTTTGTTAGTGAAACTCTAATAGTGTCTCCTATTCCGCGTGCTAGTAAATATCCTATTCCTACTGCTGATTTAATTTTTCCTTCTTCTCCAGATCCTGATTGTGTTACTCCTATGTGAAGTGGGTAGTCTGATTTTTTTGAGAATGATTCGTAGGCTTTTATTGCCATTGGTACGTCACTTGCTTTTAGTGAGAAAATCATATTGTTAAAATTGTTTTTTTCGAAGAATTCTTGTTGTCTTAGTGCGGAAGCAACCATTGTTTTGTAATTTACTCCACCGTATTTGTCGATTAAGTCAGTTTCAAGGGAGCCACTATTAATTCCTATTCTAATTGGGATTCCGAAGTCTTTGCAAATATCGATTATTGCTTTTTTCTTTTCAGGACTTGTAATATTCCCTGGGTCAATTCTTATTTTGTCAACGTATTTTGCAGATTCAATTGCTAAATGGTAATCAAAGTGCACATCTGCTACAAGCGGAATTTTTATGTTTGCTTTTATTTCTTTAAGGGCTTTTGCGGCTTCCATGTCTGGGACTGCAACTCGGACAATTTCGCAGCCTGCTTGTTCAAGTTCATGAATTTGTTTAATTGTTTGATTTGCATTTCTAGTGTCAGTTTTTGTCATTGATTGAACGCTAATTGGAGAATTTCCCCCAACAGATATTTTTCCGACTTGGACTTTTCTTGTTGATTTTCTTCGCATTTATTCTTCCTTCTTTAATTGGTTAATTTTTTTCTTGATTTGTGTTTTGAATATTCGAAGTTCTTTTTTCATTGCGGGAATGTATTCTGAGAACCTTTGTTTTGTGTAAATTTCTTCGAAAGGTATGAAGAAACCTTCAGATATTTCAGTTTTGTTTATCGTTATTTTTGAATCTGTGATTAGAATGAATACGTCCAGAAATTCTTTTAGTTGCGGAGTGAAGCATTTTATTTTCCCTAAGAATAAAGGTTCTTGATGCACTCCAAGTTCTTCTTTTAGTTCTCGGACAGCTGCTTGTTTTGATGTTTCGTTTATGTCTACGTGTCCTGATGCAGATGGGGCAATTAGATTTGGATAAAGGTCTTTTGTTGGGGCTCTTCGTTGTAGGAATAATTCACCTTTTTTGTTAAATACAAAAACGTGAGCCGCTTTGGAAATTAGGTTTAAATTGCGAAGAGATTTTCGTGTTGCATACCCTGCAAGTTTTCCTTTTGCATTATAGTAAGGGTGTAATTCGAAATTCTTTTTTGAGTAATTAGTTAGGTCTTGATAATCGTAAATATATACGTGTTTTTTTGAGTTTTTCTTTGGTTTTTGCCCTAGCCAGATAAGAATGGTTTTTAGCTTTTCTTTACCTACCATAAAGTATAAATTTTAGCATTCAGTAATTAAATGTATGGTTAATAGTTTTAATGCCCATAAAAAACCTAGTTTAGTTGGTAGATACAAGACGATTTTAGGAACTAAAAGGGGATCAAGTAAGTCAGATCGACAAAGGGCGAGAACACAAGCTGTACTTGAAAACTTGAACGCCAATCTTAGAAGATTAAGAAATCCTTCTGAAACTTTTAGTCAAAGGGATATGCAAGAATTACGCCAAAAAGTTGATTCAAAAACATTAGCAAAATTTAGATTTGAAACTGCCAGAAAGATGAGACGTCAACTTGCGAGAGTATCCCCTAAAGCAAAATTTTCCCAGATTAGCCAAGCTTTTGGAAGGAGTGGTGAAAGACTTGGACTTGTAATGGTAAAACCTGAAATGTTTGCTTATGCAAATCAAGTTCGCAAATATCTTAACGCACTTGGGTTTGAAGTGTTATTAGTAAAAAATGCAACATTCGACAAAAGAACACTTCAACTAGTATACGGAAAAGAATTTGGAGCATATCCAGAATTTCCAATCCAAGCAGCCAACTTAATTAGTGGTCCCTCAAAATTAATGGTTTTTAGACAAAAACCCGTTAGTGAATTATTGCATTCAACACCGTTTATCAAGTATCTAGAAAGGCAAGATCCTAAGGCTCACGCAGAATTGATTGCTAAACTTAGAAAAGAAACTCCTCCCGCTGTTTTTGACAAACTTATGAAAGGTGCTTGGCAAGAACCTCAAACAGGAACAATTAGAAAAGAAGTTCTCTACCCTAAACTAAATGAATTTGGTGTGAAAAATATGACTGGGCTTGCACAGCTCTTGGATCCATATGGTTACTTTCGACAACGTATTAGACAAGGAGCAAAAACTGTGCCTGAGGTAGCATACTATCAATTAACCTCAATTCATTGCCCCTCAACTGTTGAAGAACTTTTCAATGATGCAGATGCGCTTTTAACAAAAAATGAATTAAGTCGTTTAAAAAAAGCATAGCAAATACTCATTTTTCTTTTTGATAAATTACTTCAATCCGATTTGAATCAACCTTTTAGTTGATTAATTTTAAACCTCAGTTTTAATAACGTCCTAACGGGCAATAATTAATATGAATCACATGTTGGGAGTTGGTCAGGAATGGATCCTGATGTTGAAGTAGTGCTTGAGCACTACAAACATTTGTTTCCTGACTTTAGTGTGCCTCATGCTGTCGTTTATAAATTACTTTGGAGAGTAAACCCCATGCAAGTAGAAGAAATAGTAAAACACTCTGGGCTTTCAAATGCAACTGTTTACCGAATGCTTCATGATCTAACAATGTATGAACTAATTGAACGAACTAACTTCAAACCTGTTGGATACTATGTTCCAAATCCCATGAAGGATTATAACTCCCAACTCAAGAAAATTGTTACCAAACTTGAAAAAGGGGCTCAAAGACTAGAAAATCTACTTGAAAATTCAACAGGACTTAGCGGAGAACTATTCCTTGTAAAAAAAGACGGAGGACAACAGAAACTTTTATTAAAACAAAACCACTCCTTGTTGAATGATGCACAACAACTACTAGAAATCAAAAAAGTCTGCGAAGAACAGCTAAAAGAAGTAGACAAACAAAAACTTAGAGCAATGGCTATTTACAAATAACTCTTTTTAGACCACCGGCAAAACACTCTCGGTAAGTTATTAAGCGGCTTAAGGGGAGTAATTATTTTCGGGTTCTTTATGTGGGTTGAAGTTGGTTTACATGACAATATTAGAGCGGTTTCTTTTCAAACGACTTTGAAGTGGAGTGAGGAAGGCAAAGTCCTGTTTGTGGATGCAGGAAACGGATTCAACCCATATTACTTTTCAAAAGCAGAACCATCGAAGGCTAAGGAAGTTTTGAGTAATATTTTTGTTTCTAGAGCTTTTACAATCTATCAACTAAGACAACTAATTTTAGAAATTGAGTCAGCGTTCATTGAAACTGGGGCAAAAAGCTTAGTTGTTTCTGATTTGACTAGTGGATTTACAGAAGAAGACATTGGTGCAGATGAAAGACATGCGATTTTGAGGCACATTAGAAATAAACTCGTTACTTTGAAATGTCAAAATGTTTTGGTTACTTTGAATGCTTCTTGTAGAAGTTGGAATGAATCATTTTTGGAGGGGTTAGAATGGGGCGAACGGTTGCAAGTTACAGAATAGTGGCAGACGGAGAATTACTCGAACTTGAAAAATTCAAAAAAGGGTTGAGAGCAGAAGACGCTTTACTCTTAGACGAAATTATAGTAGATGCAAGAAGGCATTTGCACGCGGCTTCATACGCATCCTTCACAGATCCCTTTAGGGGAATATTGTTGAGTGTGTTGATTGAGATGAAAAAGAAAGTAAAAGAGCTAGAGAAAAAGGTGGACAATGATCTATGACTTTATTGATGTGTTCGAACATGAACAAAAGGCAATAGTCTGGTTACGGGACGGAGGCAAAAACATTTTCTTAAAGCACGAACTCAAACCAAGATTCTATTTCAAAACAACAAAAGAACTAACCCAAACAATAGTTTTAGAATTAAAGAAACGAGGAGCTATTTGTTTTCCCTATATCGGAAGAGAATTTGCAACTGGAGAATTTATTGAAACAACTACCGTAGAGGCACAACAGTACTCGCAACTCCATAATTTTATTAAAATCGTTAACTCAATGAGTGACTTTACCGCAGATTTATTTAATTCAGATATTTCCTTTCAACAAAGATACGTTTTCGAATACAAATTAGCTCCTTTCTCTAAAGTTTGGGTGGAAAGTAGCGGAGACAAAATAGTTTCTATTTCTCAACAGGTAAATGATTCTTTTGATTCAGTATTTCCAAAATTAAAGACACTTGAAATTGAAGCAAGTATTGTTGGGGCATCAAGTCTTTTGCGTTGCAATGACATTTACTTCAGAGGCACAGAAAAAGAAGTAATCAAACAATTCGTAGACTACTACCGAAAAGAAGACGCGGATGTAGTTGTAACTCACGGGGGAGACAAATACTTAGTAGAATATCTATTACAAGCAGCTAGCAAAAATAACATTCACTTAAACTTCGGACGATTTACAGATACCTTCTCAAACGAACAAGGTAAAAGTTACTTTACTTATGGGCGAGTAATTCGAAAGCAACCTAAAAAGATTTTCAAAGGACGATTACACTTTGACGCAGAAGCATTCGTTTACCAAGAAGGAGGACTAGAAGGCACATTTGAATTAGCAAAAACAACTTATATGCCTTTGCAACTAGCAATTAGAAAATCCCCTGGAACAAGCATCTCCAACTTGCAAATGTTTTTCGCTTACAAAAACGGATTCCTAATTCCTGCCAAAAAGAACCATTATGAAAAATTCAAAACAGCACTAAAGTTATTAGAAGTTGACAAAGGAGGATTCTCATACACTCCAATTATTGGGCTTCATGAGAATGTTGTTGAATTAGATTTTAGTTCACTCTACCCAAGCATAATGGTATTACACAATATCTCGCCCGAAACAGTTTTATGCGACTGCTGTAAAGACAACATAGTTGTCCCAGAAGCAGGATACAATATTTGCAACAAGAAAGTTGGTTTAGTTCCATTAGCAATCAAAGGAGTATTAGAAAAAAGACTTTATTTTAAGCACATGAAAAACTCAACTAGCGGAGAAGTCAAAGCAAAGTATGCAAGCATGAGCAACGCTTTGAAATGGTTAAGTTACAAGTTTTGGTTATACAGGTTACAAGAACGCAAGGTTCGGTAGAATCGAAGCATATGAATGCGTTACAGCATTTGCAAGAGAAAAACTCTTGACTGCGGCTCACGAGAGCGAGAGGAGAGGATATAGAATTCTTCATGGAATCGTTGACTCCTTATGGATTACACGGAACAATGAATACTCTTTGAAAGATATTGAAAATCTAATGCACTCAATTAAGAGTAAAACAGGAGTTGAAATGAATCTTGAAGGATTCATGCGATGGATAGTTTTTCTTCCAAGTATCTCAAACAAAGACGTTAGCACTCTAACCCACTTCTACGGCGTATACGTAACAGGTGAAATCAAAGTTAGGGGAATTGCAATGCGAAGAGGAGATACTCCGTTACTTGTTAAGAAAATGCAAGAAGAACAAATCAACATCTTTGCACAAGCGAAAAACAAAAAAGAGTTCATGCAACTAATTCCAAAAGTTGTAGACAAGATGAAAGAATACATTGGTTCAGTTGAAAATGGATTAGTTCCTTTAGATAATTTAATTATTCGAAGAGCTACTTCAAGAAATCTAGAACAGTACAAAGGATACTCGGCTCAGAAAGCTGCTCTTGAACGACTCAAAGCCAGAGGAATTAAAGTTAATCCAGGGGAAGCAATTGAATATTATATTAAGAACACCAAATCTAGGTTTTATCAAAAGCGTTATGGGGTTCATGATGAACCCGGCAGAGTAGACAAAGAAAAATATTGTGATTTATTAATCAAAGCTACTGAAGAAATTCTCAAACCATTTGGTTACAATTACTTAAAATTAGCTGACTATAGTAAAAGCGGAGTACAAACAAGACTAAGCGATTTTGTTAGAGAAACTATTGCTATTTCAGAATAAATTGTAGTAATCTAAAATATTATTTTTAATAAATTTATTGTAGTATTTTTAGCTTATTACTTGGAATAATCTGACAAATTTGATTTTTTTCCTTCTTTGATAAAATCTTTTATATTAAACTCATCTTTTCCTTTTTTAATTAAAAGTTCTTTATCTACACTATCAACTTTTTCCCAATCAATGTCTAATTCCGTTATGTTTGCTTCTTTCAACGGTTTGTAATTATCGGGAAGTTGAGCTAGTACTCCACAAACTTTTACGGCATATCCGTTTTGCCTAAGCAATTGCATAGCATTTATTTGAGAATATTTTATTCGATCTGTGTTTGCCTTTACTTCGATGAATAAAACCGAACCATTTTTCATGCAAAGAAAATCAGGGAGTCCTGAGAGACCGTGCTCAAAAAGAATTTTTATTATTTTTCCATCTTTTAATTCCTCCCTAAGTTCTACGGGTGGATTTACTATTTTATCTGAAAAGGGACCAAGAATGGTTTGTAGTGTATTAATTCCGGATTGATTTTTACTAATCTCCTCGTATAGTTGAGTATCGTACCAACTAACCCCTACCCTTTTTTCCATTATCTCTTGAATCGAGTTTATGTGGGAATCCATTTTTTGTGTTTGCTTTCGGATACTAATTTTATCTTTAGCAGACAGTTTTGATAACTCTTTAGTTAATTGGGTAGTTTTTGTGATGCTTTCAATTTTACCATTGGCATCTTTTAAGTAATTTGAAAATTCCATAAAATATTCCCCTTCAACAAAGTTTGCTTGTGAAATTTTTATTACCGTCCAACCAGCTCGTTCATATTCGCTTTTCACAATATATTCAAGAATATCGCCTTTGAACTGATTAATTTTTGCGTTAACTCCTAAGGGATTGGCATTATGCATAAATGGTATAAGTTGATAAGTAAATAAAAGCCTTTAGTAGTTGCTTTAGAATAAACCTTTAACTGGTTCAATTAAGTCAGGAGAATTATTCTTTACATTATTAACATCTGTACTTACTATGTCAAATTGTAAATCTTTTCGTGTATCTCCTAAGATTGAAAGTAAATCTTTAACGTCTGTTTTTTGATCTAACCACTTAGAGTAATCCTCCCGTTTTACTATCACAGGCATTCTTTCATGGATTGATTCAATCTTCTTGTCAGCGTTAGTTGTTATAATTGAAAATCTATTTTCTTTATCATAAATTCCTGCTAAACCAAAGTAGCCTTCTTTTGGATGAAAATAGTAGGGGACTTTTCTAGTGCCTGCTTGTTTCCATTCAAAGTATCCGCTTGCAGGAACCAAGACCCTTCTATTTTTGAAGGAATCATGGAAAATTGTTTTTTCTTTCAAAGAATCAAGTCTTGTATTGATTACTTTTCTAGCACCTATTTCATAACCCCATTCAAATTTATCCATCACAACTTTATCAGTCTTTTGAATTACATTTGCAAATTGCTGAGGGGCTACATTGTAATTTGCCTCAGGTTTTTTGATGAACTCTATTTCACCAAATTCCCACAGCAAAGTTTGATAACCTGGTATAAAGGAAAATCGACCACACATAGGTTAAGTAATATAACGATAGATTCTAAAAACAATTGTTAGTTAATTGATGTTTCCTTATGCTTTAAGTCTTTGGTCAAAATTATTAAGGCATTCAGGAATAAACTCGCATTGGGTTTTTCAAAAGCTTTTGAAGTAGGGTGTGCTGAGTAATCACGGTAATCTTTCATTACACTCAATAGTTTTCCTGATTCGTTTGGATTGATTTCGTGTTGAGCAATTAAATAAGCTATTCTTTCATTGAGATTTCTGAATTGTGATTTTGTATCTGTGGCTTCTATGATTAGCCCTTCCATTACTGTTCCGCAAAGTAAGCAGGTTGCTACGTATGCTCCGTGGTTGTAGCTTATGTATGCTTCTATAATTCTGTCCCGTAAATTGAGGGGCAATAAAGTCAAGAATTTTTCGTCTGGTTTCATTTCCTCAGAACCAACTAACTTACTTATCGATTGAGTAAGTTCAGAATTTTGTTTCTTTAACAAAGAATTTTCACTTTTGACTTGAACCATATCAATCGCGTTTTCTCCAGAAGCAATTCGAATTGCCGAAGTCAAAGCTTCCAAAGCCCCTGCCAAGTAAACTGGATTGTATTTGTCTACTTCAGGGGCTTCGATGTCTTTGTCTATTGCTTTTGCAGAATCAAGTATTTTGTAATAATCTTCTAAAATATTACTTACTTCTCCCGAGTATGCTCTTCCGTCTTTAATTAAGTTTACTAAAGATTCGCGTACTGCATGAGCTCTATTGGCTTGCATTAATAATTTTTGTTTATTTTCCATTTG
>Ga0172379_10004686_pt1 | contig 19839 bp, 17 predicted proteins | sample GrowelOW334metaG_FD_119756 | JGI IMG/M metagenome (GOLD analysis project Ga0172379, IMG submission 119756) | Groundwater microbial communities from an aquifer near a municipal landfill in Southern Ontario, Canada - Groundwater well OW334 metaG | ecosystem: Environmental > Aquatic > Deep...
CCTTTGGCTGAAGCGATTTACAACTATAGTCAGGAAGAAAATATTGATTTAGCTGAAACTAAAAATTTTCAGGCCATACCCGGCCATGGCGTAACCGGAGAAATTAACGGCCTGAAATATTTCTTCGGCAACGCGAAAATGATAACCGAAATCGCCGGTTTAGGCATAGAAAAAATCAGACGAAAAATACATAAACTGGAAGAGCAGGGCAAAACCGCCATGATGCTCGCTACGGAAAAAGAAATTATCGGCGCTGTGGCCGTGGCCGATACGGTTAAAGAAACTTCTAAGGAAGCCGTGGCCAAACTTGCTAAACTGGGGCTGGAAGTCTATATGATCACCGGCGATAACGAAAGGACCGCCAAGGCCATCGCGCGAGAAATCGGCATCGTTAACGTCCTGGCCGAAGTTTTGCCGGAAGACAAAGCCAATGAGGTTAAAAAATTGCAGGCCGGCGGCAAAAAAGTTGGTATGGTGGGCGACGGCATCAATGACGCTCCCGCCCTGGCGCAAGCCGACCTTGGCATCGCCATGGGTTCGGGCACGGACGTGGCCATGGAAACCGGCGGCATCGTCATCGTTAAAAACGATCTGAACGACGTAATTAACGCCATCCAATTGTCTAAAGAAACTATGGCGAAAATCAAGCAAAACATGTTCTTTGCTTTGTTCTATAATGTTATCGGCATACCGATCGCGGCCAGAGTCTTCGCCTTCGCCGGTCTAATCTTAAAACCCGAGTTGGCCGGACTGGCCATGGCCTTAAGCTCAATTTCCGTGGTAACGAACTCTCTGTCTTTAAAGTATTTCCGGCCGGGAAAAAAGAATTATTTATCCTTGGCCGCGCCGGTTATCATGATAATCCTCTTCAGCTTTATTTTCTTTGAATTCGCTAAATTGAGTTCGGCCGGAATGAAATAAAAATTTTCACAAAAAACTCCCGATTATTCCGCCAGCTGGCGGACGGGAGTTTTTTATTTTTTAAAATTTATCTCCCTCATTTCCTAACCCTTAGCATCTTAGCGTTTATGGCCACTATCACCGTGCTTAAAGACATAAAGACCGCGCCTAAGGCCGGCGAAAGTAAAATTCCTGAACCGGCTAAAACTCCGGCCGCCAAAGGAATGGCGATGACATTATACCCGGTGGCCCAAGCTAAATTTTGAACCATTTTTTTGTAAGTCGCTTTGCCGAAAAGTATTAACGAGGCGATATCTTTAGGATTACTATTGACCAAAATTATATCCGCGGTTTCCGCCGCGATATCCGTGCCGCTGCCGATAGCTATCCCGACGTTAGCCTGGGCTAAGGCCGGCGCGTCGTTTATGCCGTCGCCGACCATAGCCACGAACTCGCCCTTGGCTTGAAGCTCTTTTATTTTTTCCAGTTTTTGGTGCGGCAGAACTCCGGAAAAATAACCGTCTAATTTCAACTCCTCCGCCACGCTCTTGGCCGAATTTTCGTTGTCGCCGGTTAAGAGCAGCATCTTGATACTTTCTCGCCGGAGCAGTTTAACGGCTTCATATGATTCCTCCCTGATCGTATCGGAAAGATTGATGGCGCCGATTAAATTCGCTTTCTCGCCGTTAGCCACGATGAAAATTATCGTGCCGTCAATTTCTTTCAGATCGCCGGGGATTATCAACCCCAAGTCATGCAAATGCCCCGGGCTGGCGATGATGAATTTCTGATTCTTTATCATCGCTTCCACGCCCTTGCCTTTTATGGCTTTAAAATTCTCGGCCGTCAGATGCTTAACGCCGCGGCTCTTAGCCGCCTGAATTACCGCTCTGGCGATCGGATGTTCTGAATTATTCTCTAACGCTTCGGCCAGCGAAAGAATCTTTTCTTCGTCATACTTATAATCCAGAACGTAAATCTTTTTAAGACTGAAGGTTCCTTTTGTCAACGTGCCGGTTTTGTCAAAAATAATCGTGGTGATAAGCCTGGAGTTTTCAAAGGCCGTCCGATTTCTGATTAAGAGTCCGCTTTGCGCGGCTAAAGCCGTGGATATGGCCACGACTAAGGGAACGGCCAGTCCGAGAGCGTGCGGACAGGCGATGATTAAAACCGTGGCCGCCCGCTCTATGGCGAAGGCTAAATCTCGGCCAAGCGCCAGCCAGGTTATGAACGTTGCGGCGCCGATACCGATGGCGCCAAGCGTCAGCCAGAAGGCCGCCCGATCGGCTAAAACTTGGGTTTTTGATTTTGAACTTTGCGCCTCTTTGACTAATTTTATCACTTTGGAAAGATAGGTTTCTTCGCCCACTCCGGCCACTCGTATTTCTAAGGCGCCCTCTTCGGTGATTGACCCGCCGATAACTTTATGGCCGGCTTTCTTAGCAACCGGTTTGGCTTCTCCGGTAAGCATGGACTCATTAACGAAACTTTCGCCTTTAACCACTACGCCGTCAGCCGGAATTTTTTCGCCGGGCTTAACTAAAATAATCTGGCCGGTTTTAAGCTCGCCGACATTTATCTCAACCAAGCCGTTTTCGGTTTTTAGATGAGCTTTATCCGGAATTAACTGGGAAAGTTTCTCTAACGCCCGGGAAGCGCCCATAATTGATTTCATCTCCAAGTAGTGGCCTAAGAGCATGATGTCAATCAAGGTGGCCAGCTCCCAAAAAAAGACTTCACCCCTCAAACCGAAGGTAACCGCCGCGCTGTAAAAGTAGGCCACGCTTATGGCTAAAGAGATAAGCGTCATCATGCCTAACGCCCGATGCTTGATTTCGCTTAAAGCGCCTTTCAAAAACGGACTGCCGCCGAAGAAAAATAAAAAAGACGAAATTAAAAATAAAACCGCTTGATCGCCGGGGAAATAAAAATCCAGATTTAACAAGCCCTGGATAAACGGCGAGAGAATTAGAACCGGCAAAGTCAAAACCAGGGAAATATAAAATTTCTTTTTAAAATTTTCCATTGAATGCCCCTCGTGCTTGTTGTAGCCGTCCTCATGGTTAGGCTTCGCGCCATTTTCAGGTTTCATCTCATGCCCCATTTCGGGCATGGAGTGGGAATTTTCCATTCGCGTATGCTCGTGATCATGATAATTATGTTCCATATATTTTGTATGATTATTACTAATATATTATATCATAAAAAGCCATAAAATGACCCTCTCCTTACGAAGAATGTTCTCCCCCTGCCAGAGGGGGAGATAAAAGAGGGGGCGGTAGGGTGAGGTTTCGTCATTCCGGCCATAGCCTTCTGCTCTGTCATCGTGATCTTTAACGCCTTGCCAATGAAAAAGTATAAAGCATGGAAATTTTATAAAATAAAAGCTCGGCCAAAGTGCCGAGCTTTTATTTTTGTAGCCGCGAGGAATTCAACCTCGCTTTCACTTTTGCAAGAACATAGTTTAAATGTTTTGTAGAATTTTTTGCTGTAAAAAGGCCGAAATATATAAAATGTTGCTACTCCAGTCACTCCACATTACAAATTATGGCAAATAGGTACAGTATAATCGTTATGGAAAATTATAATAATCTTATAAATATATAAATAATTTAGCTTATCTTAAAAGAAAAGTAAAAGCTTTAAACTTATTTTAAAATATAAAAAATTCATATAAAATAGACTTAATTTATTTAACATATTATGATTAATGATTTAATTTAGTTATTCAATTAAAATATTCAATTATTTAGAGCAATTATGCGAAAATACACATGATATTGCCACTCCAGTCACTCCAAATTATATATTATGGAAAATAAGTATAGGATAATAACTATGAATTAAAAATTTTAACTTTATTCTTTGTATTTATTACCCAATGTTTATTACTTTTGGATAAATTCTTATATAAATAACTTGCATTGTAAAACGACTTGTGCTATCATACTATGTATATGAAAAACTTTCGTTAATTAATAATTTTGATGCCCCTACTACAGCCGTAGTCGGCGCATACTTAAATGCCTTAATTATATGACAAATTCTCAAGACTTAAAATTTGAAGATCTTTTTTCCGACAATGGGGCCTTTGATGAACGCTCTATATTGTCATGTTTACATCCCCTGGTAATAATTCAAAAAGAAACTAACAAAATTTTTTTTAAGGATGCAAAACTTACCGCACGACAAAAAATTTTGGCTTATGGGTTGGCAAAAAAATTACTAAAACATAAAGGCCTGGTTGACTCCGAGACTATAACGGCAATAGAGGTCTATACTGCTGGGGACATGCCAAGAGGAACCGTGGATGTCACCTTTAAGCAGCTTCGAGATGACCGAATTTTAATTGGTAAAATTAAATACGAAATTCCTGGTCACCAGGTTTCACGAGTTATAAAGTTTCTAACTTCTAACAATAAATAATATGAGCCAACTACTAATTAAGCGAATTAATTCTCTTGAGGAAAGGGTTAAAGCAATTGAAAATTACATTTATTTAGCTCCATTGAGGGTGTCCGCGGAAAAAGCGGCACCTCAATCAAAACAAATTTCGTTGACTGAATTTCTCCGAGAGAAAAAACCATCCGACGGCGTAAAAAAAACCTTGGCAATTGGTTATTATATTCAGTGTTTTGAAGGCAAAAATAATTTTAATGTTAAAGACTTAAAAAAAGGTTTTCAGCGCGCACGCGAGACTAAGCCACTTAATCTAAGTGATAAGGTTAATATGGCCATACGTAATGGTTTCTTTAATGAAGCACCCGAAAAAAAGGATAATAAAAAAGCGTGGCACCTAACAGATACGGGTATTAAATTTATTGAAAATAGTTTTAAAAAATAACACTGATTTAAATGAAAATATTAGGTTTAAGAGCATTCCTTAAAGAAATGCATTTGCCAAATAGCGCCAAAAAATTTGCCGCAATGGCTTATTTTTTGGCTCATGGTCAAACAGACACCGAGGTATTAGTAAAAGATATTAAGAAAAAATGGGTGGCTGGGCTCCTTAAGATAAAATACCACTCAATGTTTTATACAAGAGCACAAGAAAACAAATATGTTTATGCAGTTGAAGGGAAAAAGGGCGTGCTTATTCTTACCGACGAAGGAATTAATAAAATAAATGAACTGAGGCCAAAAGAAGAGGTTGTTTCCAGAGAAATAAAAAAAACAGGTACATTGTACATTGTAAATAGAACTGGCTCCCACTCGTTTGATAAGCTGTTAAGAAATATATTTTCCGGCGCTAAGCTTGAGGTGCTTCTGGCGGACCCATATGTTAACGAAACTATATTTGATAATATCATGGACTGCACCCCGAAGTCTTCAATTATTAAATTATTATATAATCATATAGACGATGAACCGAAGTTTGAATCCCGGGTTAAAAGATTCAAAACGGAATACCAAAAATTTGAACTAAAACGCTATAAAGATCTTCATGATAGGTTTGTTGCGGTTGATAATGTAGGATATATGTTGGGTCCTTCTATTAAAGACGCGGCAACAAAAAGCCCTGCTTTAGTCGTAGTTTTAGGAGGCAAGGAGACAATATCATTAATTGATTTTTTCAAATCACTTTGGAAAATTTCTAAATAAGAACAGGGGCAGACTTAACCGCTCCCGTTTTTATTATTTTGTTACATTTTACCCCACCATCCTCTTCCCCGCAAACTTCTCAATATAACCAATAACTTGGTCTTTGGCTTCGGCCGAATCAGGGGCCGCCCGCTTGGCCGATTTATTCAAACTCCACGAACGGTAAAAGCATGGCCGGAATAAAATAAACCTCGTTGTCTTTTTTTAAAATCTCCTTGGTGATAATAAATTTTCTGCCCGCGTTATCATAGCGTTCCTGAAAATTTCTCATTATTACCGGTTCAAAAACCTTGTTCCGGTATTTTACTTCGCAGAGCGTCAGCTTATTATTTTTGTCTTCAATCACAAAATCAATTTCCGCTCCGCCCGTGGTGCGGTAAAAATGGATATATTCTTTCGCGTATCGCGAAACTAATGTATTATAGACGAAATTTTCCATAACTTCGCCCGGCACGGCCGGCTGGGCGCCGAATGATCTTAAAAGATAATTGCGGATGCCGATATCTAAAATATAAACCTTAGGCATCTTGGAAATCTCGGACCGGATATTTTTAAAATACGGCGTTACCAGATCAATAATATATGTGCCGGCTAAAATTTCCAGATATTTTTTTAGCGTGTTGATTGAAACATTGGTGGTGTTGGAAAGCTCATGGTTATTGACTAACTGGCCGATCTGGCCGGCTAAAATTTTAACCAGGCTGTTAAAGCCGGTTACGTTTTCCACGTTCATCTGATTGATAATATCTTTATCAATATAAGTTTTTACGATTGACTTTAAGACTTCTTCTTTTTCCGGCGCGCCCCCGGTAGTTAGAACCTCCGGGTAGCCGCCGTAAGTTAAATACTCGTTAAGGTTTAGCTCCAGCTTGGGCCTGAAAGTTTCAAAAAATATTTTAAGCTCATTAAAATCAGCTAAACGATAACGCTTGGCGCTGATACCTTCTTTGTAATCAAAAAATTCTTTGAAATTCACCCGATCAACGTTAAAATGAATCGCCCGGCCGGTTAAATCTTCCGAATTTTTATTGATTTCCAACGTGCTTGATCCGCTGACAATCAATTGTATTTTATCTTTATGTTTGTCAAAAATATTCTTAAGTAATACCCCGGCCTGATCCAGCGTTTGAAACTCATCAATCATTAAATAAATAAACTCCTTGGGAAAATTAAAATACTGTTCTAAATATAATTCTAAGCTGGCCAGACTTTTAAAAATCGGCGCGTTATCAATATCATCGGCAAATAAATAAGCCACTCTAGCGCCGGACGCTTCCAAATCCTTTTTAATTTCTTTTAGCAAGTAAGTTTTGCCGACCTGTCTGGCGCCTTTAATTATTAAAATCTTCTCTTTATGGAGCCATGGTTTAATTTTTTCTAATATTTCTCTTTTAATCATACATTTAATTTATACCATAATTATATCACAGTACTAATAAAAAATCAATAGAAAACTATCAATTAGTAAATATTAAAACAGAGTTTTAGCCTATTTTAAATAAAAAATATTAATATTTTAGCTAATTTTAAATAATTTTATTAATTACCGCATTTAATTTAAAAAAGCTATAAAAAAGCCGAAGGTTATAAGCCTTCGGCTGGAATAGGTATTTTAAATTTTTTAGGACGGCCGGCTGGTTAGCCGACGATTTGCCGGGAAAACTCCAGTAATTGTTCGGCTGCTCCTCTAACCTGCCCGGCGACCTTGGCTCGATCCGCCGGCTCCTGCATAACCAGACTATTTTTGAATCTTGCGGCCGACTCCACTAGCATCCTTGCGTTATACAGGACCGCGGCGATGGCGCGGCTGACGGGCCTGGTGATTCGGTCATTTGATTTCCGCTTTCTCTCTCGGCCGAATTGGCTTTCCTCGCTAAGGTTTTCCGCCGCCAATTCTTGCAAGCGGAGGAGGATGCCTCGCTGTCCGTGCGCTTTCCCTTCCTGATTTGCCTGCGCCCAAATCCGGACCTGCATTTCCTTTTTGACCTCGGCGAGAATTCTGGCCTGCCCAAACGAGATTTGTTTTCCCTCTGGGACTTCCGGGTTTAAAAGCTCGAACAATTCCGGCACTAAGGCTTTGAGCCTTAAATACGAATAGGCCCAGGTCGGGGATTTTTTTGAGAAATCAGCGGTGATTTCCAGAGCGCTGCGGCCGTGATCGTATTGGAAAATCACGGCAAGAGCCAACTCGTAATGAGAGTGCGGCTCTTGATGCATGTTGGCGATAACCGACATGCGATGCTGTTCCAGCGCATCCCTGGGGTGAACCACAATAGCCTTGATGGCTGTAGCCTTCAAAAGACAGGCCGACCGCCAGCGACGCTCGCCGTCAACAATTTGGTATTTTGACGTGCCGTGGGTTCTCGCCTCTCCTTCTTGAAACGGCCGAACCAATATCGGCTGGACCTGAACGAGTGTGGCCATACTTTCCGCCAGTTCGGCCAAGGGTCTATCCTTGAATTGCTTCCGAGGCTGTTCAGGCCAGGGTTCGATTTGGCCCAATGGAAGCTCGACCTCGAACCGAACCGCGGCTGATGGAGCCGGGTCTGGCATAAGAACAATCTGCGGCGCGGACTGCCCCAACGTCGCGACGGCTTGCCCCTTGTCAATCGGATGCAAGCTAACGACAATTTGCGTGCGAAAGAGATGACCTCCCCGGCCGGAAATAATCATAACAGTTGCCGTCCGATCCAAGTCATCAAACTCGCCGCTCTCAAAGGGAACCTCTGCCCCGTCGGTTTGGGTCCGAACGAGCACGAAACTGCCTTCCTTTCTTTTGCCCGGCGTCATCGTCAGGTCAAGAAAAAGGTTGTTGCCTATAGGCCTCGCGCCCAGATAGGCTAAATCTGAATTTTGGCCTCTTTCCGTGGCGAAGCCAGCCTCCGTTAAAAATCGAGAGGCTACGACGTCCGGTGTCCCGCCGGCGCTTGATTGGCCGGTTAACCGTACAATACTGTGGCGTTCAGCGGTTCCAACCGCGGGCGCAGTCGATGCATTACCCATAATAGTTCCTCCGATCTTGTGGTTTACATTGGTTTACAAAGGTCAATTTACGTTTAACTGATATATAAAGTTAAGCATGGAATAAAAAATATAGCAATAATAATACAAAAAATCCGGCTTTATGCCGGATTTTTATTTTGGTAGCCCCACGGGGAATTACGCCTCGCCCTCCCCCGCAAAATGCGGGGTCGGGCTTCGTTGCCCCGGGCAGAGCCCGTTCGATTCCCTTTGATAAAAAGCAGAACGCGCTCAATCAATATTAGAGATATAAAAACATTAATTTGTAGCCCCACGGGGAATCGAACCCCGATTCTCAGCTTGAAAAGCTGGTGTCCTAACCATTAGACGATGAGGCCAGAGATAATTTCTAACTAAAAAAGCCCTTTCATGGACTAAAAAAATTATAAGTTAAAAAAACGATTTAGTCAATGATTTGCCTTCAGCCTATTGAAATATTATCTTCCCTGCTTTATAATGTATTCATTATGCTAATTCGCAAAAACACTAAAACTTGGTCAGGCTTTAAAAAGGTTAGCCGATTATTTTAATTACTCAAGGCCGTATTCTCTTTTGGAACTGCGCCCTTGAGGGCGTTTTTTATTATTTGAGATGGTTGCAAAATTACTTTTAAGCGAAATTTAGGACTTTTTATCCGAGACAAGGAAAGCTAGTGAAATGATTTGAGTCGTAGCATTAGCTACGATGAAAATCATTTCACGATAGCTTGACGAAGTATCGGATAAAAAGGACAAATTGCAGCAAAAATAATTTTGCAACCATCTCACTAACCTTTTTTCTTATGTTTGACAAAAAAATAACCATCGCTCTGACTCTCTACTTAGTTTCTCTTTTCGCCTCAAACACGCTCGGTCTTAAACTCATGCCCTTTCTCTTCGGCACTCATCTCTCGGCCGCGGTCTTCTTCTTTCCCTTTGTCTTTTTAACCACCGACGTGATCGGCCAGGTCTATGGCCGGGCCATGGCGAAAAATTTCGTTCTGGCCGGCTTTCTCGCCACCTTGATCTTTATCGTCTATTCTCTAATCGCAATAGTCCTCCCCTGGTCAAAAGACAATTTCATGCCCGAAGAATGGTTTAACGCGATTTTCGGCGTTTCTTTCCGCCTGTCTATCGCCTCGCTCTTAGCCTTCGTCATCGCCGAATACCAGGACGTAATTTCTTTTTTCTTTTTTAAGAATAAACTAAACATCAAGGCCTTCTGGTTAAGGTCAAACCTATCCAACTTATGGTCGCAGTTGATTGACACGCTGATTTTTATGTTTGTGGCTTTCCTGGGAATTTATTCGGTAAAAACCATCCTCTTAATCAGCCTGCCCTGGTGGCTTTATAAGGTCGCCATGGGCTTAATTTACACCCCCTTGTCTTACTTGGGGATTTATCTTTTGCGACATGAAAATCCAAGCCATAAAAACGCGGATCTTTAAGCCCGAAGAAAAACTTTTGCCGTTCTTAGAAAACTATCTCCCGCTGGTTAAAGAAAAAACCATTCTGATAATCACTTCTAAGATCGTGGCCCTGTCCGAAGGTCGGCTGGTTGACAATCTCAACGAAAAAACCAAGCTGGAAATTATCAAACGGGAAAGCGATTTCGTTTTGCCCACTAAACTGGTTTACCTGACGATTAAGGACGGTCAGGTTATGGCCAACGCCGGCGTGGACGAAAGCAACGCGGCCGGCCGGATTATTTTACTGCCTAGAGATAGCTTTAAGGCGGCCGCGAAAATTAGAAATTACTTTAGAAAAAAATATCATTTAAAAAACCTGGGGGTAATCATAACCGACAGCCGCTGTCTGCCCTTGCGCGCCGGTGTTACCGGCTCGGCCGTGGGCTACGCCGGCTTCAAGGGCTTAAAAGATTACCGCGGGTTCCCGGATATTTTCGGCCGACCGTTTAAATTCTCGCGGGTGGACGTGGCCGACTCGCTGGCCGCGGCCGCGGTTCTCTTAATGGGCGAAGGCGCGGAACAACGGCCACTCTGTATTATCACCAGCGCGCCGGTTGAATTTAGCGGCCGAGTGGACAGAAACGAGCTAAAAATTAAAATCAAGGACGATATGTACGGCCCTATGTATAAATCCCTCTGCTCATGATAAAATTATATTATCAGACTGTTAATTTTCAAATTAAAGAATTTTAATATCTGAAGAGTTAATAGAAATTCCTTGGCAATTAAAAAACAGCCGCGAAAAATTATCGCCGGCTGTTTTTTTAATTCCTAAAATATAAACAGTTTATCAATCGTGGTCTTTAAAGCCAAAGCCACCTCGTGCGCGAGCTTAAGCGACGGGTTGTATTTTCCCTGCTCTAAAAAAACGATCGTCTCGCGCCTGACGCCGGCGCGGTTGGCCAGTTCTTCCTGGGTAATATTTAATTTTGTCCGTAATTCTTTAATTCTATTTTCCATACTTTATATTTGTTTAACTCCCATAATTGCAAACAAGGTTATTTGCATTCAGCCGTCGGCGCCGGGAAATCAGGCTGGCCATGTTTAACCCATCGGCCATTTTGGCAAATCCAGTTGTCTTCGCCGGAAAAAAATCTTAAACTGAAAACCGCCAAAGCGATAAACAGGACTAAAACAAAAGCGGCGTAGAAAAACTTTTTGTCAGCCAATTTAACTTGATTATAATATCTAAAGATTACCGCGTATAATAGCATCAAAAGACAAGTTGAATAGGCTAAAGTCATGGCCACCGGCTCGTAAGCCGGGTTCAAAGCCCGGTTAGCGTATAAAATCAACATGCCGATAACCGCGGCCCAGGAATAAATTTGCATGGCTAAAAGCGCGGCTCGGCCGCCGGTTAAATAGTCTCTTTCATCAGCTACCACTTCCTTGACCCGGCTTCTTAAATAAAATAAAATCAGCGCGGAAGCTACCAGCGCGATAATCGGCATTAGATAGCTGTTTAAAACGATGGACCGGCCGAAAATCATGGCCAAAAAAACCGTGAACACTAATTTTACGATTCTAAATTGTTTTAATGTCATAACCTTATAGTTAGAATTAATTAACATATTATTATGTTATATTATTCTAACATTGTTGTCAAGCGGCCGGGCCAAGAAACCGGCTATTTTGTCTCTGACCGATTATTTTGCTATAATATAAGCGAGACTAACCATTAAATTAAGAATAAACACTATGAAAAAAATCTTTTTGTTTTCTCTCGCCGTCTCCTTGCTTCTTTTCGGAGCGGCCTCTTTGCCCTGGAACGGAACCAGCGCGGAAACAAACGACCAGATTGAATTGGGCGAAGGCAAACTAGAAAAAATCTCCTCGCCCGAGATGATAAAATTTTATGAAAAAATAAAAAAAGTCGGCACCGTTTTATACGGCTATAAAAAAACCGTCGAGAACCAGAATAAATATATCTATCCATCGGAAAATTGCAAAAGCCAATGCGGCGACGGAATCTGCCAGGAGGTGGTGGCTATGGTAATCGGCGGCGCCTGCGCGGAATCGGTTAAAAGCTGTCCGGCTGATTGCAAAAATTCTTCAACCGAGCCGGCGGCGTTGGAAAAAATCCCGTCCCCGAAGGAAATTATTCTCTATGAAAAGATTAGAAAAGTCGGCACCGCGTTATGGGGTATAAGAAAAAATACTGACGCCCCGATCGTAACCGCCGCTATAGCTCCTTGCGTGATCGCGGCGATTGAGATAAAAGATAAAGCGGTCATGGAAAATAATACCGGTACGACCGCTAAACTGAATGAAGCTATCGCTTCGCGCTCCGCTTGCCAAAAAACCGCCCTGCTGGCGGCCGTTGATAAACAAAAGCAGACAATGGGCGAGTGCGTAAAAATTTTTAAAGACACTCATAAGGGAGTTAAGGCCGATTCCCAAAAAACCCATAAAACTATCTGGCAGACCTACCGCGACGGCTTAAAAGCCTGTTCAAAAACCGCCGCTAATTCAACCGCGGCCGCGATCTCAAGCCTGGAAATCAACGTGGAAGACGGCGGCGGCAGTATTGTTGAAGCTTCTGAATAATAGAGACGTTCATTTTATAACAAAAAACGGGCCGTGAGGCTCGTTTTTTGTTAATGGTTGATTCTGGCCGCTTAAATAAATTTCTCAAACCTTTCATGGCTGACGCCGCAAATCGGGCAAACGTCCGGCGCCTGGTCGCGGGCGCAGATATAGCCGCAAACCTGGCAGCGCCAAACCGGATAGCTTAAATTGTTTAGCTTTGTCTTAGCTTCATTTTCCATATTTTTAAAGTTATTTCTTAGCTCTTTGTTAGGGCGTCTTTCCGGAATGGGCTTAATGCCTAATTTATTTTCATAAACATTTTTCGCGACATAGAGGCCGCAATAACAGGTCCCATATTCGGCTACGTCAGCGTCGCGGTAATCGCAAGGGCAGATAATATCCAAGTCTTCGGCTTTAACCCCGGCGGCTAAACGGCAGGGACAGGCCTGATAGCCGTATCTGGCCTGGTTGATTAATAGGCTCTTAAGTAAGTCATCGGTAAAACTTAGGTCATGATTTAAAAAATAACCCCGCTTGGTGTAAAGCGAAAGTTTATTCCGTAATAAACCCAACAGGTTTTTTTCAACTTCTTGGTCCATTTATTTTAAACTTCTTAATTTTTCTTCCTCAAAACCGACGATAATTTCCTCGCCATTATCAATTATGACAGTTGGAAAAGAAACGTTATCGTTGTGCTGTTTTATTTCATCATAAGCCTCGGTCTTATCCGGATCCAATAAAAGATCAACGTCAACATAACTATATTCCAAACCCAAATCTCTAAGCAAGGCCTTGGTTTTTTTGCACCAGATGCAAGTGCTTATGGCGAACAGTTGGATTTTCCTGACTTTTAAGCCCGGCACCTTTTTTATCTGTTTTTTATAAGGCATATACCGCGCTGATTTAATTATAAACTAAGAAATTTAATCATACAATATATTATAACTTCTGCAGATTAATTTTACATTAAAAAAACAAAAACTAATACGAAAAATCGCCTTAAGGGCGATTATCGGCGTAAAACCGCGCGGCGATCAGGCTGTTTTTATAAATAACTTTCTTTAAGTTCCTTAAGCCAACCCTGATATTCTTCGTATTTACCCGCGCCCATGGCTTCGGCCGTGAATTTTTCAAAACGCGGCTCCATTTCTTTCCATAAGGCTTCAGATAATTGTTTATCAGCCAAAGAAAATAAAGTATTTTCTTTCCTGATATGCACGGTTAGAAGCTGGATGTAACCAAAGAGGTTAACCGCGATATGATAGGCTTCCGGATTGCCGGCCCGGTATCCTTTGAGCGATTCGCTTATGCCTTGGACAAAATCGCGGCCGACCCTATGTTCGCCCAATAATTCATTGACTATTTTTTTATTGGACGCGATTTTCTCCAGTTCAGGAAACAAAACCTCTTCTTCCTTGCCATGGTGGAGCTTATCCGCGTAATTATTTATAAATTCCACTATTCTATCTAAATCCTCCTTTTTAACTTCATTGCCGTTTTTTAATTTATTAGCCACTTTACCCATGATTATGAGCGCCTCTGAAATCAGGCCATGTTCCTTAAATAATTCTTGGTTTGGCTTATGCATATATAGAAATAATACCACGCTTGGGAAAAAATAACCAAATTTTAAATAAAAAAAAGACCACGTTCTTACTTTACGTAAAATGTGGTCGTCAAAACTTAAAATAAGGACGATCGGCGCAAGATCGTCTAGTAGTAAAGATCGATGAATTCTTCTCCGCTGAGGTTAAACGAAACCCCGAACTTATAAAGAACCTGTTTCCCATCGTACACACAAACCCGCGCGAGTATGGCCACATTTTCAGTGGCCTCCGCCTCCGGGTCAAACGAAAGACGACAGGTGACCCGATTCGCTTTCTTAAGCGCCTTTGAGGTAACGCCGTTGTCTTCGTTAAACCAACCCCACAGCCTTCTTCTGAGCCGCATGGTTGGGTCGTCCCAATCCTTCTGCTCCATGTCGAGTCGCTGGTTGAATCCAGCGTTTAAAATCGCTGGCAACGTATGCGCCAGCAAGATTTGAGACGCATGCTCGCGAACGAAACAGGCGTTATCCAGATCCTCCTGGAGCTCTTTTTCAATGGACACCGTGTACTTCTTCATAATTTATCCTTGTGGAATGGCTTATTATGGCCAGTTTAGGATTTGCGGCCGAGTTGCCGCATTATCCAGAGATATATTTACATAATTTAAAGATCAGGTCAAGCATCACTAAACTTTCCGAGGGGGGGGGTTGACAAAATACAAATTAATGGTATAATCAACGGTTATACTTAATTTTGAATTTAAATATATGCTAAACCTAGAGTTTACTAAAAAACACGACCATTTTAAAAAAGAGCACGTTTTGGAAAGAAACGGTGATTTTCTCTTTTTACACGAAAAAATAAGCGCGAAAAACAGCTTTTCGCGGGAAAATAAAGAAATTTTAGCTATTATCGGCTCCATTTTTCTATTAATCGCGTTTTTAATCATCTACTTCTGGGGGTTATCCATTTTTCTGGTTCTCTGCTTTTTCATAGCCACATTTTTTTACTTTTTTTCTCTAATCTTTAAGGTAATCCTCGTCGGCATATCTTTGGATAAAGAATTACCGTCTCCAACCGCGGAGGAAATCTATAGAATCAGCGATAGCGAGCTGCCTCCCTACACCGTGCTTGTGCCTCTGTATAAAGAAGGCGTTGTCTTAAAAAATTTCATTGAGCATTTTAAAACGGTTGATTACCCAAAGGATAAACTTGATGTCCGCTTATTGCTTGAGGCCGACGATACCGAAACCATTAATGTCGCCAATGAATTAAAATTAGACAAACCGTTTTCGGTTATTATCATTCCTGACGCCGGACCCAGAACCAAGCCTAAGGCTCTGAATGTCGGCATAATTGACAGTGATGGCGAGATCCTGACTATTTACGACGCCGAAGACAGGCCGGATCCGGACCAATTAAAAAAAGTCGCCTGGGCGTTTTCAAAACTGCCCGAGAACGTCGTCTGTATCCAGGCTAAACTGACGTTTCATAATCCGCGCCAGAATCTTTTAACGCGCTGGTTCTTCGCCGAATATTTTACCTGGTTTAATTATCTCTTGCCCGGGCTCTCCGGTCTCGGTTTGCCCATACCCTTGGGCGGCACTTCCAACCATTTCCGCTCATCGGCCTTAAAAAAAATCGGCGCCTGGGATCCGTATAATGTAACCGAAGATGCCGATTTAGGCATAAGAATTTCGAGATTAGCCGGTAAAACCGTGGCAATGAACTCATCAGATTATCGCTTGCCGCCTTTCAACCAATACGATAATAATTCCATTATTATTATAGATACCACGACTGCCGAGGAAGCGAACGCCAGGTTTATCAACTGGTTTTATCAAAGAACCAGATGGATTAAAGGTTACATGCAAACAACTCTGGTGCACCTAAGGCATCCGGCTCAAGCGCTTAACGACTTGTCGTTTAAAGGAGTCTTGTCTTTCCTGTTTTTCGTCTCCGGAACGCCGATCGCCAACTTATTAAATTTAGTCATGTGGACAATCACCGCGCTTTGGCTGTCCGGATTGTCATCCGCTCTGACAGATATTATCCCTCCCCAAATAATGTTGCTCGGCTTTGTCAGCTTGGTGGCCGGAAATTCATTTTTCATCTTTCTCCACCTCATTCCCATGCTTATAAAAAAGAAATGGGACGTGGCTTTAGCTTCTCTGCTCCTGCCAATCTATTGGCTGATGATGTCCTTAGCCAGTTTAAGAGCAGTCTGGCAGTTGATCGCCAACCCGCACTTATGGGAAAAAACCGAACATGGCTTAGTCAGGCGGGAGCCGCTCTCGGTAAAGTTAGCCGAGACCGGACTGGCGCTTATATTTATCGCCATCTTCGGCTTCGGCGTCAGCAAATTTTATGATACCGCCGTGTATAACAACCATGCTCTTTTAGCTTCGGATTCAAGCGCCATCTCTGAACATACCGCCAAAACTGAAATAACCGATCCAAACTTTTCAGTCTCGGTTGACGTTCCTTTAACCGGCTTAATCGCCGAAGCAGGCGCGGCCGAATCGCTGGCTGATTTATCCGCCATAACCGGCTACGCCGAACAATGGCAGGCGATCTTGGCTGACGCCGCCATCATATCGGACGGCGATATCAACGCTATCTTATTTTCTGCTGGCGTGAACAGAGACCAGCAAGCCGAAACCGGCGTCGCGGCTGAATATACTGCCGGCTTTGGGGCTTTGCCGGACGAAATTAAAAATACCCTGACTTATTTCATAACCTACGGCACTCCCACGACTTTAAAATTGGGCGTTAGAGAAAGGGCCGGCGTAATCAATTCATTTAAAGCCGCTTTTGGCAAAACGCCGGCCACCCGGACCGAGTGGAGAGATTGTTTGGCGATCGGCAACGGCCGCTGGCCGAACGAAAAAAATCCTCAAGCCGAGGCTCAAGCGAAAAATATTTTTAGAGAAATCTATAGAAGAAACCCGGACGGGGATAATCTGAACGATGCCTCGGCCGTAGCTTTAATCTCCTACGGCTTAAGGACCCCGGAAAGAAATTTAGACAAGGAGAAAGCCGCGATTGAAAGTTTCATGACGGTTTACGGCTCCGCGCCCGAAAGCGCCGCTGACTGGGATATTGTCTTGGCGATCGCTTATAGCGGAGCGGAAAGATAAAAAACTTCATATACAAAACAGCGCCCGATTGGGCGCTGTTTTTCTTTTTAGAGGGTGGCCATTCGTAAGGGTTGGAAAACTTTTTACAGAGTCCTCTGCAATTCACTATTTGTCTTTTAAAAACTTATGCAAATCATCAATCGAGTTAAAGGCATTAGAAGGCTTAAGCCCGAGGACAATAGCCATAATTTGTTCAGTCAGTCTAACAAACATTATCATTTCCTCGATATCAACATTGTCAGGTTTTTCTCCAAAGTGAACAAGGCGATTACGTGCTTTAGCAAGACGCTTTATTTCTTTTCTAGAGGAATCACTTAATTTTGCTAAAAGATATCTGTTTAATATAAATGAAATTTTTTTATCTCCACTAGTTTGTAATATACTGACATCATCAAGCCAGTATTTATTATGTAATGTAAATAGATGCTCCCAAATAGTCCAACATAATAAAAAGGCTGGTTCAATATCGTGCTGTCTCACTGCTTGACGAAAAATAAAAATAAAGTAACCACTACCATATTCTTCTTTCCATTTTTCGGATGTAATTAAACTCAATACATTATTAATGGTGTTTTCCAGGCCAGAATCAAGATGATCATAATCGTATACTAGTTTACCTTTCATTTCTTCATCACTACGAAATTCACCAGTTCCTTTATGCCGCCACTTCACGTTTCGGTTCATTGATAAAATAAATTGTCCGCCCCAAAAATGCCCTCTTGGGTCTGGTCGTAGCGGATATTTTTCTTCACCTGGGTTAAGAGCAAAAACATTTCTCCCTATAAAAAGAGTTAATAATAAAAGAACATCTTGTAACTTCTTAAAATTGCCTTCTTTCGACCAAGGTAAGATAACAGACTCTTCATTTTCTGGTATTTCAACGACCGCTGTCTGCTGATGCCCACCCGTATTCAAATCTATTGGAAATTCACCGCCTATGACACGAACGGTATGTTGCAATCCTATGTATGCCTTTTCATATTCATTAATACGTTTAAATTTATATCCTGCAATATTTAATTCATCCACATATTCTGGAAACTCTAAATTGTATACTGATAAAACTTTCATATTATTACCATCGGTTAGGACGATCCTTTAATAGACTAATTGCTTCTTTCTCTTCATTGGACATAAAAGAAATTTCGTCTTCTGTTATTGCACTGACTAAAATATTTACCTCATCTATTGGATATAATCCGCTTATTGAATCAGGATTCATATCATTGTAGTTTCCGGCGGAGGATAACACTTTTGAGACAAATGCTTTCAAAAATATGAGTAGTCCCTCCCTCGTAGAAATTAAACTACGTATGTAGTCCATAACAGCCGTTGCGGACTCCCATTCTTTCCAACGATAAAGAATGAGAACGAGGTGCTTTTCGTTTTTAAGAGAACCTGCCATCGCAGCTGCCTTTATTTTATTAACAAGAATCTGTTCAAGACCTTTAATATCTCCGCCAGCTAAAATGGCAGTTTCGCCACTTTGTATTTCTTTTTCGGTGCCTTGTCTTAAAATAGCGACTAGATGGACTGGATAGTAAATATTCGGACATCCTTGGATTAAACCCGCCAATAAAGTATTTCTGTTTGAAGTTTGTATTTGTTTTAAAGTTTGATAAGCAAATCGCAAAACTTGCATATCTATATTATCAAGGTCAAAGACCGCCTCTTTTGTGTCATCAATTTGCTTTTCCAGCTCCCAAAAAATTGATAGCGCATTTTTTATTTTTGCTTCATCTAGCATATCACGACGCTGGAGCAGTTTTGTCAAAACTTTTCTTAACCGCTTTTCTTCTTTGAACTGGAGGATAAACTCTTTAAATGCTTCTCGATCATCCAAGGCTGCAACAACTTCGCTTATCTGGCTTTCTGAAATTTCACCGTGGGGGATACCGAGTTGAAAATAAAATTTGAATCGTTCGGGATGACATATTCTCAATTCCCGTTCCCACTTATCGGACGGATGCGTAGCCCCGCTATTTAATTGTGGAAATAATTCCTTGCAAACGCCATCAATGCGCTTGCGAGTTTTTTCATCTGCAATAAGATTTTCTAATAATTCCTGATACTGCCTTCTTCTTGGCTCTTCTCCGTTTCCACTTCCATAAGTAACCCTATCAAAAAAATCTGGCGATTCTATAAATAATTCCTTATTCGTTGGTATGACATTATAAAATATGGGCGCGAAAACACGCACTGCCTCTATTCCTAAAAAATCAATTTTATTCACATCACTTCTACCCATTATTCTCCAAGTAAGCCGCAATGAACTAATATAACGCTTTATGTCTCTAATGGTATCAAATAAATTTCCAAATCCGCCGAAAAACAACCCATCCCATCGATTTTTTTCATCGCCCTCTTTTAAGACATCATTTGTTTTATAAACATCTTGCAAAGTTAAATCAAGATCTTTGAAAAGAATACTCCAAAGCTCTTGTTGATCGGGTAAGGGCAAGGTGAAAGAAACTTGAATTATTTTTTTGAGGTATTCGCCACCTTCTATACCATCATTTTCGTCAGTAATATTTTTTTCCACACGTTTACGGTCATAGGCTAGAATAAAAATTGTGTTTGGAAAATCAGCGGTTAATTTTACCAGCTTAAAAATAAGTTTCGTCTCTCGTTTATCCAGACGGTCAATATCGTC
>Ga0172379_10004687_pt1 | contig 19837 bp, 20 predicted proteins | sample GrowelOW334metaG_FD_119756 | JGI IMG/M metagenome (GOLD analysis project Ga0172379, IMG submission 119756) | Groundwater microbial communities from an aquifer near a municipal landfill in Southern Ontario, Canada - Groundwater well OW334 metaG | ecosystem: Environmental > Aquatic > Deep...
AGTTCGGCCATCAGGGCATGCGCGGCGGTTCCGACTTCCATCAGTATCAGGACATCAACGATATCTTCTCCCATTTTGGCGATATCTTCGGCGGCACAGGCGGTTCGATCTTCGAAGAAATGTTCGGCGGCCAGCAGCGCAGACGCGGTCCCCGCTCCACCGGTGACCCGGGTTCCGATCTCCGCATTCGTCTGAAATTGACGCTCGAGGAAATATCGACAGGCGTCGAGAAAAAATTAAAGATAAAAAAATGGAAATCGTGCGGCACATGTAATGGCAGCGGTGCACGTCCCGGTTCGTCAAAGTCCACCTGTCCGCAGTGTCAGGGAACGGGCGAATTGCGGCAGGTCTCCCGCTCCATGTTCGGCCAGTTCGTGAATATCACCGCCTGCGCATTCTGCGGCGGCACAGGACAAATCATAAAAGAGAAATGTCACACCTGCGACGGCGAAGGTCGAGAGCAGGGAGAATCAACGATTAAGATCAATGTTCCGGCTGGAGTGAGCGAAGGAAATTACATGACCCTGCAGGGTCAGGGCAATGCCGGACGCCGCGGCGGACACGCCGGCGATGTGATCGTGGAATTCACCGAAGAGAAGCATGATTCGTTCATCCGGAACGGGGATGATGTCATCTACACCGCACTCATCAGTTATCCCGATGCGGTGCTCGGTGCCGATATCGAAGTCCCGACACTCAGCGGAAAAGCAAAGATTAAGATCGATGCCGGTACAATGCCGGGGAAAATGCTGCGAATGAAAGACAAAGGGATTCCGCATTTGAATTCGTACGGCCGTGGCGATCAGCTTATCCAGGTGCAGATCTGGGTTCCACATAAAGTGAATTCACGCGAGAAGGAACTGCTGAAAGAACTGTCGAACAGTGAACATATCAATCCGACGGAAGAGGAAAAGAGCAAAAGCAAGACACTGTTCGACAAAATGAAAAACGTATTTTCCTAATTGAAAGTGCGATGGATCCGTTCAAAGGATTGAAGGAATATTTTGCGTTTACGAAGAATGAACAGAAAGTATTTCTCTTTCTGTCGGTCGTCTTCCTTGCCGGGGCTGCCGTAAAAGTGTATAAAGCGTACGCAGTACCGTCGACAACATTTGATTATGCAGCCAGTGATTCGGTTTTCACCACCCGGTCTCATTCGCTGGTCAGCAGCAATGCTGCTGCGGACAGTTCCCGGAGCGGAAAGATCGATTTGAATACGGCAACAAAGGCAGACTTAATGGAACTGCCGGGGATCGGCGAAGCAATGGCGGACCGGATCCTGCTCTACCGTGAAGAAAAAGGACCCATTAAAAAAATTGACGAACTCAGGAAGGTCAAAGGCATCGGTGAGAAGAAATTCGAAAAACTCAAACCGCACATCGAGGTCAAATGAAAGGCACTGAACGGTATCTGGCGTTCATCATTGAAAGCAGGCATATTACCGCTGTCGAGATTGCCCACAGTACGAAGGGAAAAACTCTGACGGCAGCAGGATCGTTTGATTCCGAGATCGATTTTGACAGTCCGGAAGTGTACGGTGAAACCGGGACTACAGCACGAGAGAAGACGTTTGTCAAAGAGATCCAGACATTCATGAAACGGATCGCGGCGGGCGCTCATTTCTTTTCGTTCGGACTGAATACCCGCATGGCGATGCTTCAGCAGATCCCCGTGGAGGCATCACTGACGGATGAAGAATTCAACATCCATCTGCAGTGGGAACTGCAGAACTATTTCCCCGATGCAGATCCCAAGCACTATGTCGTCCAGCCGTACGCGCTGGTCGGCGATGACGGTGTTGCCGGAAATAATGCGATGATCATCTCGGTAAAGAAATCGTTCGTGAATTTCCTGAACAATGTCTGCCACGAACTGCACGGTTCCATGCATATCCTGGACATCGACCAGTTCTGCGCCGAAGGCGCATTGTTATATAATTATCCGCATCTCACATCGAAACGGACCGCAGTGATCGGCGTCGACGAAGAGACGCTGGATGCCGGTCTGCTGGTAAACGGCAAGAATTCAGATATCAAAACGATGAAATGGAGCCGCGACCTTGCTGTGATCGATAAATATGCGCGGGAAAAAGGCGCGGAAGTGATTTATCTTCACGGTCGACTGGTCACCCAACGACTGGTAGACCAATTAAAAAATATTTCCCCTATCGATGTGGAGCTGGCGGATCCCTTCCGTAAGGTCGCTCTCCCGCCGACAATCAAAGGGGTTGATGAGATCAAGATGCGGCGGCAGGAATACACGGCCGCTGTCGGTCTGGCGGTGCGCGAAGAATAATGAGGGTCATCGCTGGTAAATACAAGAACCGCAGGCTGGAGACGGTGCCAGATAATTCCGTGCGTCCTGCAACGGATAAAGTGAAAGGGGCCATCTTCAATGTGCTGCAGTCCCGCGTGAACTGGACAACGGCAAAAGTGCTGGATCTGTACGCCGGCAGTGGTTCCGTCGGCATTGAAGCATTGAGCCGTGGTGCAACGAATTGCATTTTTGTGGAGAAGAGCAGGAACGCTCTTCAGTTCCTCAAATCCAATATTGAATCAATCGGCGCCGACCATGAAGCAAATGTCATTTATGGCGATGTGGACCAGTTCATCGAATCGACGCGGATGACCTTCACTGTCATCTTTGCCGATCCGCCGTATGCGTTGGAAGCACTGAAAGATATTCCGAACAAGATCTTTGAAAAAGGGATGATCGCCCGCGACGGGTATCTAATCATCGAACACCCCGCAAGATATGAATTCGCACAGAATTCTCTGTGGGAAGTCGCGGTACAAAAAGTCTACGGCAACACAAGTGTTTCATTTTTTCAACATAAGAAGAGTGAAGAATGAAAACTGCTATTTATCCCGGTACATTTGATCCGATCACCAACGGACATCTGGACATTATCGAACGCGCGGCGCAATTATTCGACAAAGTGATTGTGACCGTCGCGGTGAACTCATCGAAAACACCGATGTTCACCGGCGAGGAACGCGTGGAATTGATACGATCGATCCTGGCGAAGGAGCGGCTGAAGAACGTCTCCGTCGAACGCTTCAATGGATTGCTCGTGTCATTCGCCAAAAAGAAAAACGCGATCGCGATCATCCGCGGTCTGCGGGCTATTTCGGATTTCGAATACGAGTTCCAGATGGCATTGATGAACAGAAAACAGTCGAACGAGATCGCGACCGTCTTCCTGATGCCGCATGAAAAATACACGTATTTGAACTCCAGCATCGTGCGCGAGATCGCACGGCTGGATGGCAATTTCAAGGATTTTGTCCATCCCGTCGTCCATCGTGCACTGAAGAAAAAACTGTCGCTGTAAACCATATTGTCCGACCGGTCCGTTCCGACGCACTCCGTCGCAAAGTTCCGGCCTGCCGATCATCAGAAAGGAACTGTTGTAACCGTGAAGTCGTTATCGAAGAAAGTAGCACAGGCAGAAGCATCGCAAACGCTGGCACTCACTGCACTCGCAAAAAAATTGAAATCGGAAGGAATCGATGTCGTTTCATTGACAGCCGGGGAGCCGGATTTCCCGACACCGCGCCATATTAAGGATGCGGCGATTAAAGCAATCGAAGAGAATTTCACGAAATACACCATCAATGCTGGTATTCCGGAACTTCGTACTGCTATTGTCGATAAATTAAAACGAGAGAATAATATCCTCGTGGATGCGTCGCAGATCCTCGTCTCCAACGGAGCAAAACATTCCATCTACAATGCGCTCCAGGCTATTTGTAACAAAGGGGATGAAGTTCTCGTCCCGGCTCCGTACTGGGTCAGTTACCCCGAAATGGTGAAATTGGTGGATGCCGTCCCCGTCATCATGAAGACAACGGAAAAAACCGACTTTAAAATCACTCCCGCCCAATTGAAGAAGGCGATCACGAAAAAAACAAAGGCGTTAATCCTCTGCTCCCCCTCCAATCCGACCGGTTCGGTATACACGCCGGACGAATTGCAGGCGATCGGCAAAGTGATTGAAGCGACCGGCATCTTCGTTATCTCCGATGAGATCTACGAGAAAGTGATCTATGATGGCGCTGTTCATTTTAGTCTGGGTTCAATTTCGGCGATTAAGGATCAGGTCATCACTGTCAACGGTGTCTCCAAAGCGTATTCCATGACCGGATGGCGGATCGGTTATTTAGCCGGTGCAAAAGCGGTTGTTGATGCTGCAGAGAAGGTCCAGAGCCAAGTAACATCGGGACCGAATTCCATCGCGCAGAAAGCAGCACTTGCAGCCATCGCAGGAAGCGACGATGAAGTGAACAAGATGACTGCCGAATTCAAACGGCGCAGGGACTATTTCCTTGCAGCGCTCACTGCGATCCCCGGTATCACTTCGACAAAACCGGGCGGCGCATTCTATCTCTTCCCGAATGTCAGCACATTTTATGGGAAGAAATACAATGGAACAACAATCAAAAATTGCGACGATCTTGCACAGTTTCTGATCAAAGAAGCGCAAGTCGTCACCGTTCCGGGAAGCGGATTTGGTGCGAAAAATAATATCCGTCTCTCCTATGCCTGCTCCATGGAGGAATTGGAGAAAGCAAGCGCACGAATGAAGACAGCACTTGCAAAACTGAAATAAAGAGATCATCACAAAATCACCAGGATCCGAAGAGATGTTCTTCCTCTTGGTGATTTTGCGTTTTCATCAGGAACAATAAAAGGATCGAATGCCAACGTACGATTATAAATGCACACACTGCGGCCACATCTTCGAAGAACTGCAATCCATAAAGGAAACAGCACTGACCCTCTGCCCCAAATGCGGAAAAGAAACACTTATACGTTTGATCGGCGGCGGTGGCGGAGTGATCTTCAAAGGTTCGGGATTCTATCTTACCGATTACAAAGGCGCTTCCGGAAAAGGTTCCTCAGCTTCCTCTCCATCCGCCCCGGCGTCGAAGAAGGAAACAAAGCCATCGCCCGATTCCAGTTCGCCCGCGCCATCAACACCAAAAGGATGAACTCTTCTTCAGCATTCCTGAAACACAATATCGGGAATGCTGTTGTTCTACTGTACTCCGCGTAATCCATTTCCTCCCGTACAAAAAAAATCCGGCCCCCTTCATCAGGGAACCGGATCGTAGAGAGTTAATGTCCATCATGTTGTTCTGCGTGCAAGGGAGACAAATGGACGTTGTGGCGAGCCAAGAAAAACCTGCCGTGGACGGGCAATCTTCTGCTCTGCATCCATCAATAATTCTTCCCATTGTGCTAACCACCCGGCCGTACGTGCGATTGCAAACAACACCGTGAATGCATCGGACGGGAATCCCATCGCCTGATAGATGATGCCGGAATAGAAATCAACATTGGGATACAGCTTCCGTTTAATGAAGTATTCATCCTCCAGTGCGACCCGTTCCAGTTCGATGGCAATATCAAGCAGCTTGTTCCGTCCGGTCACTTCGAACACCTGGTCGGCAGTATGCTTAATAATTTTCGCCCGCGGATCATAGTTTTTATAGATGCGGTGGCCAAAGCCCATCAATTTCCCTTCGCCGTTCTTGATTTTTTTGATAAATTCCGGCACCCGTTCTTTCGTCCCGATTTCACGCAACATCAGCAGCACCTCCTCATTGGCACCTCCATGCAGCGGTCCGTATAATGCTGCAGCCGCTCCCGCCATGGAAACGTACGGATCGGCGAAAGAACTGCCTATATTCCGCATGACATTGGCGCTGCAATTCTGTTCATGATCTGCATGCAGGATAAACAAAATATCGAGCGCACGCTCCAGCACCGGATTGATCTTATACTTCATCTCAGTCATTTTGTACAGCATACTAAGGAAGTTGCCGGTATAGCTCAGTTCATTGTCGGGGTAGATGTACGGCAGGCCGAGGCGATGACGGTAACAATAGGCTGCAATCGTCGGCATTTTGCCAATCAGCCGGTACATCTGCATTCGACGTAATTCCGGATCGTGAACATTCCGCGATTCAGGATAATACGTCGACAAAGCACCTACCGTGCTGATCAGCATGCCCATTGGATGGGCATTATGATTAAATCCTTCCATGAACTTTTTTGTATTTTCATGAAGCATCGTATGATGCGTAATATTATGCTTCCAGTCTGTTAACTGTTCCTTCCTCGGCAGTTCGCCGTTGATCAGCAGGTAGGCAACTTCCAGGAAGTTGCTTCGTTCCGCAAGCTGCTCAATCGGTATGCCGCGATATTGCAGAATTCCTTTCTCACCGTCGATAAAGGTAATCTTGCTTTTGCATGAAGCAGTATTCATGAACGCAGGATCGTACGTCATCAATCCAAAATCTTCGTCCGATACCTTGATCTGGCGAAGGTCCATCGCCTTAATTGTTCCATTCGTGATCGGGACGGAGTACTCTTTTTCTGTTCTGCTATCAATGATCGTCAGCGCATCCTGCTGTATCATCTCCCGGGGAACGTCATATTTTTTTCCGGTGCGGGAATCTGTAACGACAACTTGGTTATTCATGGGTGTCTCCTTTCAGTCTGTCGGTAAACCGCTCAAACAAGTAATGATGGAATTGTGGTGCGCGTATGATGATTGCAACGCGACATTGAAGACGGGGGAATAGTTGCTACGAAGCGGCAAGTAGAGAAACAGATGAACAATCGGTCCTTGATACAGGAACAGAACCCGCAGGAAGTGAAACGATTTGTTAACAGTGCCGACCACGATGAATGTCTCCGTTGTTCACATCAGAGCACGAGACTTGCCCAAATGGTAGAAAGAGATTGAATCAGAATCAACAAAAAGGTAGGTTCTGCATCGGGAAATCTTTTCCCAACCGCATTTTCGATGGTGTTTAATAACTCAACGTTGATTCAGACAAAATACTTCGATGAAATTTGCGAGGGATTTAGAAACAAGACGAAATGGTTTGAGATAGATCAGAGTGTTTTGAATTTCTTCTTTTTTAAAACCGATCCTGCTTTTTCGGCGTCGCGTTTCGATTCGAACGACAAGCGGAATGTCCCTCCTTTTCCATCACGGATTTTCAATAACTCGATATCCTTGATGTTGATCTTCGCAGTGGTGAGCGCTCCTGTCATTGCAGCGAGCACTCCGGGACGATCATCAACAGCAACATACACTTCAAAGAGCGGATGAAGGAATCCTTTTGAATTCTTTGGAATAGCATCGCGAACTGTTTTAGCGGCAATGAACCGTCGTTCAAACGAGCGTTGTGTTGCCGAAGAACGCAGTCCCTTCTCAAATTGACCAAGAAGCTCGGAGAATTCTTTGATGATCCGGCGGATCTCATCTGCATTGCTCGCCAGGATATCCTTCCACATCCCGTACGGACTGGAGGCGATCCGCGTGATGTCACGGAAACCACCAGCAGCTAATTGCAAATATCCCTGATGATAATTGTTTTTCTTTTCCACGAAATTCATCATTGCGACAGCGATCAACTGTGGCAAATGACTGATAGTTGCTGCAATAGTATCATGGTGTTTAGCGGAAAGGAATAATACCCGAGCCCCAACAGCGGAAAGGAGGGACGTGAGCGCAGCGATCCTTTTTTTCATTGAAGGATTTGCGCACAGCACATATGTTGCATTCTGAAATAGCAGCGCATCGGCATATTCGATTCCTTTCCCTTCGGAGCCAGCCATCGGATGCCCCCCGATGAATATGCCGTTGCGGCGAAAGACCTTTTTTGCAGAACGTACGATCTCAACTTTTGTACTGCCGACATCGGTAATGATCGCGCTTTTTTTACAATGAGCCGCAATCTGAGGCAGTAGCTCCAGAATCGTGTGCACTGGCGTGCAAAGAAAAATGATATCGGCGTCATGAACGGACCCAGCTAAGGTAGCAGCGCCAAAATCGATCGCTTCTCTGCGGAGAGCAGAGTCGATTTTCTGTCGCTCATCGAATCCTATAACAACAGCATGCGGCACGCTCTGTTTAATCGCAAGACCGAGCGAACCGCCGATAACTCCAAGACCGATGATAGTAATATTCATAAGAGTACTGTTCCGCTAAATGTCATGCCCGCGAAAGCGGGCATCCAGAGCCTGAACCTTCCCATGATTGCGCAATAAACTGCCTACACGTAGGGTTTGTTAAAAATTCTTTACGCTATCGTTTTGCCGATCGCTTCAGCGATCATGCGGATTTGTTTCATCAGCTCTTCAAACTGATTCGGGAAAAGCGATTGCGGGCCGTCCGATTTTGCATGGTCGGGATCATTGTGTACTTCGACAATAATGCCGTCTGCACCGGCTGCTACTGCCGCACGTGCCATTGGAATGACTTTGTCGCGGATGCCGATACCGTGTGATGGATCGGCAATGATCGGCAGATGGCTCTTCGCATGAATCACGGGAATGGCGCTGATATCCATCGTATTGCGCGTGGCCGTCTCGAACGTGCGGATGCCCCGTTCACACATAATCACCTGTTTGTTGCCGCCGGAAAGAATGTATTCCGCAGACATTAGCCACTCTTCGAACGTGGCGGAGAGTCCACGCTTCAACATCACCGGCTTCGACGATTTTCCGAGTTCGCGGAGAAAATTATAGTTCTGCATGTTCCGGGCGCCAATCTGGATAATATCCGCATATTTCTCCATCACATCGATCTGATTGCTGTCCATTGCTTCGGAGATAACCAGCAGACCGTGCGCATCCGCCGCTCGGCGCATTAATTTCAATCCCTCTTCTCCAAGTCCCTGAAACGCATACGGCGAGGTCCGCGGCTTGAACGCGCCGCCACGCAGAAATTTTGCTCCTGCTTTTGCCACCCGTTCCGCGATCGTGAAGATCTGATCTTCATTTTCCACCGAGCACGGTCCGGCCATCATCACAATCGAATCGCCGCCGATTTCGCAATTCTTGAACTTGACGATGGTCTTTTCCTGTTTGAATGAACGGCTGGCTAGTTTGTACGGTTCGGTAATTCGGTAGGCATGAGCAACACCGGGCAGCACCTCTACCTGCCGCGTATCAAAATCCGGTTTGACGCCGATGGCGCCAAGTACTGTTTGATTCACACCGGTGGATCGATGGACATCGAATCCGAAATCGTGCAGGATCTTGATGATCCCTTCAATTTGTTGCTCTGTCGCATTCTGCTCAACAACTACAACCATGGTTCTTCCTCTATGATAATTATTCGTAACGGTCTAATTTGAATCCTTCTCCAAGATAGAGCCTTCTGGCTTCAGGATCGCCGGCCAGTTCTTCTGCACTTCCCGATTTTAAGATCTTCCCTTCGAACAGCAGATAAGACCGGTCGGTAATTGAAAGTGTCTCGTGTACATTATGATCCGTAATCAATACGCCGATGTTCCGATATTTCAACTGTTTCACGATCTCCATAATGTCTTCAACAGCGATCGGATCGATTCCGGCAAACGGTTCGTCCAGCAGAATGAACTTCGGATCGGTCGCCATTGCCCGTGCGATCTCCGTCCTCCGTCGTTCACCGCCGGAGAGCATGAATCCTTTGCTTTTTGCAATATGCGACAGGCTGAACTCCTCGAGCAATTTGTCTGTACGTTCATGCTGTTCCTTCACGGAGAATTTTGTCATCTGCAGCACGGACAGAATGTTATCCCGTACGCTCATGGTTCTAAAGACGGATGCTTCCTGTGTCAGATATCCGACGCCGGCGCGGGCACGTTTGTACATCGGCAGTTTGGTAATATTTTGCTCATCCAAAAATACTTTCCCTTCGTTGGGCCGGATCATCCCGACGATCATATAGAAGGAGGTCGACTTTCCCGCACCGTTCGGACCGAGTAGTCCGACGATCTCTCCCTGTTCGACGGAGACGGAAACCTGGTCAACCACCGTGCGCTTCTTGTAACGTTTTACAAGATTCTCTGCACGAAGGATCATTTTTTTCTGTACTGATAAAGTGCTCATAATTTCGGTTGAGTCGGGAACACGGTGGAAAATTTCGGCCTGTCATCCCGGAGAAAAAATCCATCAAGATTGTACTGCGATTCATTTATCTTCAGAAGGTTTTCCGGAAAATATGTCCCTTCAATTCCTTTTGTCACATGGATCGTCTTTGGTTTGCCGTCATCGAATTGCATCGTGATGGCGTCCCCGCTCGTTTTGTTCACACCGTTCCCGGCTGAATCGCCATAGAGAAAATACAGGCTGATAGCGTTTCGTTCGACAAATGTTTCCTGCAGTTTGTTCTCCCGGAACGTCATCAGGATCGACCGGCCAGTCAACTGATTGTACCGGTTCGGATACAGACTGTCGCTTTGGGACAACACAAACGCCCGTGTTTTGATTGATGCAGTCTTTAATCTGTTCTTTTCCAGTGTCAAAAAAATCGTATCGCCAGTTACTTGATTTTCCTCATACCATACTATCGGTTTATCGTACAATTCAATCTTTTCATCATGACGAAAGAATTTCACCAGGCCGCTGCGCGCCGCCAAACCGCCGCGAACGATGATAACGCTGTCTTTCACGATCATCTTCCCAGTGGAATCATCGAACGATTCCATCACGATGCTCTTCACGGCAAGTGTGTCGATCTCCCCGTTGTCGGTCGTATCGATTTGGATCAGTCGAGGGTTCTCAGTCATTCTGCTATACCGAGTCGAATCCGAATGGATCAGATAGTTGCCGAACATGGTAACATTATCTTCCAAATTCACGATCCGCACATTCAGCATCGCCTCGGAATTCCGCTCCTTTTCAAAATAGGTCAGCTGGTCTGAATAGATCACCGTGTTGGAATCGACAACCCGGACATTGCGCTGAAAGAACGCTTTCTCGTCATCCAGGTAATAGGTACCAATATCTGCAAAAAGCGTCACATTGGGGGTCTTCAATACCACGTTTCCTTCCCCATCCGTTTTGCGCGTGTTGCCGTAGTACCGCCCCTTTTTTGCCGACAAGGTAACTGTATCACGTATAATCTTGACGCTGCCTATCAATTCGATCTCGTTCCGGCTTAAGAATTGAATCGCCTTATCGCACCAGACACGCGTATTGCCCTGGCGGAACCGCACGTTACCGGTCAATTCCCGGACATCCTCGCCATTATCTAACCTGCGTCCAGCAAAAACATCGGCGTTTTGAAGCACGATCAGATCCGCCTGCTGAGAGAAAACCATCCCCGCCATGAGACACAGTATGGATACGGCCTTCATCACTTCTGTTCCGACGTTCCTTTCACTTTGAAGATCCTGTAATTCCTCAGATTATGATCGGATTCAAATCCGGTCCCTTTCAGATCTTCAGTCGAGGAAGTAATATGAACGAATTCGGGAGAATGGATCAGCTGCGTGGCGTTGGTCCAGAACATCTTTTCCGTCCGCACCACCGTACCGCTGTCCGACGTAACAACCACATTTCCGATCGCTTCAAGATTGTTTGTTCCTTCATCCACTGCACCGCTGCGAGAAGTTAATTTCGACGTATGCATCCCCATTTCATCGAAAAAGTCCACCACCACACCGGAATCCATGTAGGTCGTTCGGGAATTATCGAATGCATAGATGTGTCCGGCTTTTACGACGGCTTTTACGATACCGGAATCTGTGAAGGTGATCGTCGAATTCCAACTTTCCTGCGAGGGGAGTTGAGAGCTGGAAATTCCGCTCAGCACAGAAGGCCTCACTTTTTCTTCACAGCCGGTCAGTAATAGCATCAAAAGGAAAGCGAATAGCAGTTGTTTCACGATGCCGATTCTCCACCCAAACCTGCACGAACAAGATCGTGTAGATGAACGATGCCGTACGGCCGCCGATCTTCATCGACTATGATCAGTTGGGTAATGCTGAATTGCTCCATCTCTTGCAGCGCCACCGATGCCAGCGTTCCTGTGCGGATCGTTTTTGGATTCTTTGTCATTACCTGTTCTGCAGTGCGATTTGTAACATCCGTTGTCTTCTGCAGCAGACGGCGAAGATCACCATCAGTGATAATACCGGCAATACGTCCATCGCTGTTCACCACACTGGTCGCGCCGAGCCGTTTCGACGTTATCTCCAGGATCGCATCTTTCAAACTGGTGTTCAGGCTGACCTTCGGAATGTGGCTGCCCGTAACCGCCAGTTCTTCGATCTTTAACAAAAGCCGTTTCCCAAGATTCCCGCCAGGATGGAACATGGCAAAATCATCCGCGGAAAAATTCTTCTTTTCCAGCAATGTCACCGCAAGTGCATCTCCCATCGCCAGTGTTGCCGTGGTCGATGTCGTCGGTGCAAGATTATGCGGGCAAGCTTCCTCTTTCACGGAAATATCCAGCGTGATGTCCGCCTGCAATGCGAGATGGGAATTCATATTCCCCACCATCGAAATTGTGGGAACGCCGATCCGTTTGAACATGGGCAGCAACTGACGCACTTCCTGCGTATCTCCGCTTTTCGAGATGCAGATGACGACATCATCACTCCGCACCATGCCGAGATCACCATGCACCGCATCTGACGGATGAAGAAAGATGGAGGGTGTACCTGTTGAGTTCATTGTTGCTACCATTTTCCGCGCAATAATGCCGGATTTTCCCATGCCGGTAACAACAACCCTTCCTTTACACCCGTATATGACATCCACTGCCTTTTGAAATGAGGCATTGATGTTCTTCTCCAGGGCTGAGACGGATTCCGCTTCCATGCGGATAACCCGTTTTGCTCTTTGGATATCGACTGATTCGTTGGACATATTATTGAACAAATTGTTTTACAACGTTGTCAATGGAAACGACCTGTTTCAACAGGTTCTCTAATTGATTCAATGGAAGCTGGCTTGCTGCATCGCTTAGGGCTTTGGACGGTTCCGGGTGTGTCTCGACAAAAAGTGCATCGATCCCCACTGCTGCACCGGCACGTGACAACGGAAAAATGAACTCCGGTTGTCCGCTGCTTTTCCCGTCACCGCCGCTCGGCAGTTGAACGGAATGGGTCGCATCCAATACGACAGGATATCCGAACTTCCGCATCATCACCAGTCCCCGCATATCCACCACCAGATTATGATATCCGAATGTCGTTCCCCGTTCAGTGACAAGAATATTCTTATTCCCGGTCGAAGCGACTTTCCCGATGGGATGTTTAATATCCTCCGGCGCAAGGAACTGTCCCTTTTTAATGTTCACGGCCTTTCCCGTTTTCCCGGCAGCAATCAGCAGATCGGTCTGCCGGCAAAGGAACGCGGGAATCTGTAGCACATCCGCCACCTGTGCCGCTGCGGAGACTTCCTCGGCTGTATGGATATCGGTCAGGATCGGAACACCAAAAGTGTGCTTAACTTCATCCAGGATTTTCAACGCTTCATCCATTCCGATGGAGACAAATCCTTCCATACTGGTGCGATTCGCTTTTTTGTAAGAGGATTTGAAGATGAACGGAACCGAATATTTTGCACAGATCGTCTTTACCTTCTCTGCGGTGTACAGAATCATATCGCGGTTTTCTACAACACAGGGACCGGCCATAAGTACAAGCGGATTCCCTGCTCCTATTTTTACGGACTGTACTGTTACTTCTTTTGTCATAATAACTTAAGGTACCAATCTTTATGGGTTAAAGCAAAAAATACATCATCGCAGCGCCAGATGCAGCGCACAGCCAATTGACGATGTCGTTGTTGATCCACACAAATCCACTCATCAATGATGTCGGCACTCCATGCACACTGGTCTTTTCCGTCCTTTTCCCCTCGGTCGTCTGATATTGTGCCTGAACGGTTGCTCCGAGAATACTGTCAATAATTGAACCAATACATCCGCTGATAATCAATGGTATAATATATGTTGATTCAAAATGCGATCCTGCAATCGTCGCCGCAGAAACAACGACAAATCCTGCTCCAACTGCTCCTCCCATAAATCCTGCCAGCGACACTCCACCGCTTGTACCGATATCAACAGTTTTGAACGTAACGATTGAACGAGGATTTCTTTTCAACAGTGTGCCGATCTCCGTTCCCCACGTATCCGCGGTGACTGCTGCAATGGAAGCGATGTAACAATAGTACAATTCAGTATGATCGGGATACATATACCAGAGCAACGTCAGAAATCCTGCAATTCCACCGTTCGCAGCAACCTGACCGGCATCTCTCCTATTCGATTTATCAAAAATCTGTTCGAGTTTTTTCTTCCGTGCCTTTCCGAATTTGGAGAGGAGACTCGATGCAATAAAGAATGCCAGGATTGGAACTGTCCACAACCATCCACCGATTCCATAAATGACGACAGCAAGCAGAAACGTGGCGATACTCCCGCTTCCGGACAAGAACTTGAAATAATAAGCGACAGCGCCGATCGCTGCAGCAAGCACTACAGCAGCGATCATTTGCAGCGGCAAATGGTGCGATCCCGGAACCAGGAAATAGTGCAGCATGAATGCTGTACTGAGCGGAATAGTCAGGTTATCCAGACCGTTCACACAAACCAGCTCCCATGCCGCAACAACGAGTGCAGTAACGAACGCAATCGTGTACCATGGATATTCGCTGGTATATCCTCCCTTCCAGAGAAAGATCATAATGCAAATGAACGTACTCAGGAACATAACGGAGGAACCTTCAATCGTCTTTTTGTCCGTGCTGAACACAAAATAGTGCACGGATCGCAGATGCTTTCCAACAATAGCAGCCAATGCATCTGGAATTGCCAGAATCAGAATGGAGATGGAAAGGATGTGCGGTGCCCCGTCCCAAAACAACACGACAAGTATCAGAAATGCCAGCGGATGGAACGTTGTGCCGTACGACATCCGTTCTGTGTCGTGCAGACTTTGCAAATATCCCAAACGGACTGAGAAGAATGCCACGATAATGGCCAGGACGGAGATCATGATCGCGGGAATACCGGAATAGAAAACTGTTGGAGCAAACGCCATCAGAATTCCTGCAAGAATATGGACGAACTTCCGCGTCACTTCCGAGTTTCCGTTCAACAGTCTGCGAACAAGCTCGGCAATGCTGATCAACATGATCACAAGAAAAGTAATGATTCCAAGGAATAACCATTCGTCCGATGTCGGCGGGAAGAGGAGTCTCATGATACTGCCGGTTCTTCCGTTTGGACCATCCTGCCGGAGATGATCTCCGCGATGGTCTTGGTGAGGACCAGTTTCGGATCTCCTGAAGATTTCAAGGCAAGATCTGCTTCTGCAAGATGAACAAACACCTGCTCAATTTCCGACGATCGGAAATTCTTTGCCTGCGCAAGATAAGATTTGAGGTAGAACGGATGTGTTCCGGCGATCTTTGCCAATTCGTCTTCAGGTTTGTTTTGTTGAAGACCGTCTTTTACTTTCCACAGTTTCAAGAAGTGCAGGGTCAGCACCGCAACAATACCGACGGCGTTTTCACCGGATCGGATAAGCCGGTCCGCAATCTCGATCGATTTTGCAATCTGTTTTTCGGAGACTTTATTTGCGAGTTCAAACGGGGAAAATTCACGTGATACACCGACCACTCGCTCCACATCCTTCACCGTAATCACCGCATTTTCGGCCGCTGAAAGAAGCAATTTTTCGATTTCGTTCGCCAATTCGCGCAGCGAACTGCCGACATATGAATAGAGTAGCTGCACTGCGGCGGGTTCCATTGTGCGTTTCAATCTCTTCATCCGGGATTCGATCCAGGCGGTCGTTTCATAATCCCGCAGCGGTGCTGCTTCATGGACGATGCCGAGTTTCTTGAAAGCACCAAAAGGTGATTTACGGAAATCTGCGCTGTTTGCGATCATCACCAGCGTTGTTGTTTCCGACGGGTGTTCCACATACTGTTCCAGCACCTTATTTTCCGGAACGCGTTCAAATTCTTTGATGATGATCACCCGGCGATCCGCCATCATTGGATACGACGAGGCAAGGGAAACAATCCGCTTTCCGTCGATCTCGTTTCCATGGATGATATCGAGATTGAATTCCTTCATGGCAGGATCAACGGCATGGTCGATCAACGATGCGACAACCTCTTCAATAAGAAAGGTCTCTTCCCCATGGAAAAAATATAACGATGCAAACTGTCGTTTCGCAAAGGAAGAAACGAACCGTTCTACGTCAAATTTTTCTTTCGATTTCGCCATAGCTGTTCCTGCATCCGGCGCGAACGCCGGTACGACGCCGGTTATTCGATCACGGTCATTTTTTTGATCATCACTTTCTCTAGAGGATTGTCGCGAGCATCGCGCGGCACCGCGACGATTTTATCGGCAACATCCATTCCTTCTACAACTTTGCCGAATACCGAATATTGGCCGTCCAAAAATGTTGTCGGAACAACGGTAATATAGAATTGGCTGCCATTGGACTTCCGCTGGGGATTGATCTGATCCCCTTGCCGTGCCGCTGCGATCACACCGCGGTCATGCGCGAGACCAATTTCCGCATCTATGGTGTAGCCAGGCGTCCCCATTCCATGTGTACTGCGTTCTCCCGATTTGGAATTCGGGTCGCCCCCCTGAATCATGAAATTCGGAATAACACGATGAAAGGTGGTGCTGTCGTAGAATCCTTCCTTTGCCAGCTTGCGGAAATTCGCCGAATGCTTTGGTGCAGCGGAATCATTCAGTTGAATAGTGATATTGCCGAGAGTCGTTTCGATAACGACAAATCCCTTTTTCGAATTTTCTTTTTGTTCGATCACAGTATGGTTTCCTTTTTTATTTTTTTTAAATACTTTTGATTGTGCATCTATTGTCATCACAAACACTGTAATGATGCACAGCAGTAAGAAAAAGTGTTTCATAATCCCCTTGAATAAAGTTAAAGATAATAAGTGATACCGAATCGCAGGCCTGCATGGAAATACCGCAGGGAAACTCCACCTGCGGTGTTAGGCCGAGTGAGCGGCTTTCCGTCGGCTTCTTTCAAATTGCCGATAAATTCCCAACCAAGCGATCCCCCGATATATGCAAATACTTGTTCATCAAACGCCGTTTGACCGACCAATTCCGCCTTCAGGCCGACACCGTTCGCGGTATAATTGGTCGTTACGCCATACGTTGAAACACGTTGTTCCGCACTTCCGAAATGATATCCCCCGCCAGCGCCGATCTTTACAAAATATCCAAATCCTGAATAGATCCGCTGCACCAGTACTGATGGCGATTGCACAGCATAGAAGAAATCGATCGTGCCTCCTCCATTCCCCGGTACTGAATACGATTTAAACAGATAGGAATGTTCGAGTTTGATCCCCCATTCTTCTGTCACCGGAATTTCAATCCCACCGAAAAAATCCACTGCAGACCCGAAGTCATCCACCCGCTGTGAAAAAAGTGTCGATGCATTGATGTAATCAACAATCTCGGGTGCAGAAACGAGATGCACTCCCATTCCGCCGATGATGGCAACGGAATTTTCACGTTGAACGAATGCAGGGGACTTCGATTGTGAAAGCAACGCTGAGCACAACATCAATAAAGTGCTTAGGTATTTCACGGCAATGGCTCTTCCGTTCCGTTCTTCACCATCACATCCGCAACGTGGATTTTATCCACAAAGAAATAATACAGTCCAAGAATCGTTGTCGTGAGGAATCCCACTGCATGAGTATAGACAGCATAACTCAGTGCTTGTGCCGGATCCACTCGGAACAGTTCCGTCAACGTAAACGAAGTGAATGCATGATAACTGCCGATTCCGCTCGGTGTCGGCAGTGCAAAGGCAATACCGGACGCGACCTGTAATACAGCAGCAGAACCGAAATTCAAAGCGTTCGTTTGAGGGAAATTATAGATGAAGAACGGAATATACAGCAACACAATATACGAGATCCAGATCAACAGGCTTGTCAGCGCGATCATCATAAAATTGCCGGGATGTTTTGCCGCCCGAAAACCGCTGAGAAATGAATCAAAGATCTTTTCCGCCTGCGCCCGGAATTTGGCCGGGAACAGAAAGAGCAGTTTTTTCAGGAAAAGAAAAAAGATGTCCGCTTTAAAGAAAATAAACAGGAAAACGATCAGCATAATTACAGCAGCAAGAAAAACAAGCCATTCGAACGATGCAATGGAGGGGAACCATACGGTAAACGGTTCGGCATAGACGGATAAGACCATCATCACGACCAGTGCGAATGTGACCAGATCCAAAACGCGTTCCAGCACAATCGTTCCCATAACAGCACTTTTTGAAACTCCTTCGAGTTTCTTCATTGCGAACGGACGGACAAATTCTCCCAACCTCGGGACAATATTGTTGACCAGGTACCCGATCATCGTCACGGAAAAGGTATTGCGAATCGAGATATCCTTCTTGATCGGATACAACAGATACTTCCATCGCCATGCACGAATGAGATGGCTCAATGCACTTCCGACGAACAAGATCACAAACCAACTCCAGTGAACATCAATCAACGAGTTCCACAGATCGCCGACATTCTTCCCCTGAAATGCCAGGTACAAGAAGAGCACAGTCAGACCGATACTAAAGAGCGTGCTCAGAATATTTTTTAGGATCGATTTCATTGAATACTTTTCATATCCACAACATGCATGTCGCCGGTGATTTCAAAGTGGAAATTAGCGTCATCAAGTCCTTTGTTAAAGAGAAGATCTGTCAATTGAATTGCCGTAAGCGTTCCATTCTTCTCTGTAACCTCAATTTTCGATACCGTCCAATCATCCTTTGAAGCCCAAACGTTCATCGAAGCAATATTCGCCATAGAAGTGTTTTTCTCCGCCGGCTGGAGCGATAACAGCACAAGAGAATCCGTCGTTTCCGCACGCACTGGAACGAAATCTTTCGGCAATCCTAACAAGAATTTATCCGGTGAATACGGCTGGCGGTTGGCTTTGAACTTGTCGACAAGCACTTGCTTGCTGGCGGGAGTGTACATCCATACAGTAACACCATCCGTAACGATCGTTTGTTGTTCTGTTTCAAGACGGTATTTGTTCCCTTTTTTGATCTTCACGCTGCCGCTCTGCTTTCGGGCAGTCTTTTTATACCGCAGCTGTACCGAATGGGTAAACGATGCTGAGACATCGTTCATTTGTGCATAGCGGGTACTGATTTTTTCCAGGATATCTTTGGGTGTCAACTGCTGACCGTATAACGGTATGAAAAAAAACAGTATGATGAGGAACAGTTTCATGCGATCCTTTACAGGCTCTTTAGAATGATTTCCAGTTGTGATTCATCCTCAATCATTACTTCGCGTGCTTTGCTGCCGTCGAATGGGCCGACGATCCCCGCCTCTTCCAGTTGGTCCACTAATCTCGCCGCACGGGAATAACCAACGCTCAAGCGGCGCTGCAGCAGCGACACAGAGCCCTGCTGGTGACGGACGATGATGCGGGCCGCTTCCTCGAACAGTTCATCTCTGTCTCCGCCACCGCCCCCGTTCGCACCTTTTTTCTTTTCTAGTGCAGAGGGGAGCTCGTACATTTTGCTGTAGCCTTGCTGTTTGCCGATGTGCGCAACGATATCTTCCACTTCTTCTGTAGAGATGTACGCATTTTGGATACGCACTGCTTTCGGACTGCTGGAGGAAAGATACAGCATATCTCCCCGTCCAATCAACTGTTCGGCGCCGCTGCCATCCAGGATAGTGCGCGAGTCGATCTTCGATGAAACTGCATATGCGATACGGGAAGGGAAATTCGCTTTAATCACGCCGGTGATAACATCAACAGAGGGACGCTGCGTTGCGAGAACCAGATGGATGCCGACTGCTCGGGCAAGCTGCGCGATACGGGCAATCGATTCTTCCACCTCCTTCGCTGTAGTCATCATCAGATCAGCCAGTTCATCCACTATCACAACAATATACGGCAGGTAACGATGTTTAATCGTATCCGTATCTTTTCCTCGTAACCGACCGTCTTTGATGCGTGCATTGTAATCAGTCACGTGGCGAACACCAGCCGACG
>Ga0172379_10004688_pt1 | contig 19831 bp, 19 predicted proteins | sample GrowelOW334metaG_FD_119756 | JGI IMG/M metagenome (GOLD analysis project Ga0172379, IMG submission 119756) | Groundwater microbial communities from an aquifer near a municipal landfill in Southern Ontario, Canada - Groundwater well OW334 metaG | ecosystem: Environmental > Aquatic > Deep...
ACCATGTTCTGTTGAAATAGATGATAAGCCGGATTTAGACGAGGCAGTCACCCTAATTCGAAATGCTGGAGGTTTAGCTTTCATTGCTCACTATTTCACAACAAGAAGAGAAGTACCTCCAAAGCTTGTAGAAAAATTGCTCAAGCAAAAACGTATTGATGGGCTTGAAACAACTTATGGTTTGGGAATCAAAGGAAAGTATAAGAAGGAAGTAAAAGAAGAGCAGGAGATGCTCAAAAAGCTGATCAAAAAATATAAAGCACTAGAAAGTGGTGGTGGTGATTCTCACACCAAAAGGGATTATGAATTCTATGCTTCTAAAAAATCACACTATCAAAACGTCAGTGGAAAAATAGATTTGATTGAGGAGAGATTAAATAAAATATCAAAATAACATTTTGATATTAAAATTTAAATCATTTTACAAAAATAAACTGTTCGCCTTCTTCCCAAAAATTATCTTGATGTTTATGGTCGCCAACTAGCCACATAAAACCATCAACTCCATGCACAACTCTAAATTCACTCTTGTGTCCTTTTGAATCAACCTGTGATTGCATTCCTATCTGAAGAGACTCGAGTCTAGGCTGGTCTATATACTGTCGGCGCAATTGAGGGCCAACTTCCATTGGGCAGTACTTAAGACCAAGACTTAGTGCTCTATCTTGAATTTCTTTAAGGTAAGCACCGTTTTTAAAACCAAGTTCACCAACAGTGATGCAGATTAAATCTATCTTTATTTCTTTAGAAGCCAGATCGAAGGAGGGATCATTGAGTATGTCGTTAGCCCAGTCACCAATGCGAAATCCTAATTTCAAAATATCTTCCTTAAGTTCATCGGTATTTTTATAATTACCAATTGTAATAGTTTTCCAAGATGAGAATTTATTATTCATATCCACATTAAAAACATACCGACATAGATAAATCTAGCTGTTCTATGAAACTATATCTATCCCTTCCCCTTTCTTTGGCATTATGCCGTTAGCCACAAGAATCTTTTCAAACTCCTCACGTTCAATAGTTTCAACAGAGATAAGTTCTTTGGCGATGGCATCAAGTATTTTTCTATTTGCTTTTATTTCTGTCTGCGCCTTCTTCATCGAGTCGTTCATTATCTTTGAAACTTCCTCGTCAATTTTTGCAGAAACAACTTCTGAATATCCGTGGTCTGAAACACCTGTGCCAAAAAGCACACGTCCACCAGAACCCTCAAGAGCCACGGGTCCCATTTTGTCAGACATTCCATACTTCGTGACCATGTCGCGTGCAAGAGCGGTTGCAACCTGCAAGTCGTTTGATGGTCCTGTTGTGAGGTCACCAAAAACTGTTTCTTCTGCGACATATCCACCAAGTGAAACAATGATGTCATCCAAAAATTCTTTCTTTGACTGGAGCTTTCTTTCTTCAATCGGAAGTTTAAGAGTGTATCCCCCAGCACGCCCGCGGGCAACGATTGAAACTTTGTGCACAGGGTCAGCGTATGGCAAAACCGATGCAAGCAAAGCATGTCCAGCTTCGTGATAAGCGGTGATTTCTTTTTCTTTAACTGAAAGAAGATGACTCTTTCTTTCTGGTCCCATCATCACCTTTTCAATAGAACGAATGAGGTCATATTGCGAAACTTTTTTACGAACCTCGCGGGCAGCCAAAATTGCACCTTCGTTCATAAGTGAGAATAAGTCAGCACCAGAAAATCCAGGGGTACGCTCAGCGATAACACGGAGATTAACATCTTCGGTCAACGGCTTTTTCAAACTATGAATTCTCAAAATTTCTTCACGTTCATCGCGATCAGGCAAATCCAAAATCACACGTCGATCAAAACGACCTGGGCGAAGCAAAGCTGGGTCCAAAACATCTGGTCTGTTTGTCGCGGACATGACAATCACTTTTTCAGTCGGCTCAAAACCATCCATCTCAACCAAGATTTGATTTAATGTCTGTTCACGTTCGTCGTTGCCACCACCAACGCCTGTACCACGTACCCGTCCGACAGCGTCAATCTCATCGACGAAAATAATGGCTGGCGCGGCTTTTTTGGCCATTGCGAAAAGGTCACGCACGCGAGAAGCACCAACGCCGACAAACATTTCCACGAACTCTGAACCTGAAAGATAGAAGAATGGGACCGCTGCCTCCCCTGCAACCGCGCGAGCAAGCAAAGTCTTTCCTGTACCTGGCGCACCCATCAAAAGAACGCCTTTTGGAATACGCGCGCCAATATCCAAAAACTTTTTAGGATTTTTCAAAAAATCGACAATCTCTCGAAGTTCTTCTTTTGCTTCTTTCACTCCGGCAACATCTTTGAATGTCACTTTCTGGTTTAAGTCGAGAGGATCAATGACACGAGCTTTTGATTGCCCGAAAGTGAAGGCCTGCATACCTGCTCCTTTTACTTGTCGAGACAAAAACCAAAAGAAAAAGATTACAAAAATAATTGGAATGAGAAATGGCAAAATATTCAAAAGCCAAAATGATGCTCCACGGTCATTTGAAATAACAACCTCTATTTTTGAAAGTTTTTCAGAGGTGACCCCATAGCGAGAAAGAGTTTCTGACAGTGCTGACTCAGCTTCCTTCTTTGAAGCACGCAAGGTGTCGTCTGTAAGAGTGAGTGCCAACTTCTCTCCTTCAACAGAAATCTTTTTCACCTTCCCTTCTTGTACCAAGCTAGCCACTTCCGAAATAGGAATGTCTACTGCTTTTTTGGCGTTGTCAGATATATATGAATAAAGTGAAGTTATTAATAGAAAAATTAAAAGCGCGGTAGCAATATTACTCACCAAACCAAGTGTGGTCATCGGCTTTGGTTCTTTTTTATCACCCTTTCCGTCTTTTACTCCTTTCATTTTTGGCATTTTTATTTGCATAGTTTCGATATTATACACCAGTTTTAAATAGTGTTGAACTTAGCATTATTATCATAAATTCTTCTTTTTTGAGGTACACCCGAAAGACACGAATAATTTTTTGCTAAAAATTTTCTCTGCTCGCGCCGTCGCGCTGTGCAAGGTCTTTCGGGTGTACCTCCGGTATTTTAGACCCAAAAACTAATCTTTTTGATTTTTCTTAAAAATCTAGACTTTTCCTTTTTAAAAACATTACGGAGCGCGATGCTCAATTGCGACATGTGAAGCAATTGAGAGGCGGAGGCTGGCGAGCCGAGTCGGGGTCGCGCAAATTTTTAGCAAGAAATTATGCGTAATGCGAGTATATGATTTAGACGAAATCATGTCGCGCGACCGTCCATTGACGCGCGACTCTTATCAACAGAATTTTATCGTGTTTTTAAAGAGGAAAAGTAAAAAACCTATAACTCATGTTAAAATTACCCGGTGACTTCCTTTATCGAAAACAAAAAAGCACGCTTTAATTACGAAATCACAGAAACCTTTGAAGCCGGTATTGAGCTTCTCGGCCCTGAGGTTAAGTCTATTAAAGGTGGTCAGGGCTCGCTTGAGGGAGCTTATGCTGTCGTCCGCGGAGGAGAAGTTTTTTTGCTTGGTTCAAATATCCCTCCATATCAAGCTCAAAATATGCCTGGGGGCTACGACCCGCTTCGCACGAGAAAACTTCTTTTGACCAAAAAAGAAATATTGGAACTCTCTCATATGGAGAAGGAGAAGAAGTTGACAATGGTGCCACTTTCGATGTATAATAAAAAAGGTAAGATTAAAGTGTCGCTCGGAATCGCTCGCGGTAAAAAGAAATTTGATAAACGCGAGACTTTAAAAAAACGAGACGACATGCGTGAAATAAGTAGAACTTTGAAAAACAGTCTTTAGTCGGTGTAGGGGAATTTTTTTCTTACCTGTACCCCCTAGCGCCTAACAAGCTAATGACTAATCTAAATACGGGGATGATTTGCTTAGACAGCTGATCTATTCTCGTGTGTGCGAGCCAAGCTGTGATGACTTGTTAAACCGTCACAAAACATAAGTGCAAACAAAAATGCACAGGGCCTAACTGTTTCTCCTTATTTTAAGGCCAACAGTTTCGCCGTCGCTTTCGCTTAACTAAACTTAAGTAGAAGGTCGTTCGTCACTTTGCAGTCTGGTAGAGGTGAACGGGCGTTATATTTCCGGACTAAGCGTATTTCAATCTTCGGGAGTACTAACTGAAAAATAGAGGATATGTGTGAAAGGATTTTGTTTGCTTTAAACCTTTCATGTTGAAAACCAAAAAACAAACTAAGCTCGTAGACTCACACCTGAAAATCATCTGCACGGGGGTTCAATTCCCCCCATCTCCACCATTAAAAACATTAGCGTCCCAATTTGGGGCGCTTTTGTTTTATGGTGGAGATGAGCGAGCAAACTGCTTTGCTCGCGCGGGGGAATTGAAAAGCGCAGCCCTATTTTGTCAGCAGACAAAATGGCGAGCTGGGGTCGAGAGATTTTTTATACGACGGTATAAAAAATACTCGTGACCGACACCCCCATCAAACTACCAAATCCAAGGGCATCCCTTGGATTTTCGCTTATTAACGATTTTCAAAAAGTACGGAGATGATTTTGAAAAGAAGTTTTCCACCGCCCCACAACATAAACACGAAAAACGCAAAGAACATAAATGGGTAAATTTGTGGTTCATAGGAAAGACATGCCTGCGGAACACCTATTAGTCCTTCCCAAAACCAACACCAAAGCCCAGGAAGCAAGAGCAGGAAAATAACTATCGTAATCAACAAAGTAAGGCCACCAACGTAAAGAACTGCTATATATAAATATTTTAAAATACCAATTTTTTTATCTTTTCTAAAATCTTTTTCTAACATACAAAATCCCCAATCCAAGGACGTCTTATTATTTTATACCTAATAAAGAATTTAACCCTTCCTTGGTAAGCGGAGTGGATGCTTCACAATTACCAGTGATACGATTACACCTCTCTATTAACTGATTACTATCTGTAATTTGGATAGATAAAAATTCGTACCTAAAGAAAAGCCAGCTATAGACAAAAAGGATGAGTGTTATTATTAAAATATATTTAAAATTAAAAATTTTCTCCATACCTCTTTGTTATCTCCACCCCAACAATCTACTAAACTAATTATCTTTTTATTTTTCTTTTTTAAAATAAAAATGCAATCCTATTACCCACCCAGACCAAACAAGAAATAGAAGACGGTATATTTTATCAAACTTGGTAATATCTACTTCCAAGGTCCATTGCAGAAACATAGCCAGAAAAGCTAACGAAGCTATCCCGTACAAGAATCCCACACCTGCAAGAAATAAAAGATATTTTAATTTCTCCATCCCTAAACTCTACCCCTCTCCCCCAAAAACACAAGCACCCCCCAATTGTAAAACTCTTCATAAGGTGTTAGAAATAATCCAGATTCGCTCACAAAATAGAAAAGGAGAATGGAATGAAACGATACGACTTGTATCTTTATCTTGCTCGACTGAGCCTGCGTCGTTACATGGCCACGATATGTGGCCATCACACAAAGCGCACGGGCAAAGTATCGGCCTTCGGACACACCATCACAACCAAAATGCCGATAAATGAAGAGGGTTCAGTGGACTACTGTCTCGACTGCATCGCCAAGATGGCAATCCGCTGTGCATGGTGTGGCAATCCGATTTTCATCGGCAAGCCGATTACCCTCTACACACCGGTCAGTGCCGACTTCAAGATTCCCGAATATGCCGTTGTCTACGAGAGAGAACCGTCGTTGCAACTTGTCGGCTGTCTCCGCTGGGATTGCGCAGAAACTGGCGCAGACCGAGCTGGGTTCTGGGTGCCAGGTGAGGACGGCAAAGGACGCGTAGAGCGAGTGCCGACTGTCTACGAAATGATTTTTGCAATGAAGGGTTCGTCAATGTTACTCGTCAACGACACGGGCGACATCGCCGAAGCGAGGAACCCGAATATCATCCCGCTCGAAAAACCGCGAGGGCGGTAGCAAGCAAAGCAGAAGATGGCACCGCAAAGTGCCATCTTTTTTATTTTATATATTCCCCAAACAAAAAAACCTGGCCCGAGGGCCAGGTTTGAAATCCTGCAAAAATTACGCGTAGGCACGGATTAGATCCTTCACCTTTTCGGGATCGGGATCCATCAGCGTGAAGAACTTTTCAGCGGACAAAAGCCCTTCCATGCCGGCCGGCGGTTTCGCTGTGAGGCCGAGCGCCTTCTTTACTGCGTCATCAAACTTGCACGGTTGCGCTGTTTCCATCACAACCATCGGCACTCCCGGATGTTTCATGCCGATTGCAGCATACATCGCGACCGCAGTGTGCGGGTCGATGATAACCCCAGTGCTATTGAAGATACGCAAGATTGCTTCGTTCGCCTGCCTCTGACGCGTGGCAAAAGAAGTGATGCCGGACTTCGCCCGAATGGCCGATATCCTGTGCGACAAATCAAACTGCCCCGACTTGTCGAGCGCTTTCCACAACTTCGAAACCTTGTCCGCATCGCCACCAAAGACATCGTAGATGAATCGTTCGAAATTCGATGCCTTGGTGATGTCCATCGAAGGACTCGACGTCACGAGTGTCTTCTCGCGGGGCTTGTAAATGCCCGTCGTGAAAAACTCGTGAAGCACATCGTTTTCATTGGTCGCGAGAATCAGCCGACGAATCGGCACCCCCATCATTTTCGCTACCCACGCCGCGTAAATATTGCCGTAGTTCCCTGTCGGGACAGCAACGTCGATTACTCCACCATCACCACCACGAACCCGGGAGTAAACCCAGAAGTAGTAAGGGACTTGAGCTGCAATACGCGCCCAGTTGATTGAGTTCACGGCACCGATGCTGTACATCTCTTTGAAACCGGCATCGGCATTGACCGCCTTGACCACATCTTGGCAATCGTCGAACGACCCGCGAATCGAAATGTTGTGAACTGCCGGATCGTTGACGCTCAAAATCTGAGCAGCCTGAAACTGGCTCATCTTGCCATGCGGAGAGAGCATAAAGACACGGATGCCTTTTCTCCCAAGCATTGCGTGAATAGCCGCCGAGCCGGTGTCCCCCGAGGTCGCGCCGAGAAGGTTGAGCTTCTTGTTGCGCCCGAGAACAACTTCGAAAAGATGCCCGAGCAACTGCAGAGGCAAATCCTTGAACGCCAAAGTCGGCCCATTGCTCAGCCTGGCAAGATACATCTCTCGCCCAAGGTCGCGCACCGGAACAATATCACTTGCCACTTCGAAACCTGGACCAGCGACGTTCTTGAAGACCTCCGGGGTATAAGCTTTCGCTATTGCCCCCCAAAGTTTGCTCCTATTGATGTCGGGAGCAAATTGCTCCATCACGAAACGAGCGACATCCTGATACGAACCGCTGGCGTGTAGCCGGAAATCTCCCTCATTGGCCCGGAAAAACTTCTCCGGAACATATAGCCCTCCGTCTGGCGCCAATCCTGCAAGCACTGTGTCTGCGAAATTGACTGCCGGTGCCTTACCGCGAGTTGAAAGGTACATTTTGTTTTCCTCTTTTTATCAAACCTGGTTGAAAAATTTGAAACAACTGCACATAGTACTACATCATAATTAAACAAAGGTCAAACTGAGAAATCCCCTCTATTTATACCCAACTAGTGCATTTCTCTCAAAATACGCTAGACTATATAACTATGGATGAAAAAATAATTGGGTATTGTGTGAAGTGTAAGGAAAAGCGTGAAATGAAGGATGTTCAAGAGGTTGAAATCAAACCTGGCCGTCCTGCCGCAAAAGGTACGTGTACAGTGTGTGGAACTGGAATGTACAAAATCCTTCCTTCAAAGAAATAGTCTTAAAAGTAACAAACAAAAACAACCTCTTCGAAAGTCGAGGTTGTTTTTGTTTGTATTGAGAGGTGTCGGTTTGATATAGTGTTCGAATATTTTTAGGGCTAAAACAATTTCGTTTGAATTTGTTCGCTCGAACAAATGTTTTAGGGCCATTAGCTCATTTGGTAGAGCGCGTCCATGGCATGGACGAGGCGACCGGTTCGAATCCGGTATGGTCCACCAAATCTTGTTTTAGGCATTTTATTATCCGCTTATACCCATAAAATATCTTGCACAGGCCGACGGGCCGAGCAGAGCAAAAATTCAGCAGAATTTTATGCGTGTATTTTATGAGTATAAGCTCAACGGTATATTGATTATTCCCCCCTTTCAAGCTACAATTCAGCAATCAAATTAAACACGTGTCCGTTAAACTCCGTATAAACAACCAAATAAGAGCCCAGGAGCTACGCGTTATTGATGCCGAGGACGGCAATCTAGGCGTTATGTCGTTCGTTGACGCCTTGGCACGAGCAAAGGAGAAGGGGTTGGATTTGATTGAAATATCGCCTGACATAGTCCCACCGGTTGCAAAAATAATGGATTATGGTAAATTTCAGTACGAGCAGAGCAAGAAAAACAAGAAGATTAAGGCCCACGCTCATGTGACCGAGACCAAGACCGTTCAGGTCAAAATCGGCACATCTGAGCACGATTTAGGCATTAAGGCTAAGAAAGTGTCTGAATGGCTTAAAGACGGGCACCGCGTCAGGGCGGACCTCTATCTCGCAGGAAGGGCAAAATACATGGATGAAAAGTTCCTAAAAAGCCGTCTTGAACGCATTCTTGTTCTAATTAGCGAAAACTATAAAGTTGCAGATCCTTTCAAAAAAGCGCAGAAGGGGTATAGCATTGTTCTAGAAAGAGAGGGTAAAAACGCAGGAGCAACAGAAAAACTAGAAAATGACAAAAACAAATAAATCAATAACAAAAAGACTTCGCGTAACGAAGAACGGTAAAATCATAGGGCGCAAGCCAGGGTTTAACCATTTTAATGCTAAGCAGAGCCGTTCAAAACAACTCGCTGGAAAACGCGGTGTGGAATTTTCTATGACCAATAAAGAAAAAAGTCGCTTCTTGCCTGGATTAAAACAAAAATAATTAAATAATATGACAAGAGTAAAAAGAGGAGTCACAGCCAATAAAACAAGACGTAATGTCCTTCAAAAGGTAAAGGGTTTTCGTTTCGGCCGTTCAACCAAAGAAGCAATGGCACACGAGGCTTTGGTTCACGCAGGAAAGTATTCTTTTGCTCATCGTAAGGATAAGAAAAATGACTATCGCCGTCTTTGGACAGTACGTATCAATGCTGCAATTCGTCCTTACGGTCTTTCTTACAGTAAATTCATTAATATACTTAAAACAAAGAATATTGAAATTGACCGAAAAGTTATGTCAGACATTGCTGACACAAAGCCAGAGAGTTTCAAGCGCCTCGTAGAATTCGCAACATCAAAGTAATTCCGTTTTAAAAAATAAAAAAATCCGCTTCACGCGGATTTTTTTATTTTTCTTTTAACCATTACTGCTTTAGTCTTTCTTGTTGTTGAGCTTTTAGTAACTCCTCGTCGCTTAATACTTCCGGTAGTCTAGTTGTCTCCCCTCGTGCTGACCTGTCTTTTTTAACTTGCTCTATAACTTTTTGAACAAGGATTTTTGGATCGGATTCAAAAATAATCTTATTATTTACACGATTACTTTTATCCATAATGTTTTTTATAACTTCATCCATATCCCAATCGCCTTGTAAGATGCCTATTGGCTTATCGTCTTCATAAGCAATAGTAAATTCATGGACAGTGCCAATACGCCCACAACCAATGATAATTGCTTCAGCTGAGCGGGTTAAAAGAAGATCGCGACCAGAATAGCCAAACCCTGTATAGACAATTATGTCATGGTAATCAACCGGCAATCTGTAGACTTCACGATGCTCTTTTTCGTTTGCTGCGGGAGAAAACCCAACAACGATACCACTTACTTCTTTGGAACCCATCGCTGCCCACAAAGGAAACCCTGTCGTTGCTCCGTTTTCTAAAATAGCTCCTTGTAGTGCAATTTCTTTACCAAGTGCTTTCGCTTTTTCCAATGCTCCAATACCACAGTGCGCTGTCTCGGCGGCCCCAGAAACACATAATCTTATTCTGTTGTGAAAATGCTTATCGTTTTCTTCCATATATTTTTATTTTTTTAATTATATCAGAAATCAAGTTCTACGGACTCACCCGCTTGTGGAGCATAAGCATTAAGACCCAAATAATCACGCAACCGCTGAACAAAAAACATAGTTGTCTTTGGTTCACCGTGAACCACAAAAATTGTTTTTAGAGTATCCGCAGTCGCTTTTACAAATTTGAATAAATGATCACCGTCTTTATGAGCAGAGTACCCAGAAATGTTCACGATGCGTGCTCGAACATCGATATCTTCACCATTTATCCTTATTTTTTTTGCTCCCTCTTGGAGCATTCTCCCTGGTGTACCAGCGGCTTGATAACCAATTAACAAAAGGGTGTTCTTTGGATCACCTAAGTAATGTTGTTCGTGGTGAACAATTCTACCTCCGTTTGACATACCGGAACCCGCAATAATTATCTTTGGGTTTGGGTAATCAATAATTCCTTTAGACTCTTCTGTGGTGGGTGTTAGTTTTAATCCTGGGAAATTAAAAATGTCATCACCCCCATGAATAATACCTAGTGCTTCTTTGTTGAAAAAATCCTGACTCTCTCGGTAAACTTTTGTCACCTTTATTGCAAGCGGTGAATCTAGAAAAATAGATATTGGCGGAATTCTTTTGTTCTCAACAAGATTATTTATTTCAAGCAAAAGATCTTGGGTTCTTTCTATTGAGAACGCTGGAATCATAAGCACCCCCCCAGAACTTATCGTTTCTTCGATAACCTGCTCTGTTCTCTTTTTTCTTTCATCTACGCTTTCGTGATTTCTATCGCCGTAAACGCTTTCAATGACCATGTAGTCTGCGTCTGTTACTGCTTCGGTATCACGAAGCAATGGTGCGGGAGAATTACCAAGATCTCCAGTAAAAAGAATTTTCTTACCATTGTATGTAATCTCTACCATTGCTGAGCCTAAAATATGTCCGGCATCTCGGAAAACAACAGAAAAATCACCAATTACTATTGGTTCATGGTATTTAACCGTCTTCCATTGCTTCATCGCACGGGTAACATCTTCCTCGTGGTAAATAACAGGGTGATTGTCGCGTTTCGCTTCTTTCCCCAAAACACCGAGACTATCTACTAAAGAAAGGTCACTAATTCCTTTTGTTGGCGCCGTTGAGTAAATATCACCACGAAAGCCGTCCTTAACGAGCTTTGGAATACGGCCAATGTGGTCAATATGAGCGTGGGTAACAAAAAGAGCGTCTACTTCAGCGGCATTATATAAAAGCGGGTTAAGATTTCTAGCGTCACCAATTTTACTTCCTTGATATAGACCGCAATCAACTAATATTTTTTTACCACCAGCCTCAACAAGAAAATTGGAACCAGTTACTTCACCAGTTCCACCATAGAATGAGAGTTTTAATTTTTTGGTCGTGGTCATTCGTACAAATACAGATATTCAAAATTCTTTCCGTCAGTCTATTCTATCATTCAAAGTAGAAAAGAAAAAATCCTGCCCTGCAGGAATCTTTCTTAGGGTTACTTAGTGAAGTTAGCCACTAGCGTAGTAATACGTGGGTGCCCGCTACACTGCACCAAGGTGTAATGTAAGCCAAAGCTCCCGGAACTAATGACTTGATCTAGATAACCTCCCAAATAACCCTGCTTAAAGCGTATCACCAGAAAATATGTTTGCAATATTGACCCCATTAAAAAATTATTTTCGAATATCGTCATTCGCAAAATAGATTGATTTTATGTGGCTAATTGGCTTTTTTATTTTTGTTTTAAAAAACAAAAACACTAGAAAGCTTCGTCTGCGTAGATAAAAGGGAAATTTGGACGTTCGTAATCAAACAATTCTCCTTCTTTGAAAAATCTTTTTAGCTCTGCTTCTGCTGATTCTTTAGAATCTGACGCATGAACAATATTAGACTGACCACTCATTGAAAAATCTCCACGAATAGTTCCAGCTGGAGCTTCGTGTCCTTTTGTCGGTCCGACAACAGTACGAATAGCTGTAATCGCGTTAATTCCTGTTATTGCCAAAACAACAACTGGAGTTGCCTTCATGTATTTTTTTATTCCACCAAGAAATGGTTTTTCTTTTATATGTGAGTAGTGCTCTTCAAGAATCGCATCTTCTAGTTGAATCATCTTAAGACCAACAATCTTCAACCCCTTTCTTTCAAAGCGGTGAATCATTTCACCAAGAAGTCCACGCTGAAGAGTGTCTGGTTTAAAAATAATAAGTGATGTTTCTTTTTTCTCGTGCGCCATAAATTGTGGGTTAAATTAAGCGTTTAATGGCTTATCCTAACAAAAAACAACCACATCCCGCAACTCCAGCTAGATTCCCGTTTGACGATACTTTTGAACAATATGATCCTCTACTTCTGCACGAGGAGCGCCAAATTTTTGATACGAGGCTTCTTTGATTCTCGCCGCAGCAAATGAGTCCCCCGCTCTTGGCGCAATTGTTTCAATATTAAAGGCTCTTGCCGGTTGCCCCTTCATCAACATCTTCATATATGCGTTGTAATTGTCTAGGTTCATTAGATCTCGCGCGGAAAAAATTGGTGAAAGTTGTTTCTCTAAAAATTCTGCATCTTCACTACCGACACGGAACAGTGCCATTGAACCAACGTTTCCAAAAACAGCGTTTTTTGTTTTTTCATCAAGCTGTCCAATGAACTGGTGGGCAAGATTAAGAGATAGTCTATATTTTCTCGCCTCAGAAAGAATTGTGGAAATAGAATCAGTAGTAATATTCTGGAACTCGTCCACATATAGATAAAAATCGGCTAATTTTTCTCCGAGAGCATCCACACGAGAAAGAGCTGCGATAAGGATTTTCCCGACTAAAATAAGGCCAATCAGGTGCGCATTCAAATCCCCTAGTCTTCCTTTTGACAGGTTAACTAAAAGGATTTTTCGCTCATCCATTATCTGTCTGAAATTAAAAGATGATTTTTCTTGAGCGATAACCGGACGCATAATATCGTTCGATAAAAATGGGTCAAACTTACTTGAAATATACGGAACAAAGTTTGCAAGCGATTGTTCCCCACTAGTCTTAATTGCATTGGCCCAAAACTGCGTGACTACTGGATTGTTACAGTACGACAATTTCATATCTCTAAAAGATTTATCAGCTAGAACACGCACGATATCAAGAAGTGTATTACCAGATTCTGGGTGCTCCATCACCAAAAGAGCTGAGTTTCTAAAATATTGTTCAAAGGCGGGTCCACCAGCCACCTTCATATCAAACAATTTGTTAAAAATAGAAATAAGCTCGTTAACTACAAAGGTCTTCTGTTCCGGTCTCTCAAGGTCATATTCAAGCATATTAAGCCCCATCACTCGCTCGGTGTGTGCTGGATCAAAATAAATAACGTCTTTTTCTCTCTCTCTAGGAATACTTCCTAAAATATCTTCGATATCTGTCCCGTGCGGATCAATCATACATACACCGTGTCCAGCCTTGATATCTTGAATAATCATATTCTTCAAGATTACTGTCTTACCCGTACCAGTTTGACCAATAACATAGAAGTGGCGCATCCTATCTTCACTAGTAACAAAAATTTTCCTCTCCTCTCCGCGGTGTTTGTTTATACCAAGAAGTGTTCCTTCGGTTGGAGCATCAAGCGGAGCTGGCGCTGTCGCCGAACGGGCTTGTTTCAACTGTGGAGCCGAAGAAACTTCCTCGGGGAAATGAAACATAGTCGTAAGCTCTTTTAAATTTAGTGGCAATGGATAGTCTTGGGAAAAAAGCCTATAAGAAAATTCTTGAAAAAGTTTTAATAAATCATGACGCTTTAATTGCTTAAACTCTATTCCGTTACCACGTGTATCTGTGAACTGATTGAAGGCGGACTGTAGACCACCCAAAATTTCTTCGGCTCGTGCGGTAGTTTCAGCTGAGGCAATTACTCTAATGTTTGTGTTAACAATCGTACTACTTATTTTTTCTGTAACATGTTTTATTGCTTCATCGTCAATAACGTCTTTACCGTCAATTTTTTTAGGAGACGGAACTCCCATAAAAAGCTCTTTTGCAAACTTGCCGACTTCTTGTCCGACCGTATACGGAACATCTGTCGCGTCTTTTGCCGACATTCCCCGCTTTAATTGATCAAGCACTCCGCCATATTTTTTTAGAAAGTAGTCGCCAACAGGGGAGATAGAAAACTGAATCGCTGCACCTTCCCCCTCCTTTTTAAGTTTTGAAAAAACATTAAGGATAACTGGTAGTGGGTCGTGATCAAATTCTGCATATGTTTTTATTGGGAAGACCTGACTTTTTGTAAATGCACCATACGCCCCAACAGAAGCGCCATTTTCATTAAAAATATTGTAATCGTCCTTTACCTCTCTAATACGAGCCTCTGGGTATAGTCCAAGTAACTGTTTTTCTAAAAGTTCGCTCTTGTCTTCTGAAACCGAAGCATAAAAAACTATCTCGCTACTCCAATTTGATAAAGCAATCTCAAGTGTAAAATAATTTCTACCAGGAAAATTGTCACGGCCGTCTGAAACAGAGAGCATTCCAGCGTAAAACTGTTCCATTGTCGTCACGAGCTCCTTAAATCCTCTTGTTTGGTTCTCGCCGGTTGCTTCTGGAAGGATAATTTCATAAAGACGCATATGAATAGCCTTCCAGACTTGTTTATCTTTTTCTAAATCTGAAATTTTTCCAGCACTTTTAACATACTGAACGAGTATTCTGTGAAAATCATCCGTGAGGTGAGGGTTGTCCATCTTCTCCACGACAGAAATAGCATTTCTGGCTCCTTTATCGATAAGGATACCGAGAAGCTCCTCCATTTGTTTATCGTGTTGTTCTGGCTTTAGCTCTAGAACAATGCGATCAACTTCTTGTTCTGGCATAACTTTCTCTGGATGCAGAACTTCGGCGACCGGTTTTTCGGAATATTCTTTAATTATTTCTTTTGGGATGTCTCTTGTTGGTGCCTCTTTCTCTCTTGATGCAGTTTGCTCTCGGTGTGCTAAACGCTCACGCAAAAAATCAATTTCCTCTTGAGGAGTCGTGAATTTTTCATGCCCTTCAGCTTTAAAGTTTAAAACCATTACGGTTTATGATACCGCGTATAAAGAAAAGTTGAAAGATATTAGAGTAAAAAATAATTTTTTACTCTAATCTTTTGTACAGTAATAGTTCCACCAACTGTGAGTTAAAGCAGATTGTCTCGTGTACCCAGGAGGACAACCGCTGACCGGGGAATAACCTTTACATGTTGAATTCGGATATCCATACGCAGCACTTGCATCGCTATACCAACCACATAAAGTTCCTGAATCTGGACCAGTATCGCTAACTATATTGCTCATCCACCTCCCACCAGCATATACATCGCTAGCATACACATAACCAGCCTGCACATAATTACTAGCAAACATACGGCCAGCATATACATCACTAGCCTGCACATATCCTGGTTGATAGGTGTTACCACCTTCGGTCGCATACCACCTCCAATTATTTTGAGAAGCATTATAGAATCCAGAATAACTAGAATGCATCATTAATGTGCCCAAATTATTATTCGACGAATCCCTAAAATTAGCTCCGCCCCAACCATTTTTTGTCCCCCTAATCGTAGCTGCTCCATAATCTCCAGTGGAACCACCTGAATCAATAATTCCTCCGGCTGGTAATGTGAGCCCTCCAACACTTAATACTCCAGATTTTGATTGGGCTGTGGAGCTAATATCGATGAGATTTGGTGCAGTGAAATTACCTGCTTTGTTTTGAGTTGTTGCGCTGGTGTTGATAGGCGGTGGTGTATTTCCGTTTGGTGGAGATTGCGTTGGCGCTGTCCACGCAGAGACGTAAGAAACTCCGAAAGATAGAGCAAGAGCTAAAAAAGAAAACATGAGGGCGTTTAGTAATTTTTTATACATGTTATTACACTTCTTGATTACTGAGTAATTGGTTTTACTTCGATTTGAATCTCGCTTGCCGTGAACTCCGCCAGTGTCTTAACGTTATTTGTCGCCGTAACATTAATAATGTCACCAATTTTTATTTCTTCTATACTTGCTTTACTACTTGCGTACGGCTGAGGAGGTGGCGAATTCTTCCCTTCTCGTACCGCTTTCATGAATTCATCCATCTCAGATTGCATGACCTTAGGGTCTTTTTGGGAAAGACTGTATATTCTAGTGTCGTTATCTATAAAAACAGTTCGTTTAGAAACAACATCAAAAGGGTTATTCGATTGAGTCTCAATTGTAATGCGATTCTCGCTAATTTCTAAAACTTTTCCCGAAATGGTCTTAATTTCGTCTGGAACAACAAAGGCCCCGCCAAACCTACTTTCAAGTACAACCTTTTTTGCTGCATCAAAACCCTCTTGATAAGACTTGTTGCCTGCTTGGTTGAAATAAGTAAACGAGAATCCTCCCCCAAGAAGAAAACCTAAAACCAATACTCCTAAATACTGTTCTGCGTGACGAAGATTTGTATTTTTTTGCTGATCCATATTTATGTTTTTTACTATTAAAATTAAAAATTACTTTTTTCTGTATTATATAACACTATTTAAAACTCAATAAACTTGACTCTGCAATCAGCACGACAAGTTGCTGGGCTTTCTCCTTTAGATGGCTGACATTTTCCATCACCACAAGAAGTTCCCGTTGAACCATTTACTGAACTACAGGAGGCGTTCGCACCGTTATATTCACCAGCACAAGTCCATGTCCATGAAGATGGTGTACCGCCTTCTGGCAAAATATTAATATTTGTTGGTAGCACTGTGGGTCCTGGCAACCCGACCGTATTACAAAGATTAGATGTTGGTTTTTTTTGGGTTGGCACTCCATTTGCCGAACCACAAACTCCGTTTATTGGTTCACGTACAGTAACGGTTATTATTCTTGAAGGACAATCAGTTGACCACGCCCCTTTATTATCTTGTGCCCTAAAATAAACAGTGTATACACCGTCATCAGCAAAAGCATAATCAAAATTAATAGCATTACCGATAACCGGGGCTCCAGTACTACAATTACCAATTCTCCATTCGTACGCCAAAATAGTATCCCCGTCATTAGGATCAGTGGCTGTGCCAATAAATTGCTGTGATTGATTTTCGGGTATTGTAATCGAAATCGCTGGACTTGTGATTGTCGTAGTTGGCGCTTCGTTTAATGGATCAACTAAACTAGTTACGCCGTAACCACTACCACTCCATGAAATCCAGCCAATAACATCAGACCCCCACGAATAACCAGACGCTGAGGTACCGGAAAAAGATACCCCATAAGGACTACCGTTTGTAGCTGTTCCAGATAATTTTATCCAGCCGTCCCAACCACCACTCGCCGAGAGAGCCTTCGCCCATCCTGAAACCAAACCAGTGGAAAGATTAATTACTGGGGAACATGGAGAGGAAGGACACCCTGAAACATCAGCACTATTAAAAGAAATCCAGCCGATGTTTTCGCTCCATGCGTACCCCGAAAAATTACCATCTAAAACATTAACTCCATAATTAGACGTTGCACACGTATTTTCGTTGGTACAATTAAAAGAAATCCAGCCGATGTTTTCGCTCCATGCGTACCCCGAAAGCGCGTCTCCAACACCTGCTCTCGCCACATTTGCGGTTTGTGCTGGAAACAAAAACTGCATAATAAAAAGAGTCCCTAAAAACAAGGCAACGCTTATTATTTTATTTTTATAAACAACAGTTTCCATAAACACAATAATCTAAAAAGTAATACTTCTTTTAGATTATTGTAGCTCTAAAAATAGGTTAATGCTAATCCACAAGAGTCACAATTTCTACGCCGTCTTTTGTTATAAGCAAAGTGTGTTCAAAATGTGCCGACCGCTTACCGTCTTCGGTATGAAAAGTGTATCCGTCTTTTTCGTCTAAAGTTACCTTTGGTGAGCCCTCATTTACAATCGGCTCAAGCGCAATAAGCATTCCCTCTTTAAGCAGTGGCCCAGTCCCACGTTTGCCATAGTTTGGAATGTAAGGTTCTTCATGTGGATGCACACCAAGCGCGTGTCCACCCAAAATTTTAACAATGGCGAAACCTTCAGTTTTTACGTATCTTTCGATAACTTCACCAATATCGCCAATTCTTGCTCCCGCCTTCACAACATTCATCCCTCGTACGAGGGCTTCTCTTGTCGTCTCAATAAGTCTTTTTGACACATCATCAATCTCCCCAACAGCGACAGTTACCGCACTATCGACATAAAGTCCTTTGTGAGAGAGACCTAAATCAAGCCCAACGATATCTCCATCTCTTAAAACACGGCTTCCAGGAATCCCGTGAACAACCTCACTATTAACCGAGATGCATAGTGTTGCGGGATATGGTCTATCAGAACCATCTGGTGTGTAGTTCAAAAAAGCTGGCTTATCCCCTTCTTTTGTAATTAGTTTGTAAGCAATTTGATCCAGTTCTTTTGTCGTAACTCCGGCTTTTGCAGAAGAAGCCAATACCTGAAGAATTAGCCCGAGGCGTTTCCCTCCTTCGCGAACAATGTCTTTCTCTTCTTCGGTTGTTATTATCGTTGCCATGAAAAGTAATTTACAGTTTTTAATTTCAAATTTTAAAATAATGTATCAATGAGTCAATTTTTAAATTAAAACATTAGGAAATTATTTAAAAATTAAAAATTAGACATTAAAAATTTTTGCAATAATCTCCTTGTAAACATCTTCCACTGACTGTTCAGCATCTATGTCAAAAAAATCATGATTTTTGCTCTGACTCAAATACATAACAGCAGGAACAACATCGCTATCAAACCAATTAAGTCTTTTCTCGATGTCACCAATTTTTTTATCATCATTTCTTCCTCGAAGAGCAAGTCTTTTTTCTGATTCCTCACGAGAAACATTAAGGTAGATTACCTTGGCCCTCCCACGATTGTAGAAATTTAACGCCGTCTCCAAGATATATGTCTCAGGTAACGTTCTTGGTGTGCCATCAATAAAAATATGTTCGCCTCCTTTTATATTCTCCAAAAAATTATTTGCCCACATCCAAACAGCCAAAAAAGATGGTTGTAATTCAGCTTTCTCGGCAATTTCCCTAGCCAAAACATTTGAGTATCCATCCTTGGAAAGAAAGTCTCTAAAGCGCGCGCCTGTTTCAAGATAATAACTCGGTCTCTTTTCAGAATCATGTTCCTCCACATATTTTTTCAACAACTCAACTTGGGTTCCTTTGCCACATCCAGAGCGGCCGATAAATATAAAAGTTTGTAAATCCATTTTAGTTAGCGTATTAGTTATTAGCTTTGTAAATCCTATCAAAATATTAAGTAGCAAGATAGCTGGATTAGATTAATCAGCAAATAGTCTTAATTTCTCTTATCTTCTTATCTAATGAAGCTAGTCGCCTAAAAGCTACTTGCTACCTTCTTAGTACTCTCTCATTGAAACCTGAGCGTCGATTTTTTTAACCAAATCAAGAACAACAGAAACAACAATAAGGAGTGCAGTACCACCGATTGCGAGTGTCGTGATACCAGTAAGACCTTGCATTATAAGTGGCAAAACAGCGATAGCGCCAAGGAAAAGTGCACCAAAAAGGGTGATTCGATTTAGAATCTTTGCAATATACTCAGACGTTGATTGACCAGGGCGAACACCAGGAATAAATGCTCCGTTCTTTTGCAAATTGGTTGCAATTGAATCTGGGTCGAAAGTAACCGCTGTATAAAAGTAAGTGAAAAGAAAAACAAAAACGAAGTAGAAGATTCCGTAAAGCCAGCTGTTCTGAGAAAACGAAAGTAAAATTGAAGAAATTTTCTGAACTATCCCGTTACTGAATGTTGCCAAAAACGCACCAATCATCTGAGGGAAAAGAAGGATTGATAGTGCGAAAATTATTGGAATAACACCAGCTTG
>Ga0172379_10004689_pt1 | contig 19829 bp, 16 predicted proteins | sample GrowelOW334metaG_FD_119756 | JGI IMG/M metagenome (GOLD analysis project Ga0172379, IMG submission 119756) | Groundwater microbial communities from an aquifer near a municipal landfill in Southern Ontario, Canada - Groundwater well OW334 metaG | ecosystem: Environmental > Aquatic > Deep...
GCCGCCGTTTTCTGCGTCATCCGCCGCAGTCGACATGGTGGCGCCGACTCGCGACCAGGCTTGGTGCCGGCAAGGGGGGTGCGTGATCGACGCCGGCGGGGGTTCCTGGACGCTGGTGGTGCCGCTGACCACAGCTGTCCCGTGGGCCGGTGGCCGCAACTACGTCGAAAGCCTGCTGATGGCACTGGCTACGCTCGATCCCACAAAGCGGCCGCGCGTCGAGTTGTGTGGGCGCCGTGGTGCCGACACCGAATTCGCCGCGCAGCTGCTGGCAGCAGGTCTGGCCGATACGGCGGTCTTGCGCGACGTCCCGTTCGGCGGGCGCCTCGGGCGTCTGTACTCGAGGCTTGGCGGATTTCTTAGACACCGCTTGCGCGGGCGTCAGGGGCGTATCGTTTTCCCCGTTATCGGCCGGGCCGACGAGCGCGGTATGCGAATTGACTGGATCGCCGATTTTCAGCATCTCCACTTTCCCGAACTCTTCAGCCGCCGCGAATTCAAGCAGCGGCAAGACAGCTTTGGCAGGATTGCGGCGCGACGTGGAACGGTGGTCCTGAGCAGTCGTGCCGCGCTCGCGGATTTTTGCGCTACGTTTCCCAAGGCTCGTGCGACGCCGCGTGTCTGGTCGTTTTGCAGCAGCATCGACCTGGCGCTTGCCGATGCGGCAATTCAGCAGGAGATGGCCGGCTTGGGCTTACCGAAAAAATATCTCTACATTCCGAATCAGCTCTGGCGGCACAAGAACCACGCCACCGCGTTTGCGGCATTGCTCCGGTTGCGCGCCGCGGGTCTGCACATTCCCCTAGTGTGTACCGGTGCCGAAGACGATTATCGACATCCCGGGCACGCCGCCGAACTGAGGCATTTTCTGTCCGAGAACGGACTGGAGGCACAGGTATTTCTTCTCGGTGTGGTGCCCCGGCCGGTGCAGGTAAATATTCTGCGCACCGCGGCCGCGGTGCTGCAGCCATCTCAGTTTGAAGGTTGGAGTACGGTTCTGGAAGACGCCAAGGCTATCGGACGTCCGGTCATCGCATCCGATCTCGAAGTGCATCGTGAGCAAATGGCGGGCTTGGCCGATACCCGTTTTTTCCCCGCACTTGATGCCGAAGTTCTCGCCGCGACAATCGCGGATAATTGGGATACTCTGCGCTCCGGACCGGATCTGGAGCGGGAAGCGGCAGCGCTAGCGGCGTTGCATCGCCGTCGCCGTGAACTTGGCATGAGTTTCGTCGACATTGCGTTTGAGGCTCTAGCCAGCGGGTCCGTGTCCGGGCCCCGGGTGAGAGCTACATGAGGATAATGGACATGATCAAAAGAATTGTGGGCGCACTGCTGCGGCGGGTGTTCGGACGTCGTGCAGTACCGTTGCATTTGGCGGTCTACGATCCAGCCACTCATCGTGCAGTACCGCTGCAAATGGACATCTACGATCCGGCCACTCAGGTGGTGGTTCCGACGGGTATGAGCATCTATGACGCGGACGTGTTTGGCCGCTACGACCTTGCCTCGCAGGTCATCGTCCCGAAGTCGGAAGGCGAGCGCCGAACGGGGAATCTTGATGTGCTTATGGAGCAGGCCCAACGCTACCGCCGCCACGGCCGTATTCAACCTGATTCCGAACGTTACGCCCAGACCTTGCCATTCCTGGTTGCGGGATCGGGAGTCTTGCTCGACGCCTGTACGCCGCGTCCGCGCGACGATGTGCGCGACTGCGCCGAGCGGCTTGGTTACACGTACCGGGCTGCTGATTTGAACGGTGATGGGCAACGCGTTGATAAGCAAGATCTTACCAATATGACTTATCCGGATGCCAGCGTTGCCGCCGTGCTCTCGGTGGATACCCTGGAACATATTCCGCAGTGGAAGGTGGCCGTCACCGAGATCTACCGAGTGCTGCAGGACGAAGGATTGTTCGTTGTCCATGTTCCATGCTACTACTTCGACAAGAGCGTCAGCGAGCCGATTCGGGAGGGCGTCGATCCCTGGGACCATGTGGTGTACTTTTCGGCGCGCGACCTGATGGCGGCCCTGGATCTGGCAGGATTTGTCGTGCTGCGGGCCGTCATGAATCTTGACTATGGGGCCGTAGTTCTGATGGCGGTAAAGTGTGTCTCGATCAAGCAGGCGAGCACCTGAGCACCGGTCGGCCCTGATTCCGGATATAGAAAATGTGTGGTATTTGCGGCGTCATTTCGCCAATTGTCCTGAACGATGGCGAACTCACGTGCCTGCGGCAGATGAACAGCCGCATGGTGCATCGCGGGCCAGACTCGGAGGGTTTTTTCGCGGATGACCATGTGGCACTGGCGATGCGCCGTCTGTCGATAAACGATCTTGGTGGCGGGCAGCAGCCGCTCTTCAGCGAGACGGGCGATATTGTCTTGGTATGCAATGGCGAAATCTACAATCACCGCCAGCTTCGAATCGAACTCGAGGCACTGGGGCATTGTTTTGCCTCGCACAGCGACGCCGAGACGATTGTCCACGCCTATGAAGAGTATGGCAATCAGTGTCTGCGCAAGCTGCGCGGAATGTTTGCCTTTGCGCTGTGGGACAAGTCGAAAGACAAGCTCCTACTGGCCCGGGATCGGATGGGTGAGAAGCCTTTGTACCTGCACCGCGACCATGACGGGCGTTTGTGGTTTTCCAGTGAACTTCGCAGCATCAGGGCGGCGATGGCTGAAACGCCGCGACTGACCGCGGAAGCATTCAATCTATTTTTGACATTTCAGTACGTACCTGAGCCAGCTACACCTTTCGAAGGAGTAGCTGTTCTGCCTGCGGGACACTATCTGGAGCTGGTTTCCGGGCAGGTCGATGCACCCCCGATACCGTACTGGGATTTGGCCGATGCTTATACCGACCCTTCGCGTCCGGTGGCTGTCGTTAAAGAGAGCCTGGACCAGGCGTGCCAGTTGATGGGAACCGCCGATGTACCGGTCGCAGTGGCGCTGTCGGGTGGCATTGATTCAAGCTTGGTGGCGGCAATTACCGCACGCCACTACCCCGGACAATTGCACGCTTTCACCATTGGCTACCGTGGGCGTCCGGCAACCGACGAACGTGGTTTTGCCGCCGAGCTGGCAAAGGAACTAGGCATCGGCTTTACCGAGGTGGAACTGGATGCCAGGGATGTGATCGAGGGCTTCCCAGCCATGATGGCGGCGATGGATACGCCAATTGGCGATATTGCAGCCTACGGCTACTACATGGTCAGCCGGGCTGCTCGGCAAGCCGGCTATCCGGTTCTGCTCTCTGGCATGGGAGGGGATGAGTTTTTCTGGGGTTACCAGTGGGTCCGTGACGCTGTCGTGAGGAACGAGAACCTGCTGGCCGGGCGGCCTGTCAAGCCTTCCTGGCGACAACGGCTTTTCGGCGGAAAGGTCGAGCAGGAGCCTGATTTCTTTGGCGTTCATGCCGATTTGCGCAATGGCGACGGTTGGTCGCGCGCACTGATGCCGGCCGCCGTGCGTCGGTCGATTTCGCCGAAACTCTGGTTGGAGAGCGCCAGTCTCGATCTTTCGCAACCCGTGCATCGGGCGGTGTCCAGTCTGCTCAACCGGACCTGGTTGCGCTCGAACTGCCTAGCGCTGGTTGACCGCATGAGCATGGCTCACTCGGTCGAAGTCAGGCTTCCCCTGCTGGATGTTGAATTGGTGGACCGCGTCACCGGTATGCGCAATGCCGGCTTGACTGACTGGAACAAGCCCCACAAGTGGTTGCTGGTTGAAGCGCTGCGGGACGTACTTGCGCCCGAGGTGCTGGCGCGCAAGAAGCAGGGGTTCACGCCCCCGGTATACGACTGGATGAAGGGCATCGTCAGCCGGTTTGTGCCGCTGATTCGGGATGGCGCACTGGTCCGGCAAGGCTTGATCGACCCGGCTCTGGCGCGGGGAAGTTTGTCCGAGTTTGATTTGCCTTTTCTTTACAAACTGGTATTGCTCGAATGCTGGGTAAGGCTGCATGTGGAGGACCAGCCCGTGGAAGAGTTGCTGGCCGAAAAAAGGCCTGGTGGCCACGGTTAGTTGTTTATGTAATCCGGCGATACTGTTTTGCGCTGCATGGAAATATGGGCCGACTTGATGAAGCAAAAAATTGCATTGGTAACGGGCGCCAACGGCACGATTGGTCGCTACGTGGCGCGGGCGCTTGCTGCCCGCGAATGGCATGTGCTCGGACTGGGCCATGGCGGTTGGCAAGCCGCCGAGCAGACCGAATGGGGGCTTTCCTCATGGGATGAAGGTGATGTGACGCTGACGAGCTTGCGCGCCCTTGAATTGCGCCCCCGCTTGATCGTGCATTGTGCCGGCAGCGGTGCGGTTGGGCCTTCGATCACTGCGCCGCACACCGATTTTCAGCGGACCGTGGAAACGACCGCCGCGGTAGCCGAGTTCTTGCGGGTGGACTGCCCCGGCGCCGTGCTGGTCTATCCGTCAAGCGCCGCGGTCTACGGCATTGCTGATTGCATGCCGATGCTTGAAGGCATGCCGCGGCGCCCGGTTTCACCCTACGGCTTTCACAAGAAGATTGCCGAGGATCTGGTGGTGGAGCACGCCAGGTTGTTCGGCTTGAACGCGGCCGTGGTCCGTCTTTTCTCGATTTACGGTGAGGGCTTGCGCAAACAGTTGCTGTGGGATGCCTGCCAGCGCCTCCGGCGCGGCGAGATATTGTTCTCCGGCACCGGCGGCGAAACCCGCGACTGGCTCCATGTCACCGATGCGGCAGCGCTCCTGATTCGGGCAGGTGAAAACGCGAGCCCGGCGTGCCCGGTGGTAAACGGCGGGGCCGGGGAAGCGGTCACTCTGGCCGATTTTCTCGGCCATCTGTTTGTCTGCTGGGGTCGCGACGATGCGCCGCGTTTCACCGGATCGGGGCGTCTTGGCGACCCCGAGCACTATCAAGCGGATGTTCGGGCAGCACGCGCATGGGGTTGGGCGCCGGCAGTCGGCTGGCAAAGTGGAGTCGCTCGCTATGTGGATTGGTTCAAACGTGAAATGGCCATCACCAGATGAGAAGCGGCGGACGCCAACGCTTTGTGGCGGCCGATCAGGTACCCCCCCTCGTGTCGGTGGTGACCGTGGTCCGAAACGGCGTCACTACGCTGGCGCAGACGATCGAGAGCGTGTTGGCTCAGGGGGATCAGATTGAGTATGTGGTCATCGACGGAGGTTCTGTCGATGGCTCGGTGGAGCTTCTCGAACGCTATTCGGACCGCATCGACTGGTGGCAAAGCGAAGCGGACGCCGGTATCGCCGAGGCCTTTAACAAGGGCATCGCTATCGTTAGAGGACAGTGGATCGGGCTCATCAATGCAGATGATCGGTATGAGCCTGGCGCGCTGGAAACAGTGGTGCGGGCATTGGCGAACAGCGATGCCGACATCGTCTACGGCTGGGTGCAGTACTGGCGCGACGGTGAGCCAGACTTTCTGGCTGGTGGCGATCATGAGCGCCTGGATAGTTATATGACCATTCCGCATCCGGCGACCTTCGTGCGTCGGGCGCTCTATGAGCGGGTCGGTCTATTCAACACGGATCTGCGCTACGCCATGGATTACGAATTCATGCTGCGCGCGCGCGCAGCCGGTGCACGCTTTCAGGGTATTGACAGCGTGCTGGCGCACATGACGCAAGGTGGACTTGGCGATCGTTACTGGAGGGATTCGCTGGCGGAAGTTGCGCAAGCGCGAAGGCGGTATGTGGCCGGGGCCGGCGGCGCGTGGCGCTGGCGTGTCTATTATGCGGCACGTCTGCTGCGTATCGTAGGAAGGCGTGTGGCCGATCGCTTGGGGCTGCGCGGGCTGCGGCGGCTATGGAACCGCTGGATCAGTCCGACGCCGGTCATTGACTTGCGACACAAGTCGGAGCGCAAATGATCGGGTCCGGGATCAGCGTGAAATGAATAGTGTGCAATCGCCATGACAGGGTTAACAAGGTGACACGGATACTCAATGTCTGTGCCGTACTATCGGCGCGAGAGGGCGGCGGCAATGCAGAAAGGACGGTGCAAATGACCCGTGCCCTACAGGCTGAAGGCTGCACGTGCACCGTGATGGCACTGGATATCGGCGACGCGCGGAGTCGTCAGGCTGACATTGCCGGCGCCAGGCTGGTCGTGCTGCCGTGCCTGAATCGCCGATTTCAGATTCCCCTTGGTGGCTGGCAAACCGTTGTCGATGCCGTGCGCGAGGCAGATGTGATTCATTTGAAGGGCCAATGGCACCTGCTGAATGCCATGGTGTACCTGGCTGCGCGACGGCAGGGGCTGCCTTATGTTGTGGGACCCGGCGGGGCGCTGCCGCTGTTTGGCCGATCGCTCTGGTTCAAACGCCTTTTCAACCTGGTCGTGGGCCGCAGGATCGTCAGGGAAGCCAGCGCCTGGATTGCCAACACCTCCGCGGAGTTTGCCCATTTCGAAGCCTATGGCATTCCCCGGCAGAAGGTTGCCGTTATTCCCAATGGCGTCTGGGAATCGGATTTCGCGGCGGGAGAAGCGGTCGAATTTCATGCGACGACCGGTATTCCCAGCGGTCCCTTGGTGCTGTTCATGGGGCGGCTGAATCCCATCAAAGGGCCGGATCTGCTTCTGGAAGCCTTTGGCCGCGTAGCCGACCAGTTCCCCGCCTATCGATTGATCTTTGCCGGCCCGGATGAAGGAATGCAGGCCGCACTCGAACTGCGCGCCACTGCAATGGGCTTGCGGGATCGGGTGAACTGCTGCGGTTTCCTTAGCGGCCGATTGAAGGCGGCGGCCTACAAGGCAGCTCGCTTGTTGGTGGTACCCTCGCGTTCGGAGGCCATGTCCATCGTTGCTGTCGAGGCGGGCATTTGCGCGACGCCGGTATTGATGACGGACCAGTGCGGACTGGACGAACTGCGCTTGGTGAATGAGGGGCTCGTGGTTCAGGCCTCGACTGACGGACTAGCGGCGGGACTGCGTTTTGCGCTCGCCGATCCGGATCGATTGCGGGCGTGGGGCAGCGACTGGCAGGCTCTGGTCCGCGAGCGCTATTTGTGGCGCCGCAACGCGGGCGCTTTGCAGACGCTGCTGGAGCAGGTGGCGCAGCAGGAACCTCGGGGACGAGCGCACTGATTGGCGCGGATGCCGCTGAAACCCATTGCGGCCAGGATACAAAGGATAGTGGAACGATGCTTGTTATTGGACTGAATGCCTATCACGCGGACGCGGCGGCGTGCATTCTGCGCGACGGCGTCTTGCTGGCGGCAGCGGAGGAGGAGCGTTTTTCGCGGATCAAACACAGCGCCGGCTTCCCCGCGCATGCCTTGCGCTGGTGCCTTGACGCCGCTGGTGTGGCGGCAGGCGACATTGATCACATCGCCATCAACCGGAATCCACGCGCAAATATCGGGCGCAAGCTGCTCCATGTGCTTTCCCATTCTTCCGGTTATTCGCTGATCCGGGATCGGCTGAGCAATGCCAAGCGCGTAGGCGGGATTGCCGAAGACGTGGCGAAGGCATGTGGCGTGGAGCCCAGGTCGATCAGGGCCCGCATCCATGGCGTGGGGCACCATCGTGCCCATATGGCTTCGTCATTTCTGGTGTCGCCATTCGCCGACGCCGCGGTCGTGTCGGTCGACGGATTTGGCGATTTTCTCAGTGCGGCCTGGGGAATTGGAAAGGGGACGCGCATTGATGTCCTCGGTCAGGTCGGTTTTCCGCATTCCTTGGGCATGTTTTATCTGGCGCTCACGCAGTACCTGGGATTCCCGAACTACGGGGACGAGTACAAGGTGATGGGCCTGGCGCCGTATGGCTCGCCGACTCGCATGCCGGAAATGCGCAAGCTCGTGCATTTGGGAGCACAGGGAAGCTATTCACTGAATCTGGACTACTTTGTGCACCACACGCAGGGCGCCGCAATGACATGGGGGAGTGGCGAGCCGGTGATCGGAAAGGTCTTTTCAGATCGCCTGGCCGAGTTGCTGGGGCCGGTGCGCGAGACCCACGAAGCCCTGGAGCAGCGACACATGGATATTGCCGCCAGCGCGCAAGCCATGTATGAAGAAGCCTTGTTTCACCTGCTGAATCACGTGCAGCAGCTCGCCGGCACGACGCGACTGGCGCTGGCCGGCGGGTGCGCGATGAATTCCGTAGCCAATGGCAAGATTTTCGAGCGAACCGCATTTCGCGAACTCTATGTCCAATCCGCGGCGGGCGATGCCGGCGGAGCAATCGGCGCGGCCTTCGATACCTGGCATGTCGTCAGCAAGCAGGATCGCTGCTTTGTGATGGACCATGCCTACTGGGGCCCCGAGTTCAGTCCGGATGAAATGGAGAATGCCGTCGCTCTGCGATCCGACGAGCTTCTGGCGGCTGGATGCGAGTTGGTTCGCCCCGGCCATGAGAGCCTTCTGCTGGATACCGTTGCGGCAGCTATCGCCGAAGGCAAGGTCATTGGCTGGTTTCAGGGGAGGATGGAATGGGGGCCGCGTGCTTTGGGCAACCGCAGCATTCTTGGCGATCCCCGGCGCGCCGACATGAAGGAAATCCTGAATCTGAAAATAAAGCGGCGCGAGTCGTTTCGTCCATTCGCGCCATCCATATTGCGTGAGGCAACGCACGAGTGGTTTGAAACCGATGGTGACGTCCCGTTCATGCTACAGGTGTTTCAGGTGCGAGCTGAAAAGAGGCCGCTTATTCCTGCGGTGACCCACGTCAATGGCTCCGGACGCCTGCAGACGGTCAGCGAAGCCCAGAACGCGCGCTACTATCGGTTAATCAGGCGCTTTGGAGAGACCACCGGCGTGCCGATGCTGTTGAATACCAGCTTCAATGAAAACGAACCCGTGGTGTGTCGGCCCACCGAAGCGCTTGACTGCTTCCTGCGAACCAGGATGGATATGCTGGTGCTGGGTGACCTGATTGTGCGCCGCGTGGCGGGATGAAGATTTCGATCATCAGCGTCACCTTCAACGCCGCATCGACGATTCGCGGCATGCTCGACTCGGTCGCCGCTCAGACCCATCCCGATATTGAGCATCTGGTGATCGACGGTGGCTCGTCGGACGGCACGGTCGAGTTGGTTCGCCGCCATGGCGCGCGGGTGTCCACGCTTGTGTCCGAGCCCGACAAGGGAATCTGGGATGCGATGAACAAGGGCCTGCGCATGGCTACCGGCGACATCGTCGGTTTCCTCAATGCCGACGACGAGTTCATCAACGATGGCGTGGTTGCCAGGATTGCCGGTGTCATGAAAGATGCCGAGCTTGATGCCTGCTATGCGGATCTCATCTACGTTGCCCGCGACGAGCCGCAGCGGATGGTGCGCGACTGGGTATCGGAGCCCTTTCGGCCGGGTTTGTTTCTGAAGGGCTGGATGCCCGCACATCCCACGTTCTATGCCAGGCGGTCGCTGTTTGATCGCTATGGCGGTTTTGATCTCCAGTTTCCCTTGCAGTCCGACTTTGAGCTGGCGATGAGGCTGCTGGAAGTGCATCGGATTCGCACCCGATATGTTCCCGAGTACTGGGTTCGCATGCGCAGCGGAGGACAAAGCAATGCCAGTCTGGGCAGGGTTCTGCGGGGAAACTGGGAGGCCTATCAGATCGCGCGCCACCACGGCCTGGCCGTTTCGCCCTGGTATCCGGTTGCCAAAGTGCTTTCCCGCTTGCCCCAGTTCCTGCGTCGGCGATGGCAATCCGCGCCGGAGCGGATTCGGCGCCCGCCCCAATGATCCTGGTTACCGGGGCCAACGGCTTCGTCGGCCGGGTGCTCTGCCGACGGCTTGCGGACGCTGGTATTCCAGTCACTGCGGCATGGCGCGGCAACGGTTCGCCGCCTGATGGTGCGGAGCGGGCGATCCGGATTCCTTCCCTCGGGCCGCAAGAGGATTTCCGGACACATCTCGACGGCTGCAGTGCTGTGGTTCACCTGGCCGCACGTGTTCACGTCATGCGCGAGAATTCAACCCTGGCGCTGGAAACCTACCGGGAGATAAACGTACACGGGACTTTGAACCTGGCACGACAGGCGGCCGCTGCCGGGGTGCGCCGATTCATTTTTTTAAGCACGGCCAAGGTTCTTGGCGAAGAAGGCGACTTGGGAGGTCGAGGCGACGATCTGGCGCCCCCCCGGGATTCCTATAGCCTGACCAAATTCGAAGCCGAGCAGGCGCTGAAAGGCCTTTCAGCAGAAACCGGTCTCGAGATCGTTGTCCTGCGGCCGCCCTTGGTCTATGGTCCCGGGGTCAGAGCCAATTTCCTGCGACTCATGCGCGTTATCGATCGCGGTTGGCTGCTGCCGCTCGGAGCGGTGAAAAATCGGCGAAGCATGATCTTTGTCGGTAATCTGGCCGACGCAATTGTGCGGTGCATCGATCATCCCGCTGCCAATGGCAAGACCTATCTGGTTTCGGACGGCGAGGATTTATCGTCGCCGGATCTTGTGCGGCGTCTGGCCCGTGAACTTGGACGTCCGCCCCGCTTGCTGTCGGTGCCAGTGCCATGGCTGCGCGTTGCTGCCCGCGCGCTGGGCAAGAGGCGGGAATTGGACAGGCTGACTGGATCGCTGTATTTCGATGCCTCGGCGATTTGCAACGAATTGGGCTGGAGTCCTCCGTTCAAAGTGGATGCCGCTTTGGCCGAAACGGTTCGGTGGTATCGGAGTCAGGGATGATGGCATGCATTGCGATGGGCGCGAATGGATCGTGGGGTACTAAAATTCGCCAGTGGCGTGGGAGATCTGACTTGAAAGACTCGAGACCAAGTTGAACCAGACACAAGTCTATTTCCTGGTGGGCACGTTTGTCCTGCCGGCCCTGCTTGTCGTGCTGCATACCATTCGCACCAAGATTACCCTGGGGCCGTTTTTTGGGGTAGCGGGCGTCTACGGCCTGATGCTGTGGCAACTTCTCCAGACCGGTTGGTGGGTAAGCTTCAATACCCTGCACTTCAACACGGCGCTCACGCTTTTCATCCCGCCGCTCATCTTGGGGTTTCTACTGATTTTCGCTCTCGACGGCCTGCGTACGGCACGCGCCTACATGCTGATGGTGCTGACGACTTCGGCCGCCGCATGGCTGTTCTCCCTATTCAGGGAAAGTCTCGCCCAGTACGTGCCACTCCCGTACCTGATTGTTCTTTCAAATCAGCAACATCTGGCTATCATTCTCGGCCTTCTGTTCGCCCAGATGGCCGGAATGATGGTGTACACATTGATCAAACAACGGGTTTCATGGCTCGCTCTGCCCGGTGGGCATGTAGCAGGCGTTCTCCTGTGGCTGGCCTGCTATTCGCTGATTGAGTTCCATTTCACGATGGGGATGGCCAACCTGAGCAACGAATGGACCGAATTTCTTATAGCTACGACCCCATCGATAGCCTTGCTCGCCGTCTATGGATTGCTGGCCCAGTACCGCGGACTCTTCATGCCGGTCAGAGCGTGGCGCCACCTGTTCTCGTTCTGGCGGGCGGCCCAATCAGATGCCCAAACAGAACAAAGCGGTGATGTCATCGTCAATCGCGACCACGTCATATCCGAACTAAGGCTGCTCAACCGCCAACTGGCCGACAGCAGTCACGTCATGGAAACCCATATGCGCGAGGCTGCCTATGGCATCCTCGTCATCGACGACAAGGGACGTATCCGGCGCACCAACAAACCCGCCTGCGAACTCTTGGCAACGCCCACGCTTGAAGGACTGAACGCACAAAATGTCCTGGCCGCGCAGCTGAGAAACGTAGGCACACTCGACGCGTTGGTCGCGGCCGGGGAAGGACAGCGCCATCTTGCCAGCAACGGAGGCGGGCAGGAACAGTGGATCGAAATTCAAGTCACCCGCCTCAAGGGAGAAGGGCCGAATGCAGGCTATTACATGATTCTCAAGGATGTCACCGCGACGGTATTGAAGGAGCGCCATCAACTCGTTTCCAGTCGCGTGCGCGATCTGCATCAGACTGGCCGCGTACTCGCCCATGACTTTTCCAACCTGCTCATCGGCGCCCACGCACAACTGAGCCAGTTGAAGGCCACCGCAACGGACAGCAAGAGTCGGCAATCACTGATCACCATAGAATCTGCCCTGCAGCGAGCACGGGAAATGCTGCAACAGCTCGGCACGGGAAGCCAGTTCGGATCGCCAAAGTTAATCAATCTCGACCTGGGGCAGCTGGTTGACGAGTCGGTGTCCATTGTTCGCGCCTCGGCGGAAGAGGCTGGCGTAACTATTGAACTGGTAACAAAAAGTGGCTTTCGCGTTGAAGCTGACGCCAGCCAGATAATTCGGGTATTCACCAATCTCATCAAGAACGCCATCCGCGCCAGCGCCCCAGCAAGTAGCGTCCGTGTCGAACTGCAGGGCAAAGGTCGGGGAATTGAGGTGCGTATCACCGATCGGGGGCGGGGAATGACAGCAGAACAACTTAGAATGGCATTCGACCCCGGCTTTTCAACCAAAGATGGGGGACAGGGCGGGCTGGGGCTTGCGATCAGCTCCCTGATGACCGAAGCCCATGGCGGGCACCTTGAGTTGCGTGCCAATGAAGAAGGGAGCGGCCTTACCGCCATTGCCTGGTTGCCCGAAGCGCACCAACTGCCCTCGGCCGAATCCACTTACAGAGATCTGGCCGGGCTCTCTGTGATTCTCGCCATGCCCCAGTCCGAACTGGCTGCAGCCCTCGCCGAGAAACTTCAACGCGAAGGCTGCCTCCAGGTAGCCGAAGTTTACACGCCGGAGGAACTGAGTGCGTTAGTTCTGGAAGATCCTGGCTGGCAGGTGTTGATCGTCGATCCCGCGTTTCCGCTTGGACATCTGACGGAGAGCTTGCCGACGTCCCTTAAAATCAGATTTCTGCAAGCAGGCGGGGTCTAGCAGCGGGCATACCCGTTTCTACATAAATTCTTTCTTTTCCAGAAATGCAATAAAATGACGCTGTTATGCAGCGGAAATATCGCAACCATGGCTGCCTCCTCCTCCATTCTTTTCGTAGACGACCACAATCTGGTGGCCTCAGGCATCTCCGGGTTGCTGCGTGCGCGGGAGCATCGCGTCTTCACGGTCAACAACCTGACTGACGCCCGCAGCGCGCTGGAAAATAGCAGCTTCAACCTGCTCCTTCTCGACATCAACCTCGGCGCCGAAAACGGCTTAAGCCTGCTCGAACAGCCAACATCCAGACTCCCGCCGCGCGTCATCATGCTCTCGGGGCTCAGTGAGCAGGAATGGATATTCAGGGGTTTCGAACTGGGCGCCTTCGGATTCATCTCAAAGAGCATTGAACCCGAAGAACTGCTGTCCGCCATCGACACCATGCTCACCCACCCACCGCTGCCGGAAGCGGGCTGGATCTGGGATACACAGAAAAAGGCCGTTGTCAGCGCCTATACCTGCTTTCCCAAGGAAACCGTCCTCACTCACAAGGAGAGAGAGGTTTTCATGCACATGCGCGAAGGCAACCTCGACAAGCAAATCGCCGAGATCATGGGTCTGAGCATTCACACCGTGCGGGTCCACTTACGTGCGATCAAGCGCAAACGCGGGCATAATCGCCGCCTTGAAAAGGTTTTTTGAAGAGGCTGCCATGCAAACGACCACGCCCCGCCAAAAATCCAGCGGTTTCACTCTGATAGAAATCATGATTGTCATGGTGATCATCGCCATGCTGGCCGCGCTGGTAGGGCCGCGGGTCATGGGCGCGCTGGGTAGCTCCAAAATCAAGGCCACTAAAATCCAGATCGAAACGCTTTCCTCCACGGTCGAAGCCTTCCATCTCGATATCGGCCGCTTCCCGACCCAAGCGGAAGGACTGCAGGTCCTGGTTGAAGATCCTGAAAAAGCCCCGATCAAGAATTGGCGCGGCCCCTATCTCAAGAAAAACAAGGTGCCGCACGATGAATGGGGCAATGCCTTCGTCTACGAAATTCCCAGCAGGCACAAGATGCCCTTCGACCTCTACTCGCTCGGCGCCGACGGCAAACCCGGCGGAACCGGAGACGATGCCGACATTGGCAACTGGGATTAGACGCAGCGTATGACTGCCGTAACACTTGTCCCGAGCGGCCTTGGGGCGCTTCTGCTTGAGCGTGGCGTGCTCGATGCCGGCGGTCTGGCCCGGGTAGAAGAAATCCGCGCAAACTCCCCCCAGCGACTGTCCAGCCTGATTGTCGACATGGGCCTCCTGTCGTGGGAGGCCCTCTACGACATCTTTACCGATGTCACCGGCCTGCCACTATGGGACGGCGAAGGCGATCCTTTCATCGACGAGGGGTTTCCGGAAGGCTTTCTCGACTACAACCGCATACTCCCGGTGCAGCGGGTGGACGGCCCCTGTTTCGTTGTCGAAGATCCGGAGGACGACGGACTCATCGACATGCTGCAGCGCCTGCGACCCGAAGTTCCTCTGGCCCTCGCTTTGCCGCAAAAACTCAAGCCGGCGCTCGCAGCACTCTTCGGGCAAAACGAGGACGAAGCCGCCAACGCGGCCAGTCTCGGTGCGGAAGACATCAGCCATCTGAAGGATCTCGCACTCGAAGCCCCGATCATCAGGAAAGTGAGCGAAATGATCGCCGCCGGCGTCGAAATGCGCGCCTCCGATATCCACCTCGAACCGGGTAAACAGGGAATCGAGTTGCGCTATCGCGTTGACGGCGTCCTTCATGCCGGCATCGCGCCATCGCCGCAGGACTATCCGGCGGTCTCCTCCAGGATCAAGATCCTCGCCAACCTCGACATCGCCGAGCGACGCCTGCCGCAGGACGGCCGCATCCGCCTGCGTACTTCCGGACGGGACGTCGACATTCGCGTAAGCACGCTGCCCACGCCGCATGGCGAAGACATCGTATTGCGTCTCCTCGACCAGAAGGCACAGGCGCTCTCGCTGCAGTCCAGCGGGCTGACCCTGCGCATCGTAGAGCGCTACAAGGAAAACCTGCAGCGCAGCAACGGCCTGATTCTGGTTACCGGCCCGACCGGCTCCGGCAAATCGACCACGCTATATTCGTGCCTGAGCGAAATCATCGACGGCACCCGCAAGATCATCACCGTTGAAGACCCCGTCGAATATGAAATTCCCGGGATCACCCAGATCCAAGTCAACGAAGGTGCAGGGCTCAACTTTTCGACCGTGCTGCGCTCGATTCTCCGCCACGACCCGGACGTGATTTTCATCGGTGAAATCCGCGATCGGGAAACCGCCGAAATTGCCGTGCAAGCTTCACTCACAGGCCATCTGGTGCTATCGACCATTCACACCAACAGTGCCACCGGTGCCATCGGCCGCTTCCTCGACATGGGGGTTGCCGATTACCTGCTTTCTTCCAGCCTCATCGCTGTCAGCGCCCAGCGCCTGTTGCGCCGCCTGTGTGAAGACTGTCGTCGGCTCGAACTGCCCGACGCCGTGACCGTCGAACGTTTCGGCATCGATCCGAAACAGCCGCTCTATCACGCCACCGGCTGCCCGAAATGTGGTCGTACCGGCTATCGCGGCCGCCTGCCGATCGGTGAAATGCTTGAAATGACCCCGGCCTTGCGGCAGCAGATCCTGCATGACCCTTCGAGTGGAGGCCTCAACGCCGCCGCCCATGCCGGACGTTTCAAAACCATGATCGATGATGGCCTCGATCGGGTTCGTGAAGGCCTCACCACCATTGAAGAAGTCCTGCGGGTCGCTGGCTGATGCCCGAGTACCAATACAGCGCCCTGTCGCGTCAGGGCGTCGAAGTCAGCGGATCAGAACAGGCAGACTCGGTCGAAGCCCTCACCCGGCAGCTCAAGAAGCAGCAAATCACGCTGCTCAATGCCCGCGAGCGCAAGAAAAAGGCGATTCCCTTTGGTGTCATTCAGGCCTTTCTGGCCGAGATCTCGCCACTTGTCAACAATGGCATTCCGATCGACCGCGCCCTGCAGATCGTCGGTGAAGACAGCAGCGACCCAAAAATTGGCGATCTCGCGGCGCAACTGCGCAAGGGCATCAAGCGGGGCGAATCGCTCTCCCAGGCGCTGGTCCAGTCCGGGCGCTTCGACACCCTGCTGGTCGCCCTGGTCAAGGTTGGCGAAACCAGCGGCGAGTTGGCTCGCGTCCTCGCCATCCTGGAAACCTACTATCAGGAAGCCCGCCAGACCCGGCGCGACCTCGTTGCCGCACTTTCCTACCCGGCGATCCTGGCACTGGTCAGCCTGCTCTCCATCATCGGCCTGGCGCTGTTTGTCGTCCCCGTATTTCGCGATATCTTCGACGAAAAGGCCCAGGAAGCCCTACCGCTCGGCACCAAGATGCTTTTTGCCGGCAGCGAGTTCCTCATCCACTACGGCGCCGCGCTGGCCCTCAGTCTCATTGGCCTTGGCATCGGCGTTTCGCTCCTAGTCCAGCGCCACGACGGTGCCAACCGGCTGTGGCACCGCTTTCTGCTCGACGCGCCGCTGATCGGCCAGATCCGCAGCCGTTTCGAAGGATTCAAACTGGCCAAGGCACTTTCCATCATGATGGAGCGCGGGGTCCCGCTGATCCAGGCCGCCGAAATCGCGCAGCCGCTGTTGGCCAACCGCATTCAGCGCGAAGGCTTTGCCGCCTGTGCCCAAGCCCTGCGCAAAGGCGAGCCGATTCCGCAGGCGATTGCCCGCATCCCCGGCTTGCCCGTTCAGTTTCACCGTTACATCAAGCTCGGCAACGAAACCGGCACCCTCGGCCAGAATCTCGGCAAAGCCGCCGATCTGCTGCTTGACGACTTCAAGAACCGCCTCAAGTCCCTGATTGCCATTCTTGACCCCCTGATCATCATCACCATGGGCGGCATCGTCGCCTTCATGGTCATCTCCATCCTGCTCGCGGTATTCAGCCTCTCCGATGTACGCTAGCGCGCTGCCGCTGGCTTCATGTCCGGCTCGCCCGAAAGACCGGATGCGCGACCGCTCCCCAGGAGGTTTCACCCTCATCGAAATCCTTGTCGTCCTCGTCATCAGCGTTGGCCTTGTCATCACCATGGGTCTGCTGTTTCGCGCGGTCGCCCATACCACCCTCATCCTGCGTGGCGGCAATGACGAATGGGCGCTGCAAAGCAGACTGCGCGAGCAACTTCGCCACGTTCTCACCCTGCCCGACGAAGCCCTGTTCAGCGGAAACCGCAACGAAGTCACCTTCGCCACATGGAAAAGCCAGCGCGACGGCCACACCGGCAAACCGGTCATCGTCCAGTACCGTCACGAAGCCAACGAACGCGTCGTCTACTATCGCGAAAGCGAATTCCCGGCCTGGTGGCCCACGTCCCCAAAATTTGCAGAAATCCGGCTTCGACTCGAACAGACACCCGAAACCAGGCTTGCCTCCGGCATTGAGGATCTCAGATTTCAGTTTATTGCCGCAGAAGCCGTCGACTTCCAACCCGTCAACCTGCAAGCCAACTGGCAAAAGACCGACCTGCCGCGGATCCTGCTGCTCGACTTCACCCGCGCCGCGCGTCCTTACTCCCTCTATCTGGAAACCCGTGGCCTGGCAGCGCAAACGGGCAAGCGCTGATTTTCGATGGAAACGCCAATAATCACTGCTCCATTCAGGGACGGGCTTGCCCGCGATACCGCGGCTACCCGTGCAACCCTATAATCGCCGCCGATGAAATCAGGATTCCACCGCCGACTCGCGGGCGCGCTGGTCATCTCCGTCGTCCTCCACCTCATGGCCATCATGCCGTTGCGCGTGCCGATCGACGGCCCGGCCGATACCCTGCAAACTTACTTGCAGGCCACTGTGTCGCGCACTCCGCCGGTAGCGAACGCGCCTGCAAAGCCCGGTCCGCCGCCCAATAAACAAGCTCCGATCCCGCCCACCCGGCAACTGACGGCGCCGAGCGCCGCGAGCCTCGCCGCGGCGCCAGTCCTGCCACCGGCGCCGCCTGCAGCGGACGACAATACCGCCGAACCGACTAATGCACTCGTCCTCGAACAGCCCGTGCCCCCCGAATACCCGGCCGCCGCACTGACTCAGGGTCTCGAAGGCTGTGTCCTCGCCAGCGTGCAGGTCAACGCTGGCGGCGAAGTCGAGAGCGTCACCATTCTCGCTGCCGACCACCCCGGAGTTTTTGACGCATCCGTCATCGAAGCGCAGAAGTCGGCGCGCTATGCCCCCGCCCGCCAGGGCAGGGATGCCATTTCCTCGCGCGTCCTTGCCGTCGCCGCGTTCGTCATGCAGCCCGGCAAACAACTCGATTGCCCCCTCAAGTACGCCGCGCAGGCCGAAAAACTTGTCCGCAACGGCGTGCCATGAACCGGCGACCATCTAACCGCAGACACCATAGCGGTTTCATCCTCATCTACGTCGTCGCCATGGTGGCCGCGCTGGCCACCATCGTCTATCAGGTCGGCCAAATGAGGAATGCAGTACCCCGCCAAACCGAAAAACAACTCGGGCGCGCCATCGAAGGCCAGGAAATCCGCTACTTTGAGGAATTCATCCTGAGCGGTCTCGGCGAACACCCGGTTCCCATCGACCCGCGCTACCTTGCCTATCGGGAACTCCAGGAAAACGACCCCAGTCGTCTCGGCGACATGGAAGAAGCGATTGCTCAGCTCAAAGCCATGCTTGCCGAATTCAACTTCAACATTGACGGCCGCGACAGGAAAAAGGGCGGCATCGCCAGCGGCGCCGACTCGGGCAGCGTCTATGGTCATGACGGCAACAGCAAACTCTACCCCCCCGCCGCCAAGCCCTACCGCGTCATGCTGGGAACGCGCCAGTACCGCATTACCGTGCGGCCAGCCAACGCCCTTCCGAACCTCAACAGCATCGCCTACGGCCCGCTCTGGCGCTACCTCGCGTTGCGTCTGAAACTGGAACCGTCCGAGGCGCAGAAACTCGCCGCCAATATTATCGACTGGCGCGACGAGGACGACTTTCGAACCGAGGGCATTGGCGCCGAAAGCGAGACCTACCAGACCCTTGGCTACATTACCCGCAACGCCGCCATCCGCCACTGGCAGGAACTCGCCTACATCAAGGACATCACGCCGGCATACCTGCAAATCATCCGTGAATCTTTTTATCTTGCACCGGCAGAGGCCCCGGCGGGCGTCCTTCCGGACTATATTGCTCCCGCCGCGCTGGCCGTGCTGGCCGACCTGAAAACCGAAGTCGTGCGCGCTCTGCTTGACGAATACGGACGCCAGCTCGATCCCAACAAGCCGCATGCCACCAGCGCCGGTTCAGGCGCCAGCATCGAAACCCTTTTCGGGCAGGATGCCGCCCGCTTCGACGAGGTAATCAACTGGCAAGCCGACAGCAAGCGGGTACGTATCGAAATTGAAGGCCCCAGCCGCAGCACGACCATCGACTACGATGTGGCCAACAAAAAAATCACCGAGCGGTGGGACTAGCTTGGCGCCATGTTGGAGCGAGAGGCATTTTTATGGCTAGAATTCCCCCGGTAAACAGCAAATCGCATCACCTACGATCCACAGCCATCGAGGACAACACCATGAGCTACCGCAACACCCTTGCCGCCCTCGTCATCGCCATTGGCCTGAGCGCCTGCGCAACACCCGAATGGCGCACCATCACCGATATCAAGGAAATTGCCGCGACGCGCACGGCCGTCAACAAAGGCACCCTGGACCTGTCCAAGGTCATCATCTTGCGTCTGCAGCGCGAAGGTAAAAGGGTAGAAGTTTCCAGTGTCGCCCCCTCCGTCGTTGGCGCCGCGAAAAACGGCCCGCCCGGCGCGCGTACCGTGTTCGCCTTCAACCCGGAGCGTGACAAACTCGTTCTGTTTGGTCAGAACGTACCTGAGTTCAAGGGCTTCTACCGGGAAATCCCGGTGGGCGAGCTACAGCCCGGCAAACGCTTTCGTTTTCCCGTTGTCCAGGAAGACGGCAGCGTGAGGGA
>Ga0172379_10004690_pt1 | contig 19828 bp, 22 predicted proteins | sample GrowelOW334metaG_FD_119756 | JGI IMG/M metagenome (GOLD analysis project Ga0172379, IMG submission 119756) | Groundwater microbial communities from an aquifer near a municipal landfill in Southern Ontario, Canada - Groundwater well OW334 metaG | ecosystem: Environmental > Aquatic > Deep...
AATAAATTACAAAAAAGAAGTGACCGACCAAATCGGCACCGTGGTATTGGGACATGAACCGATTATGACGAGCGATGGAGATGGAACGGTGGTAGTGCCGAGTGCGGTGGCGAGTACGACAGTGAAGACGTTTTATGTGAATTTAGAAAAACATAACGCAGAATGGTTATATTCTCGTCGTAACAGAGAACACAAAGATATTCTTGAAGTAGCGGGAGTGCAACAACAGATACTGAATATTATTCAGAACATCCAAAAATTAGAAAATGACATTTCATTAGTAAAACCACCTGTTACTGAAATAGGTAAAAAACTCCGCCTAAAAATCCATTCTCCTGTTTCTCTCAATCTCTACGATTCATTCGGAAGCCACACCGGCATCTCCACCACCACAAATCTCGGCGATATGCGTTTAGTCGACGAACAAATCCCCAATTCCTACTACTTAGAAATGGGGGAAGGGAAATACGCCGGAACGGAAGCAAACGGAACCACCACCATAAAATTATTCGGACAAGCGAGCGGTACTTTTACACTCGATATTGAAGAAATTCACGGAGATACTCTTTTTGCGAGCACGACCTTCGCCGATATTCCCGTTACCGCAAGCAGTACCGCCATAGTCCAAATGGAAACACTCGCGAATACCGAACCAGAACTCAAACTTGATATAAACGGCGATGGGCAAGTTGATGCAACGATATCTTCAGGAGTAGGAATTTCTACGGATGACCTTATCGGAATTCTGAAAGGAATGGTAAAGATGCTTAATATCCCCAAAAACAAAGAACAAAAACTCTTGAAAAACATAGATAAGCTGGAAAAGGTATTAGATAAAGAATACAAGAAAGAATGCAAGGAAAAACAAAAAACCGCAAAAGCGTTTGAGGAACTGACAAAAACGATCGCCAAATTTCAAAAGAAAAATTTGATTACAAAAGATGAGGCGAATGAGTTGATAAACATGCTTGGAGAGATAGAGAGTAAAGTGGTAAAATATTAGTATGAAAAATAAAACTCTAATTTATATTCTTGGTGGAGCCTGTGCGGTTTTTGTTTTGGCATTTATTTTATCAGACCCTTTAAGGTTTGGAATATGTAGAAATAGCTATACATGGATTCCGCAAAATGATGGGGTTATGGTAACCGAATGTTCCGATGATGCAAGTTTTATACAGGCACCTGCGATGTTTTCTGTTGTTCTTTTCTTTTTGTCTCTAATTCTTCTTTTTCTTCGCGAAGAAATTTTCAAATCTTGGAAAACTTTCGCCATTTGGTGGATTCCTCTTTCTGCTTTATTTATCCTCTCGGCTCCATCTTCCGGCGGGGGCAGTATTGGAATAGGGGGTGGTATAGATCGAGAAATTGTCACGTGGTGGTTTGCTGGACTTTTCCTCATCATCTCCCTCGTCCTCATCATCTACAAATCCATAGCGCTGCGGAGGAAAGATGGTATAATGACAAAATAGGGTGATTATCAGTTCAAAAAAACACACTCATGGCTTCTGTTTGCTTTTATTTTCAAGTTCATCAGCCGTTTCGCATAAAGCGATATCAGCTTTTTAATATTGGGCATGATCGGGATTATTTTAATGATAATTCAAATACCAAGCTCAACAACGAGAATATTCTCAACAAGGTGGCAGGGAAGTGCTATCTTCCGGCGAACGCGGTCATGCTGGAGCTTCTGCAAAAGCATCCGGAATTCAAGATAAGCTATTCTTTTTCCGGCGTCTTTCTTGAGCAGCTGGAAATGTATTCTCCGGAAACTCTCGAATCTTTCAAAAAATTGGTGGATACCGGACGCGTGGAAATTCTCTCTGAAACATTTTATCACTCGCTCTCTTTTTTGTATTCCAAAGACGAGTTCAGGAGCCAAGTAAAACTTCATGCTGATAAAGTAAAGAAACTTTTTGGTGTGACACCGACCGCTTTTCGCAATACTGAGCTTATCTACAATAACGAACTTGCCAATGTTGTGGAAGATATGGGATACAAGGCAATTCTCGCTGAAGGTGCCGATCATGTTCTTGGCTGGCAAAGCCCGAATTTTCTCTACCGACCGAAAGGAACGAAGAAAATAAAATTGCTCCTGAAAAACTACCGTCTTTCCGATGACATCGCATTCCGATTTTCATCCAAAGAATGGAACGAACATCCGCTCACGGCTCCGAAATTTGCGAATTGGGTTTCTCAAGTAAACGGTAACGGAAATGTCGTTAATCTTTTCATGGACTACGAAACTTTCGGTGAACACCAGTGGGAAGACACCGGAATATTCAACTTCCTTCGCGCACTGCCCGGCGAGATACTGAAAAATCCCGATAACAACTTCATGACCCCGACCGAAGCGGCAATGAAATATCCGGCTATGGGAGAGCTTGATGTGCACAATTTTATGTCTTGGGCCGATGTGGAGCGAGATCTTTCCGCATGGCTTTCCAATTCCATGCAACACGAAGCGGCGCACAAACTCTACGAGCTTGAAAATCGTGTGATGAACACGGGAGACAATATTCTTATTCATGACTGGCGTCGAATGCAAACCTCCGATCACTTGTACTACATGTGCACCAAATGGTTTAACGACGGCGATGTGCACAAATACTTCAATCCCTACGAGTCTCCTTATGATGCTTTCATTTCTTTCATGAATGTCTTGAATGATATGAAGTTGCGGCTTGTTGAAGCGGAAGAGGAGGAAGAATAAAATTGAAAAAAATAATTCATAAAAATTTCATGGAAAACTATTTTGAAAAATATAAAACCTTCGTGCTTATCGGGAAGCCGGGAAGCGGAAAGGGTGTGCAGTCTAAACTTCTTTCGGAAAAAAGCGGTTTCAAGGTATTTTCTACTGGCGATAAGTTTAGAGAATTACAAAAGGCCGATACTCCGCTCGGGCATCGGATCGCAAAGATTATGGATAGAGGGAGCCTTATGCCGTATTGGTTCGCGAGTTTTTTGTTTCAAGAAGCGGTGCTGTATCTTCCGGAAAATGAAGGTATTATTTACGAGGGCGCGGCAAGAAAGGCTCCCGAGGCCGAACTTTTTCATGAGGTGATGACGTGGCTTGAACGCCCATACCGAGCTATTTATCTTGATGTGCACGACGATGAAGTAAAAACTCGACTCATTAAACGTGCGGGAATAGAAAATCGCGCGGATGACAATGAAGAAACAATACATCATCGGCTCAAGGTGTATCAGGAGGAAGTGATCCCCGCTGTGCAAGTTTTTCAGAAGTATGGAACGATCCTCGATGTAAACGGCGATCAATCTATTGAGGCCGTTCATGAAGAGATATTGAAAATGCTTGCGAAAGGATAAAAAGTTTGCTAACATCTCGCTAACGTTGTAATTCTCCTTTTATACGATCAAGAGCGTTTTACTTATGGCAATAATCATAAAATCAGATAAAGAAATAGAAATTTTGCGCGAAAGCGGTAAAAGACTCGCGCATGTTTTAGATGAGGTGGAAAAAGCGGTGCGACCGGGAATCAGCACGAAAGAGCTTGATGCTATCGCGCAAGATGTGGTTAAAAAATTAGGAGATACCGCGCCTTTTCTCGGATACCAGCCTTATGGCGCGGATTTTCCGTACCCGGGGGCTATTTGTCTTTCGGTAAATGACGAGATAGTGCACGGTCTCCCGAAAGAACGTATCTTGAAAGAAGGAGATATCATCGGATTGGATATGGGTGTTTCTCACCAAAAAATGATAACCGACAGCGCACGGACGATCGCGGTGGGGAAAGTAAGTGAAAAAGCGCAAAAACTTATAGACGTTACCAAAGAAGCTTTGAAGGTTGGCATCACGGCTGCTAGGGCAGGGGCTCATGTGGGAGATATCGGTTGCGCGATCGAACACTTTGTACGTCCATTCAAATATGGCATTGTTCGAGAATTGGGGGGGCATGGTGTTGGACGCGAAGTGCACGAAGATCCGTATATTCCAAATTTTGGCACAAAGAAGGGAGTTGGAGCAAAACTCAAACCCGGCATGGTGATCGCTATTGAACCGATGTTGAACGAAGGAAAAAGAGGAATCGTTCTTGATAATGATGGTTATACGTATCGCACTGCCGATCGATCTTTATCTGCTCACTTCGAACACACGGTACTCATTACCAAAGACGGACCGGAAATACTTACTATTTAGCTGATCGCTCCCTACTGGAGCAGTACACCTTTTGGACATTTTATTCGTTCCGACTCATAAAATTTCTCAAAAGGTCTTGCGGAACGGGTCCTCACCCATTCCTCACTCCCGGCTCGCTATGGCGTAGGGGTCAGTCTGGGGACTGGCGACGAAAACCTGCGGTTTTCGGACTTTCCCTTTTAGGAATAGCAGATTCCCGAGGACTACCCCTGGGGATTTTTTGCACGATGTGTGGATGCCGGCTCTTTCGAAAAGTTGTATAATAGAAGAATGGAACACCATTTTAAAATTGCGTCAAAATTTTCCAGCCCTGAAGAAGAACTCACTTTTTTGCGCGCGGCGGTAAAAGAACAGGAAGAAAAACTTGAGCAGCTTGGATTGGAAACTGATCGCGAAAAACTCATTAGCGAAAACCTCGCGCAATACAAAGCAATCATTCCTTCGGAAGCGCTTGCGGAAGGGCATAGACTGGAAGATCACGAAGTGAACGCCATTGTTCTTGATCTTGCTCCTGAAACACACGATTCTCAAATGGAAGAGCTCCTTGGTATTTTGCAGGAGAGGGGTATCATGAACGCTCTTTCCGTGGTTGCCAACATGCGCAATCCTCATCTTGAAGATGATTTTCATCGCGTTCTCGTGCAATATATTAAGGCGGTAGAGGATGAAGGTTTGAAGAAGTGGGGCACAGAGCGGTTGTTTGAAGAACTTCACATGACACTTTTTGAGGTTTCTCTCCCGCTTATCAATAAAGAAAATGAAAAGAAAAATCTGAAAGAACTCATCTCCGGCATGGAACAATTCTACGCGGGCATGATCTCGGTGGACTTGGAAAAGACCAAGCACTCGTATAAAAATTATTATTCTCTTGAGATCGCGCTTCCGTTCGACAGCGATGAAGTGTCTTTTTATGTCGCCGTTCCTGATGCAAAAAAAGATCTTTTTGAAAAACAGGTGCTCGCGGTTTTTCCCGATGCGAGTGTTGTCGAAAGCAAGAACGATTATAACTCATTCAACACCGAAGGAATTTCCGTCGGGGCGTACGCGGAGAAATCGGGGAATATTGTATTTCCCATTAAAACATACGACGAATTTGAATCCGACCCGCTCAATATTATTTTAAATGTTTTTTCCAAACTTTCGCGGCTTGGCGAGGGAGCATCCATACAGCTTTTGGTTTCTCCTGTCGGAGAAAAATATTCTTTCCTGTATAAAAATGCGTTGAAAAAAATTCGCAACGGAGTGAAAGTAAAGGAGGCGACCAATTTTCCGAAAACGCTTTTGGGTGATGTGTGGAAAACAGCTTCAGTCCTCTGGAAAGACTCCGGATTTCATGACGACAAAAAGAAGGATGAAGAAAAACATATTGATGAAAATGCGATAAAGATGATTGAGGAGAAAATATCTCTGCCGATTCTTGATACGAATATCCGCGTGGTCGCTTCGGCCTCAAGCCGCGAGCGAGCCGAGCAAATCCTTTCCGAAATGGAATCCGCCTTCCAGCAATTCAACGATCCGAACGGAAACGGCATGAAATGGAAATCGCTTAAAGGAGAATATCTTTCCCGCTTGCTTCACGATTTCAGTTATCGGATCTTTTCTGAGGACGAGAGTTTTCCACTCAACTTGAAAGAGCTTGCTTCGGTGCTTCATTTTCCGGTAGGAAACACCAATATGCCGCAACTCAAAGAGGCTCGGGCGGGCATTGCTCCGGCGCCGATGAACATTACCAATGAAGGGCTATTACTCGGCATCAATGACTATCGCGGTACAAAAAAAGAAATACATTTTGCAAAAGAAGATCGTGTCCGCCATTTCTATGTCATTGGACAAACCGGTACCGGTAAAACCGTTCTCTTGAAGAATATGATTATTCAGGACATAAAAAACGGCGATGGCGTATGTATGATCGACCCGCACGGAACGGACATTGAGGACATTCTTGCGAACATTCCTCGCGAGCGCGTGGATGACGTCATTTATTTTGATCCGAGCCATATGGAGCGTCCGATGGGGCTCAACATGCTTGAATTTGATGATCGTTTTCCCGAACAAAAAACATTCGTTGTGAACGAAATGCTTTCCATTTTCAATAAATTGTTCGACATGAAAGTCGCCGGAGGTCCCGCCTTTGAACAATACTTCCGTAATTCCGCGCTTCTGGTGCTGGAACATCCCGAGTCCGGATCCACTCTTATGGAGATCGGCCGCGTACTTGGCGATAAAACGTTCCGTGAGATGAAACTTTCCCACTGCAAAAACCCAATCATCACACAATTCTGGCAGAATGCCGAGAAAACAACAGGAGAACAATCGCTCGCGAACTACGTGCCATACATCACGAATAAATTCGACGTATTCATCTCGAATGACATTATGCGTCCGATCATCGCGCAGGAAAAATCCGCATTCAATTTCCGCAAAGTTATGGACGAAAAGAAAATACTGCTTGTCAATCTCGCGAAGGGAAGGCTTGGTGATATCAATTCCAGTCTGCTCGGACTCGTCATTGTCGGAAAAATTTTGATGGCCGCTCTCTCACGTGTAGACGCGGCGGCACGAGGAGAAAAGCTGAATGACTTTTATTTGTACATCGACGAGTTCCAAAATGTCACGACCGACTCTATTTCCACTATCCTTTCCGAGGCGAGAAAATACCGTCTTTCTCTCAATATCGCCCACCAGTATATCGCCCAACTTCAGGACAGCATCAAAGATTCCGTATTCGGCAACGTCGGTTCCATGGCGGTATTCCGCGTCGGTACCGAAGATGCCGAATTCCTGGAAAAACAATTCGATCCGATATTCAACAAAAGCGACATCATCAAGCTGGAAAATTACAACGCCTACATGAAGCTCCTGATCGGCGGTCAGCCCGGAAAACCGTTTAATATAAAATCCATGGCGCCGTCCAAGGGGAACAGAGAAATGGTCCCGCTCATCAAAGAGTTGTCGTATTTGAAATTCGGTAGGGATAGGGCGCAAATAGAGGCGGAGATTTTGGCGAAGTATAAACGATAAAGTTTCTAAAAAAATAACATGGAACAATTTCCGGTAATTCTCACAGGAACTCCTGTGGAAAAAGAAGAGAGTGGCGAGTTAAAAAAAGATATTAGTGAAATCATACAATCCTTGCACGAAGAGGGCAAAAAACCTTTTTCTGCCGAGCGTCAAAAAACGGAAGATGAGTATAAACAAATTGAAACATCAGACGCACTTCTGCGGATGATGTTTGATCGTTTCAAACTTCCGCATGATGAAAATATTGTTGCCCCCGAGCAAGTACATTTTTTCACTAAAGAGAATTTTGAAAAAGAATTTAAAAATACGTCGGTTGATGCGGGTGGTTTTCATGACGCGATGCGAAATATTGTTTGCCTGAAAGACGGAAATGAAAACGCTCCCGAGGGAGAAAAAGAAATTTTTGATATTTCCGATATGGCTCACGAAGTCATACATATGGCTTCGCATCATAAATATCAAGGATTGGTCGGAGAAAACAACGATATTGCGCCAGACAATTATCGTGTCGGTTATGCCATGACGACATTTGAGAATGAAAAACCGACGAGAAAATTTAACGGCTTTAACGAGGGATTGGTTTGCATTACCCAAAGTTTTATGTTTCATGATTTTGCCGAAGAGCTTGAAAAACGAACGGGAATCACCAAGGAGATGAAAAATCTGTCGCATTATAGTCGGTATAGCAAGAATCAAGATCTGGTTTTGGATATCTCGGAAGCAATAGGAAAATATCGTAACGAAAACCCTTTAAAATCAACACATAGATTGATCAAAGGACAATTCACGGGCGATATGATGCCCCTTCGTGATATTGACGATATTTTTGGAAAAGGATCACTTGATTTATTGGCGGAATATGAATCGGTGTTTGGAACAAAAGATGACCATAAACGAGACGAACTCATTAAGAATTATTTTTGTACCGAGGTTGAGGATGTAGGCAAAAGGGAAGAAATAAAGACAGAAATTGAAAAGTTGAAGTAAAATGGATAGAGAAGAAAAGTCCTCCGTCTTCGAACAGGGTTTGCAACCTTGTCCTTATCTTCGTGAGGTAAACAGCAGTTTTTTCTTGACTTTATTTTTTTATTGTAATACAATGTAACAAAAAGTAATACAATAAAATTATGTTAAAAGCAACGCGAAGTATCATTAACATTTCTCTTCCCGAAGCAATGGCGGAAGAAGTGAGAAAAGAAATCAAGATCGGCGGATTTGCCACAACCAGCGAGTTTTTTCGGCATATGTTTCGGGAGCATAGAAAGACACGATTAGCGCAGGAATTACATCAAGAAAAAGAATTATTTCGGCGCGGAGGAGGAAAGGTATTAAAATCCCTTCGTGACTTACGATAGTATGATAATTCTTTACTCGCCAAAATTCGCACGCGAATACAAAAAATTATCGGATGAAGTAAAATCGGTTGCGGAAACAAAGGAGGAGATATTTCGAAAAGACCCATTTGATCCGCGCCTTAAAACCCACAAACTTACCGGAGAATTTGAAGGGTTTCTCTCTTTTTCCATAAATTATTCTTACCGAATCATTTTCGATTTTGCGGACAAAAATATTGCGCGGTTTTATCGGATAGGAACGCATGATATTTATGAATAGAAATAATCTTGTTGTTGCAGGCGCGCTGTTTTTTGGTATACTGCGAGCACTATGGCGTGATTAAAATATCGTAAAAATACATCAACAAAATTATGAGATTGGAAAAATTTGAATCGGAAAATATACAACCCCTTGGCGAAAGCGAGGAGAAAAAAGTTTTCATCAATCCGGACGATGAAAGCAGAGTTATTTCCGAAAGAAAAGAGGGTAAGGAAAAAGATACGCCCCGTCAATTGAAAGGCAGGTTTTATCTTACTAAAATAGCCCACCTGCTTCTTCCTAAAAATGTGCCGGAAATTTATCAAACAGGAGAATCTTCCGATGGAACACAGCAGATTGAGGCGGAGCGCATTTCTCACACCCCCGGGCAAACGCTTTTGCAGGAAGCACGGCGTTCAGGCGAAGATGAAGAATCGGCGCAAGATAAAATAATAGAGGAAATGGGCGGAGAAATGGGAGAATTGGATTTGGAACTTGAAAACATCGGTTTGGGTCTCGTTATCCATACCGGTGTTGGCAATTACACAAAAGATGAACAAGGGAACATAAATTATCTTGACACCTTTAGCCCATGGGAAACAAATCCGTCAAACGAAAAAGGAATTGAATTGTTGATTAACGAGGAAGAAATGAGATATGCCATTGAAAGCAATCCAGATCCGACAACAAGAGAAACGAGCCATCAATATTTGGACCGACTTCTGGCCCTTTTTGAAGAGGAAAAACAAGAACAGCAAATATCCAAAGGGGTTGAGTTGGTGAATTCCAGCCCGGTAATACAAGAATTGGAAGCGGTACTCGCCCCTCTTTTGGAAGAAGAACTGCTTTCAAAGTTGAATGCAATTAAAACAGAAGAAGAGGCAATGATTAGCGAAGACAGAAAGTTTGCCATGCAAGGTTTATCGGTTGTTTTTCGTAAACTGAAAACACTCGAAAAAGAAACAGGTGTTACCATTACCAAAGAAGAATATACTCGATGGCAGAAAAAATATGAAATTCTTGCCCAAGCCACGGGATCGATAAACCGTGGGGTAGTTAGGCACGATTGAGAAAAATAACAGTGTTGCAGGCGCTCTTTTTTCTGGTATACTGGGGCAATATTTCAATCGGATAAAAACATGTTTAAAAACTTTTTGGAGTGGATAAAGCTGAAAGAAAAATTGCACGGCAAGGAAAATGTTCCACCGAGTGTTAAAGAACGCGATATTTGGTGGATTAGTTTTGGCGAGAATGTTGGATCTGAAATAAACGGAAAAAGTCGTTATTTTTCTCGTCCGGGAGTTGTGCTTAAAAAATTATCTCGTGGTTTTTATCTCGTCGCTCCGACAACAACGCAAAAGAAGGAGGGAACTTGGTATGTGGAAACAATACAAGGAGGAAAGAAAATGTATGTTTGTTTGCATCAAATAAGGGGAATAGATTATCGGCGTTTATCTTCTCACTACAGCCAGATGGATGAAAGCGATTTTCGGAAAGTTAAAGAAGCATTTTTGAAACTTTATAAGTAGAAATAAAAAAATGTTCCCCATACTTGCGTATGGGGCCGTGGCAAATCGCCGAATGTACTTTCAGTATAGCAGATCAGTTTCTTTTGTCAATAAAAATTTAACAATTTAATAAATAAGAAAAAACATGGAAATCACACATCCAAAAAAAGAGCGGACGTTTGTTTTACTCAAACCTGATGCGATACAGCGCGGGCTTATTGGGGAAGTTGTTCATCGCATTGAACGAACGGGACTTAAATTGGTGGCGCTTAAAATTATTGTGGCGACAAGGGAACAAGCGATGGGGCATTATTTCAAAGATGAGGCATGGTGCGAGGATAAAGGTTCAAAAACAGTTGCGGCACTCAAGGCGGCAGGGAAACGACCGAAAAAAAGCGCGGTTGAATACGGACGTGATATCGTTCGCGCTCTTGCCGATTTCATCACGAGCGGTCCGGTTGTTGTTATGGTTTGGCAGGGAAATGAGGCAATCGGCGTTGTACGAAAACTCGCCGGAGGAACGGAGCCGACAACCTCTGATGTCGGAACGATCCGCGGAGATTTGACGATTGATTCTTATCGAATGGCAAATGTTGATTCTCGTGCGGTCAGAAATCTTATTCACTGTTCCGACAAACCGGAAGAAGCGGAAAGAGAAATAAAAATTTGGTTCAAGAAAGATGAGCAGCTGAGCTACCGGCTCTTGAATGAGGAGATACTGTACGATGTGAACTTGGACGGTTTCCTCGAATAATCACTAAAAGTTAATTTGTTTTCCTGTCAAAGGATAACAAATTTACCTGTGGATTATTTTTTTGCGAAAAAAAATTCTGCGTGTATACTTAACACAGGTCACCTTATAATTCTTAGGTTAAATTATATGAGAAGGAGCCTAACTTGAGTTGTCTCTTGGGATAACACAGAGGGCATCCACCTTGGCTAAGTGCTAAGAATTCTCCGGTGGCTTCAAAAGGACCCCTTTAATTAGGGGTCTTTTTATGTGCCAGAGTCATTTTGTGGGAAAGAGGCGTATTTTCTTGTATAATGGAAACATGGTACGAAAGGTTTATTCAATTTCTCTCCTCCTGCTTATCGCCACTATCGCGGTACTCAATTTTTACGCGTACCGATTTCATTGGTATTGGGAATTTTGGTGGTTCGATATCATTATGCACACCTTGGGCGGCATCTGGGTAGCTTCTTTTGCGCTATGGCTCCGTTTTTTTCGCGCCTCCGAAGAAAGTACGGTTATTAAGAAATCGTCTGTCTTTTTTGTCGCGTTTGCTTCTATTTTTATTATCGGCGGCGGCTGGGAACTGTTTGAGTTCAGCATGGATAAATTTATTACGTTCGTCATTCATAATTCCAAAAATACATTAAGTGATCTCTTTTTCGATCTGGTGGGGAGTACTCTCGCTGTATTTCTCTTTCTCTCGGTGTATAATAGAAGTACGAAAATAGAAAATAGAGAATAGAGAATAGAGAATTGATTTTTCTGTTTTCCATTTTCAATTCTCTATTTTCTATTCTCATATATTTTAACTTATGAAAGCAAAACTAACATTTGTCGGCGGCGCGGGCGGTCCGACGGGGGCGAATTTTTTATTTGAAACTCCCAGCAAAAAAATTCTCATTGACTGCGGGCTTACGCAGGGCGGGGAGGAGGACGACAAGATAAACAGAGAACCGTTTTCCTATGATCCGGCTTCCATTGACGCGCTTTTTGTAACGCACGCACACCTTGATCACATTGGGAGAATACCCATGCTCGTGAAAAATGGTTTTTGCGGAAGAATATATTCGACCCCCCCGACAAAAGATATCGTGGAACTCACATTTGCCGATGCTCTGTCAATAATGGATCACGAGGCGCGTCAAAAACAGACCGAACCGCTTTATGCTCCAGAGGATGTACGGCAGACGCTGGCGCTCTGGGAAGATGTTGGCTATGGCAAGAATATTCGTATTGCCGACGACTTGAATATCGTTTTGCACGACGCGGGTCATGTTTTGGGTTCGGCGATGATTGAAGTGAAATATGCGAAAAAGAAAATGCTTTTTACCGGCGACCTCGGAAATTCGCCGTCACCTCTTTTGAAAGACACTGAATATGTGCCGGGCATTGATTATCTTCTGATGGAAAGTGTGTACGGCGACCGCGAGCACGAGAGAATGGATGAGCGTAGGGAACTTCTTGAAGAAGTGATACGGAAGACTATAAAAAATAAAGGAGTGCTCATCATTCCAAGCTTTTCTCTTGAGCGTACACAGGTTCTTCTTTTTGAAATAAACGATATGGTGGAACACGGGCGCATTAAAGAACTTCCGGTTTTTCTCGACTCTCCTCTTGGAATAAAAATCACAGACGTGTATAAAAAGTACGAGAGCTATTTTAATGCGAGTGCGCAAGCGATCATAAAGGGCGGCGATGATGTTTTTAAATTCCATCGTTTGAAATTTACCGAGGACGCGCAGGATTCAAAAGCCATTCATTCCGTCCCTCCTCCGAAGATCGTGATCGCCGGTTCGGGTATGTCGAACGGCGGGCGCATTCTCCATCACGAAAAAGATTATTTACCCAATCCGAAAAACACCCTGCTGTTCGTCGGCTATCAAGCGGTCGGAACCCCGGGGAGACTTCTCCAAGAGGGGCAGAAGAAAGTAAAAATATACGGGGAAGAAGTACAGGTAAACGCACAAATCACCGTCATCCACGGATATTCCGCGCACCGCGATACGAACGGACTGTTTGAATTCGTAGAAGCGATGAAGAATGACCTGCAAAAGATTTTCGTCGTCATGGGAGAAACGAAAGCATCAACATTTTTATCGCAGAGGATTCACGACTATCTCGGACTTCAAGCCTTTGTTCCAAAAAGAGGAGAAAGCGTAGAACTGGAATTTTAGAAAATATAGCCCGCAATAAATATTTAAAATTTTTTATTTTTATGAAAAAAGAAACTCGCCGCGGTTATAATTCTCAAAGAGGTGGAACAGACCTTGCTTTGATAATGAGTTTTTTTGCTCTTTTTCTGTCCATAGGAGCCGCTTTTATTTATTTTTCTTTATATTGGGGGACTCGCCCGATTGATCCGGTAGGCATTTTTCAGAAAACCTTTGATTCTGCTGCTTCCATAAAAACATATTCCGCACATGTTCGAGTGCAGCCTGAGGGAGCGGCAACCGTGATGCCTATGTTTGAAGGCGATGTTTTTTTTGATGTTGAAGGTTCCCAGACGACGGCAACATTTGATATTCCTCTTAACGCGGAAAAAACAGCTCCAAAGGTCTCCTTGACGACAATCCTTTCCGCAGGCAGAAAATTTGTAAAGTTCCAATCTTCAAAAGCCGGCGCGGTTTTTCCCGAAGATTGGCTTGAAATGATCTCAGAGGAAGATAGGCCATTACAGTTTCAGTGGGTAGAAAAAAGCAATGCGCTTCTCGATGTACTTCAAGTGTTTAGAGGCGGAAAAGAATATGCGGTAATAAATGGTGATATTAAAAAAGAAAAGATCGGAGGAATAGACGAAGTCCACTTTGCACTCAAAAATGATCCTTTAAAGACCTTGCCCGACGAAGCGATGAAAGATTTTGGGGTATTATTAAGTGGCGGGCAGATAAACGTTTGGGCAGCACAGCGGGAAGGCGATTTGAAGGAAATTCGCTTTTCTTTGGACGGGTACACGGTAACGGTGAGCATAATGGGGACGAACAAGCCATCTGAAATATCAATCCCAAAATCATTTTTATATAAAAAAGAGTGGAAAGAAAAACAGTTCAAATTGTCTCTTCCCGCAGAACCGATCACGGAAGTGCTTATCGGTTCATACGGCGATATTAAAAAAGAGTACCTGGAAGGTATTCGATCGGCAGTACAAAAAGCAACCGGAGCGAAAGTCACGATTATGGGGAGCGGTGCGCCTCTCGCCCAAAAACCGCCTTTGTATGATCCGACGCGCCAGCAATTTGACGCAGACGCTTTATTCCGAAGTGTCGAGGCCGCTTCTTCGAAATATGGAGAAAAGAGTCGTTTCATTTATGTTTTTGGTGTTGACGTGTATTCCCCCTCCAATCCGGATCGCAGATCGGCGTGGTATGTTGAGAAATTCGGATCAAACACCTCACTTGTTTCCGTATTCGATCTTTCAAAAAAGTCTGACACCATAGCAACTCCGGCATCTTTGCCTCTCGTTATTAGCCGGCTTCAAAAGATATCTCTGCATACTCTCGGTACGAGCGTCGGTTTTTCTTTTTCTTCCTCGTCTGACAATAAAAAATGCGTAATGTATCCTGCCATGACTTTAGCCGAACTGGACAGCGAGGGAATCGGATATTGCAGCCCGGAAAAAGAAACGATAAGCAAAATTTTTAAAAAGTAGAGAAAAAAATCCTCCCGATCTCGAATCGGGAGGATTTTTCTTTTGGGTTGTTGATTTAAACCGCGGCTTCAATGACTTTTGCGAAGGCTTCCGGCTGGAATTCGGCGAGCTCAGCGAGCATTTTTCGGTTCAGATTGATATTTTTCTTTTTGAGAGCGCCCATCAATTTGCTGTAAGAGGGGATAGCCTCGTTTTTCAAAGCTCTGATACCGGCATTGATCTTCACATTCCACAAGCGGCGGTAATCTCCCTTTTTGTCGCGGCGGTGTGCGAAGGCGTGCGTGCCGGCGTGGACGATCGCTTCATTCGCCTGGCGCTCTTTGGTGCTGCGTCCGAAACGATACCCTTTGGTCTGGGCAAGAATGTTCTTTCTTGATTTGTTGGCGGTAGTGCCTCTTTTAACTCTTGTCATGATAGTGTGTTTGCCGGGGTTCCGGTCTGGTTATTTGGTTTTTGTTAAAAATCTGCTTTTTGTTTTGTTCGTCATTTTGACGGCAACCGCTTTTCTTTTGCCGAGCTGTTTGACTCTCTGTTTGCGCGAATTGAAATGGTTCAGACCGCCGACGCGTCCTAATACCTTTCCTTTCCTCGTAACTCTCAACCGTTTTGTGTATGCTTTATTCGTTTTCATAATGGTGTTTAATATCTCGTTTATTTCTTAACTGATCTTTCTATAATAAGGGTCAAACCTTTCGGGCCTTTTTTGGGGCCGTCGACGATTTTGTACTCTTCCGTAATAAAATGAAGGAGGCGATCCAGGCGTTCTTTCAAAAATGATTCGTTCAGATACTTCGCGCGTCCTTTCAGGAACAGGTTGATCTTCACCCGGTGGCCTTCTTTAAGCCATGTTGAAGCGTTTTTCGCTTTGAGCTCGAGATCATGCTCTCCCGTACCGATGGTTACCTGCAAGGATTTGAGCTCAATGATGTGGGCTTTCGTTTTGGTCGCTTTTTCCTTTTTGTTCTTCTCGTAAACGAATTTACCATAATCTAGGATTTTTGCAACAGGGGGGACGGCATTCGGGGAAATTTCCACCAGATCGAGTCCGGCAGTCTCCGCTCGCACAAGAGCTTCATCCCGAGAAATAACGCCAAGCGGAGTTCCGTCGGGTCCGATGACTCGCAATTGCGGCGCGCGTATTTGAGTGTTGATTCGTTCGTCCAAGGTATTTAGTGAAAGTTATTATCGTTATTAAGCTCTTAAATAGTAACAAATAATGGCATTTTTGGCAACTAAAATTGGCTTTTGTCGCGTGAAAAAATAAAAGAGCTCATCGTGAGCTCTTTTTTATTATGTGCGAAGATATCGCCTATTCGTGAGAATGAAAGTCTATCGGTTCAGTTTCTTGCCGGTTCCCCGGAAAAACGTGGCTGACATCAAGCGTGTAATGGTCTTTCAAGATGACCACTTCTTTTGGTGTCGGTGTTGTGCCGTCGCTTCGTTTGCGTTCTCTTTTTTCAACGCTGGATTTTACGTCTACTTTTCCGTTAATACAGGAAACACTTGAAATACAGAGAACAAGGGTAACATAGGGGTCGTCGCAAGGGATTGTTATTTCTACCGCGGTGCTTTTTGAACGGGAGTGCCCGTCGGGTGCATCGGCAAACGTTGCGACAAAATCGTCATTGTCTCTGTCTATCTGTGGATTCATATTCAATTCTCCTTTTTAAGGAACAAAAAATCTGCGTTAGTTATACTCCTCAAGGAAAGGGAAGTCAATGAGAAACAGCGGAAAAAGAAAGCCGCCCCATGTTTTGGGGCGGCTTGGATACTCCTTGTAATTATGATTATTCCGCTTCTGTTTCCGTTTTTGGTTTTACGCGGCGCGGCGTTTTTACCGGCACGTCGTCCGGATGAAGATCTACTATGGCATCAATGAGACCAAAATGAAGCGCTTCATCGGCATACATAACGCGTTCTCTGGTAAGCATTTTCCGCACTTCCATTTCGCTTTTTTTGGTACGCGCGATAAGGATCCGAACCATGAGATCATCAATTTGTTCAAATTGCTTAACGAGAAGCAGTCGCGCCTTGTCTTTTTTGAGCACTCGTGCGTTGATGGGAATGTACCCTTGGCTATAATGGCAGAAGAATTGCGTATTCTCCGTTGCTTGCCGATACATGCATCCTTGCAGGATCAATTGGATTGCGGCGGAACTCACATATTCACAGACAACGCCGGTTACCATTCCATAAAGACAAAACTGATCATGAATGCCCATGCCAGAACGGACGAATCCTCCATCGCTCGTGATATTCGCGCGAAGAGCCGGATATCCCTTTACCCTCAGGAACTTGAGGCTTTCCCGAACATCTTTTGCCATTTTCTCATCAACCAAGTCAATTAAATTTATTTCCGGAGGCTTTCCCTCAAGCAGCTTGATATCCATAGCTCTTGAAAATTCATCAGGGAAAAACCCGTCTCTTCTCTGCATAGACCTGGCAATGGAAGCGAGGGGAGCATCGCAAAAGAGAAACTCGTTTTTGAAATCATTATTCATTTCTTACCTCCTTTTAAGGTGCAGTTTTACCTGATATTCAGACTATGCCTCTTTACGATTTCTGTCAATTTGGATATCGCTCGCGCGGCTCGCTGGGCGGGGTCCAAAAACCTACGGTTTTCGGACTTTCCCTTGCCTGACCTCAGGCACGGACGGACGAAAAAAGCCGCCGCGATTGCTCGCGGCGGCTTGATGTTATTCAGCTTCTTTTTTGTCTTTCTTAAAACGGTTTTTCAGCGCATTGCTGAGTTCGCCATTTCCTTTTTCTTCTTCATCTGCTTTTTTTGCTGCAGGTTCTTCTGCTGCTACTCCTTCTAGGATGACTTTGCCGACAAGGTCGCACAGTCCTTCTTCTTTGGCCCGCTCAGCGTACAAGAATTTTTCTTGAACGAAGAGTTTACTGATTCGCCGTTCAATATCTACTATTTTCTCATGCGGTTTGCATAAGTGAACACGCTCAGCGCACATTTTTAGGACGCGTTCGTTATCTTCTCCAAGATCGCGACGCAGAATGTCTAGTCTCGCGGGACAGGAAAGAAGGTGCTCGGTAACATGAATCCACGTACTTGCCTTGTGAACCATAAGCTTGCTATATTCGTTCACGATCCTTCTGTGGCAGCCCTGAAGAATAAAACCGCCTCCGGAATACCCATATCCTTGCACGACCCCGATGATGCCTCCGCTATAACCCTTGAAACGGTTGTAAATTTCAAATGATGCTTCTACAGAACCGCCGGGAGTGGTAATTTCCACTTCAACGTTCGGGAGAAGTTTTGCGTGTGTCACTTCTATAAATGTGATCGCTTTTCTGACATAATCTGCCGTGCGAAAAGTGATCGGTTCATGGATCAATATTTTGGGAACATCGTTATGGAGCAGTTCCATGCGAATCCCGTTTTCTTCTTCTCTTCCGAGGCGAAATATTCCTCCCCCTTCCTCGTCTTCTTCTATGTAGGTTGTAATATCAAATCCCGGAACGAGAATGACAGATTCGCCCTCTCTGAATAAATGTTGTTTTTTGGAACTCATTTTCACCTCCGTTTGTTGGTTATTGAAAAGTACTTTCCACCTAGCTTCAAAGTATCATTTTTTCTTGCGTTTGTCAATAAGTCGCGGAAAACGCAAAACACCGCCCGAAATTTTGTTAAAGGGCGGTGTTTTTGGTTTTTTCCCGCGAGAGCGCGGAATATAAATTTCCTTTTGGAAATAGTCATAAAGAATGTCGAAAATGTTTCTCTTTTTTACTCTAGAAAAAGAAACTTTTGGGATATGCTTGTATGGTTTTTATCTGCTGGAGAGGTCTCGATCGGGACCTGCGCGAATTCTTTTGGAACGAGAGGCGAGAAAACGTTTTTTCTCAGAGAGAATGACGTGTTCATCATCTTCTTTCCCCGCAAGGAATGCATCGAATCTGTGCAATTTAATTCGCGGTTCCATCGGTCCATACGCAAAAGCGTAATGCCCTCCATTCACAGATCCGAAAAGGGAACCGATAAGGACCGAAGAAACGGTCAATTTTTTAGTGCTCATGTTCGTGTTTGTTGATTAGTACCAATACCAGAGAAGGGGGTGCGCAATCTTCTCTGTTTATTGATACGCAAGAGAATTGAAATATATTTCACGGGAAAAATAGAAAAATATGAAAATAAAAAAATAGAAAGATTCTTAACGAAATCGTCGTTTTGAATCTTTCTATTTTTCTATTTTCTTATTCGTGTATTTTTATCGGCACGGATTTTGCTCCGTTGCCCCTTCCCAGAGTCGCATTTCTTTTGCATCAAAAACATGATCATTTTGCAGGGTTCCCAATATCTTTATTTTTTCTCCGGGCCGATCCTTTATATTGCCTGACATTTTCGGCGTACCGGTAGCAATCCAGCGTTCTCCGTTAAAATCAATAATGACGATCGGACGTGTGCCTGTTGAGATGATCATTCCTGCAAGAAGTCCTCGGTCAGGACGAAGCCACAAACAGGTGTGATCTCCCGTTATTGCATGGTAGTGCGGTATGGTTTCTATCAGGTAATCATCTACCTTTTCGCCAATTCCCACCTCATACACAAGGGTTCCGAGAAAGAGGCTTATGGCGATACTTAACGAAACAATGACGGATTGTTCGTAGTGGTAACCTTTTTCTGTTGAAGAAAATGCATAATAAAAAGATACCACAAAAATACAGAGGAAAAAAAGCCAGAAGAACGGAAAGGTCTTGAGAACATGCTCCCAGAAAGTGCGGCCGACTTCGGGATAAATATCCCAGTCATTCGTCAGAAAAGTATTCAAGAAAACACTGAAAGAGAGTGTTCCTATAATAAGAGAAGAAACCGAAATCGCAATCACCGAATAATCGTGGAACAAGAATGTCCATTTCGGTTTCGGCGTGATCTTTTCTTCTTTGAGGCGCCTCATCACGCAGTCTATGCAATTTTCTTCATTTTTCTGTTCCATATCTTTTTTCATATTCTTCTTTGAATATTGTTTTTGCCCGGGAGAGAAGCGTTCCGACTGTGCCGACTGGTTTTTTCAGAATGTCGGAAATTTCGTCATAATCCATTTCTTCCAAATAACGGAGGATCAGCACTTCGCGGTATTTTTGATCGAGCATGCCGAGGACATAGGAAACTTCTTCTTTTGCGTAACGGATCTCTTTCTCGTTCGGCTGTCCGT
>Ga0172379_10004691_pt1 | contig 19826 bp, 12 predicted proteins | sample GrowelOW334metaG_FD_119756 | JGI IMG/M metagenome (GOLD analysis project Ga0172379, IMG submission 119756) | Groundwater microbial communities from an aquifer near a municipal landfill in Southern Ontario, Canada - Groundwater well OW334 metaG | ecosystem: Environmental > Aquatic > Deep...
CGTAAGAAGACGAGAACAACCAGGATACGGGGACGCCGCACGCCGTGCAGCCAAGCGCCCCCCGACAATACAATGCACGTCTAAACCTGTAGACGCCCACGGCACGCGTGCCAGGACGCGGGTCCGACTCCCGCCACCTCCAAAAGAGAAAGCCCGCCTATTTGGCGGGCTTTCTCTTTTAAAAGGAGGGGGAGTCGGTCGTTCGGACGCGCTGAGCGGAAGCGAAGGTAGGCGCACACGAGGTGCGCCGCCAGCGTCCGAGCGCGCCCTGGAGGCACGAGGCAGGATGCCGAGGGCCGGAAGGGGACTCCCGCCACCTCCAGGACATTGAGATCGCCTTTAAATAGAGTGGCAAAATAATAAGAATCCGTCCTATAATGACTGGGGTTACATTCGCTCCATAATAAATTCTTTCATCCGGCTCAGTCTTGTTGGTAGAGGAAAATGTGCTTTCTTGGGGGCTGGATGGGGCTATGCGGAATAAAACGATCCTTCTTGTGGAAGATGAGCGGATTTTGGCGATTTCCGAAAAATTTCAGCTCGAAAAATACGGCTACAACGTAGTGTTGGCTGAGTCCGGTGAGAGTGCCTATGCCATGGTTACTCAGCACATGGAAATCGATCTTATCCTGATGGACATAAACCTGGGTACAGGGATCGACGGAACCCAAGCGGCTGAGCTTATTCTGGAAAAGCACGATATACCCATCGTTTTCATCTCCAGCCATAGCGAGCGTGAGGTGGTCGAAAAAACGGAAAGGATTACCTCCTACGGGTACGTTATCAAAAACTCATCCATCACCGTACTCGTTGCATCCATAAAAATGGCTTTCAAGTTGTTCGAAGCAAAAAAAAGCGATCAGGCAAAGGAGATGCAATTACGCGAGAGTGAGGAGAAATACCGGCTTATAAGTGAGAACACCTCGGATGGCATCATACATTTTTCCTCCAAGGCACTTATAGATTATGTCTCCCCCGCTTATCTGAAACAGCTTGGTTATGACGAGTATGAGGAATTCGGGCGGGACGAAGCAAATATCTCGAGGATGATTCGTCCCGAAGACAGTCCATCACTCTTCCTTAAGATCAACACGGCAATACAAGACAAGAAACCTGAATTGACCTATTCGTATCGGGTCATGAAGAAAAACGGAGACTATATCTGGCGTGAAGACCATGCGAAATTCGTCTACGACAAGGCGGGAAACTACGATGGCTCCTACGTCATTTGCCGCGACATCACCCAACGCAGGCAGATGGAGGCTGAGCTTCGGGAAAGCCAGAATCGTTATCAGTCGATGCTGAAAGAATCATCGGATACGGTTGTCAAGACAGCACTTATTGCAAGTACGGAATTGTTGGCAGCAGGCGCGAATGATCCATTCAATGAGAACATTCTGGACTCGATACGAATGATATCCGGGCGGCCAAGATTGCGGATAAGACCATTACGGAATTTTCTGCGGTGCATGAACTTGCACACCATGTTCTCCCGATCCCCATCGTGAGGATGATAGAACAGGTCTTCAATCTCGGAGAAGTGGTGATTGTAAAGGTCAGCATGGATAACCTTCCGCTTGGGGATTTTACCCTATTCTTTCAAAAAGGCAGGTCTCTGGTAAATCGGGAACTTGTCGAACTATACGCCAACCAGGTTGGTATGTTCATAGTCCGTCAGCGGCATGAGGGTAAGATAACCAAGCTACTCGCGGAGAAGGAACTCATCCTGAAAGAAGTCACCCACCGCATAAAAAATAATTTGTACACCATAAGCAGCCTTTTAAGCCTTCAGGCAGCGGACATGGTGGATTCTCCCGCACGAGCCGCACTGGAAGACGCAGGAAGCCGGGTTCAAAGCATGAAACTGCTCTACGAAAAATTGTACGAGTCGCCGGCGTTGACGGAAGTTTCGGTAAAGGACTACCTGCCGGCCTTGGTGGACGAGATCATCGCCAACTTTCCCAATAGGACCATGGTCAGAAACGAGACGGATATCGATGAATTCAAACTGACAACCAGGGTGATCCAACCCTTGGGAATAATCGTGAATGAGTTGCTTACCAACATCATGAAGTACGCGTTCGAAGGAAAAAGCAGCGGTTCGATCAAGGTTTCCCTAAAAACGCACGATGGACTTGTTTCCCTGGTCGTCGGGGATGATGGAAATGGCATGCCGGAGAACATCGATTTTGAGAATTCATCCGGATTTGGCTTACAACTTGTAAGGGCGCTCACCACGCAACTGGACGGCAAGATACGGATAGAAAGAGGTGGAGGCACAAAGGTTGTACTCGAATTCAATCAATAGCGATAGAAGTCAATCAGGCGAAGGTGAAACCAATGCATTATAGGAAATAGACAATAATCTACAGATGTACACGTTCCTTTTTCTTGAGATAGCGCCCTGAGGGAGCTATACTGGTCTCATGAAAACTACCATGAAATATTTTGGCGTCGCGTGTGTGCTCCTATCCATCCTGTTGATGTTCAGTGCTGTCTTCAGCATGATTCTGACTTAAGTATCTGGTTGCTGGCCTGGCCCTAAATCCGCTATATTACCCTGACCGGCAATAGCCGGTTATGGACTCAGCGGGTCGGCTTTGGTTATAGTATGTCCATGCAGACTGACGCAATAAACATTTCCGGAAAAACCTACCTGACGGTGTGCCTCAATCCTGTCATACAGAAATCCTTGGTTTTCGAAGCCCTGGAGCACGGCGAAGTGAATCGGACCGCGCGTTATCGCACGGATGTCGCCGGCAAGGGTATCCTGCCTACCCGGGTGCTGACACAGTCAGGAGAAAAAGCCATCCACCTGACCCAACTGGGCGGACCTACCCGGGATTGGTTCCTTTCCATGTGCGCCTCAGACCAGCTCGACGTGCGCTGGGTGGAATCGGGGGCGTCCATCCGGTTCTGCACCACCATCATCGAGCTCAACGGATCCCACGCTACGGAACTGGTCGAAGAAGGCGCAGCCGTTGCCGTTTCTACCCATGACGCCATATTGAAGTCTTTTATGGAACTGATGCCCCTTGTCGACGCGGTACTGCTTTCCGGCACCGTTGCCGCAGGTTTCAGGCCGGGGATGATGGGGGAACTCGCCAGGCTCGCGGGAGAATCCGGAAAACACCTATACCTGGATATCAAGGGGAGGGATCTGGTCGATTGCCTGGCCGCGCGTCCGGTTTCGGTCAAACCCAACCTGGAAGAACTGGCGGCTACAGCCTGTGTCCCCCGCCCCGCCAACGACGACGCCGACGGAGCCCGATCCTTGGTCGAACGGATAGGACGCGAATATTTCGACCGTTACGGCACCTACCTGGTAGTTACCCGGGGATCGCGGCCTACCCTTTTCTGGGACGGCTCCCGCCTGGGCGAGACAGCTGTAGAAAAGGTGGAGGTCATCAATCCCATAGGTTCAGGCGATTCGTTCGGCGCGGGACTTGCTGTGGCGCTGGAAAAAGGCGAAAGTCTGGATGCGGCTGTGTTGGCGGGTACACGACTGGGAGCGCTGAATGCCCAAGGGCTGAAGCCCGGGTCCATCCTGGCAGAAAAATAGCCACAGGTAGTTGAACGAAGCTTGTTATTGCACTTTGATGGACGCCATCTATCATAGTGTGCCCATGGAAGGACACAATCCGTTGGGTGGTTTTGATCATTTTAAACCACCCTTAACAAGCTTCGTCGAACTACGTTACCGGTTCAGGGCTGCCACATACTGCAGTCGTGAGAAGGATTCGCCCTTTGCCCCGGCGCGCTGGGACAACTTGCCGCGCAGCTCGCTGACCGAGGCTATCTTGAGCGCGTCCATGCGCTCGTCCATTTCCTTTACTATACGGGTAATCGCCGGATAACCACCTTGGTACACGGTGGAACAGAGCTGCACAACTTGGGCGCCGGCGGCGATGAGCTTGAGTGCCGTCTCGCCGTCATGGATGCCGGTACCCGCCGCGATTTCAAGCGGGGACGAATCGGGACCCGGGATGGCTCCGTACAATAGGGCTGTCCAGCGGAGGGCTTCGTGGTACTCATCGCGGGAACTCCGCGCGGGACCGGCCTTTACCGACATCGCGGCCAAGTCCAGGTCCAGCCGGTAGAAGCGGTTGAAGAGCACTACAGAACGGGCACCGGCGGCCGCAATACGGGATACTATCCCGGGCAGGTTGGTGAAACCCGTCCCCAGCTTCACGGCCAGGGGCAAGCTGGTCTTATCAGCCACGGCCTTTACCGTACGTACGATACGGGCTTCGATATCGGCGGACTTTTCGGAGATGGTCAGCGGAATGACGCCAATATTGAGTTCCAGAGCATCAGCTCCGGCCGCCTGTATCTGCTCGGCAAAGTCCGTCCACCGGCCTTCGTCGGCGCAGTTCAGGCTGGCGATGACGGGAACCCTGGCCAGGCTTTTGGCCTTTCGGATAAGTTCGAGGTATTCACCCGCACCGTCGCCCAATTGCGACAGGAAAGCGTCCATTTCGGGATGGGCGTCAAGCCCGGGAGTCCCGGCTATGGCAGCGGCCTCGGCCGCCAGTTGCTCCTCGAAAAGCGACTTGAGCACCACGGCGCCGACACCGGCTTCCATGGCTTTCTTGACACCCTCGCTGGTTGAGCCGAGTCCGCTCGACGAGAGGATGACGGGGTTTTTAAGGCTGAGCCCCAGGTACTTTACGCTTGAATCGGCCATTGTTCCTCCTTGATCTATGCCCGGTCGTAACCGTTTTTGACGGCTCCGCGTTTTTCACCAGAGGGTGCCGCAGGCCGGATGGAAGGCAGGTTCGCATCTCGTTTGACGTATTCGAAGGCCTTTCGTGCGGCGTCGGACGGCAGGGTCGCAAAGGCGCAATATTCGCGCACATCGATGGAATCCACCAGCCTGCTGGGTACGCCAGCAGCCTTGATGAGGAGTCCGGCTACGTCGCGGGCGGAAGCTCCGTGGCTACGGCCGACGCCGATGTACACGCGGGTCTCGCCGCCGCGGATGGGTTCGCGGGAACCCCTGTCGGCGTCCCTGTCAAAGCTACCCCGTACCGGTTCGCGTTCATAGCCCCGGCCACCCTCGCGTTCAAAACTTCGCCCGCCGCGGAAGGCAGGCCTGTCGTGCTCGAAACCACGGGAAGGCCGTCCTTCGTAGGGACGACCGGCTGGCCGGGAAAAATCCCTGGGGTCCCGGCGCGGCTGGTCGTCAAACTCGACTATGTGCTTGTAGCGCGATGGGTCCAAGGCTTCGCCGTAGGCCGCCGCTATAAGGGCTTCCACTGCCGCCCTCGGGCCGAGGGTTGAAAGGAGTTCGTCCGCCAGTTTGGCGCGGGGATCGGAGGGATCGGTGAAGACCCGGGCAGCTTCGATCCGTCCGGGATCGGTGCCGTTATCCGGGTCAGAAGCGGCGAGCATTCCATCGTCTGCGGAGGAGGTCGTGACCGATCCGGCAACATCAAGGGCACTTTCCCCAAGCCCAGTATCGGCGCAGGCCGTCTCGCTGCCGGTAAGGCAGGAGCCCGAGGCGGCAATGACTATGCTGCGGACCTTTCGGCTCGCGGCTTCCATTACAAGGGTGACGTTGGGGACGTCCATCTTCTTGATGGGAGCCCCCAAGACGCGTTCTACCGCGCGGGACAGCATGGAAACGCGACCCCTGGCTGTGGGGAGTACGAAGGCGATGGTCGTACCCCGCCTGCCTGCCCGGCCGGTACGGCCGATACGGTGGACGTAGGATTCAGGGTCATTGGGGAGATCCCAGTTGACTACATGGGTCAGGCGTTCGACGTCTATGCCGCGGGCGGCGACATCGGTTGCGACGAGGATCGTGGTCAGCTTGTTGCGGAAACGGCGCAGGGTACGTTCCCGGGCTTCCTGGGATAGGTCGCCGTGGAGGGCTTCGGCGGCGTAGGAGCCCTCGACCAGACGGCGGGCCACCTCATCCGTCTCGACCTTGGTGGCGCAGAACACCAGCCCGTGGAAATCTTCGGAGGAGTCGACGATGCGGCGCAAGGCTTCCAGCTTGTCCTCGCGCCTGAGCACCAGGTAGAACTGGTCCACTGCGGGTTTCTCGTCCACGGTGGCCTTGTCCTCGATGATGTCCACATCGCCCAGCCTTTGCCTGACGACGCGGAGTATGGGTGCGGGCATGGTAGCCGAGAATAGTGCGACGCGACGATTGGGATTTGCCTTGTCCATGATGGCTTCCACGTCTTCCAGAAAGCCCATGTCCAGCATTTCGTCGGCCTCGTCGAGCACCAGCCATTCCAGGGCGGAAAGGTCGAGGCTGCCCCGTTCCAGATGGTCCATGACGCGGCCGGGAGTCCCCACCACGATTTCGACACCCCGCGAAAGGTCGCGCAACTGGCCGCCCATGGAAGCGCCACCGTACACTGCGGCTACACGGGGATAGGGGCCGCCCGCGAGGGATCGGATTTCCAGGGAAACCTGCAACGCGAGTTCCCGGGTGGGTGTGAGGATGAGTGCCCGGGGTTCTTTTCCGGGAGTGATGAGCCTTTCGACGAGGGGAATGCCGAAAGCAGCGGTCTTGCCGGTGCCGGTGCGGGCTTTGGCCACCAGATGGCCTTCCTCGGCCAGGAGACGGGGAAGTGCGAGGGCTTGGATGGAGCTGGGCGCGGTAAAGCCTTTTCGGGCGAGCGCGGCCAGCACGGCGTCGGATAATCCGAACGCGTGGAAGTCGAGGGTAATTTCGGTGTTCATGCCTGTCCTTAGAATCGCGTCGGCCCCGGTAAAGCGCACGGGAAGCCGGATTCGGACTCAACATGCGAAATTCGCGCTTGTGGTGGGATCGTACGCGGAATAGTTCGTTTACTATATACGATTCGTGCGGAAAGGTCTAGCCGCCCCGGTTTCCCAATAAGATGCCCTTGACCGGCGGAGCTCCGCACCCTAGCATGACGGGATAATGAAGTTCATCCATACCGCTGATTTGCATTTGGGCAGAAGTTTCCACGAATGCTCCCTGCTGGAAGACCAGAAAGCCATGCTAGCGTTCCTGGCCAACCGGCTCGAGTCGGATGACTATGCGGCCCTCGTAATTGCCGGTGATATCTACGACAGGTCCATACCCTCCCCCGACGCCGTGGCCTTGCTGGGATCCTTCCTGGGAGGCCTGCGGGCCCGCTTCCCCACCTTGGCCATTATCATGATCGCGGGCAACCACGACTCGCCGGAACGCATCGCCTATGGTGATTCCCTTTTCGCGCAACTGGGCATACACGTGGTGGGAAACCCGGAACGGGCTTTCAAATCGGTTCTGGTGGAACACAAAAGTAAAAGATGCGCTTTTTTCGCCCTACCCTTTTTATCCCCAGGGTCAATGATAGCCCTTGATCAAACCGGCGGAGGGGACGGGTCCGAAGGATCCGGTGGCTTGCCATTGCGCTCCCAGCGGGACCTGTCGGCCGAGGCGGCGAGACGTCTGGAAAAGGCACGAACAAAAGCAATGGCCGAAGGAGCCGATTCAACGGTACTTATCGCACACATGTTTGCCTCCGGAGGGGCCGCCTCGGAATCGGAACGGGTTTTCCTGGGTACTGCCGAGAAGGTAGACCCCGGTCTGTTTTCGGGTTTTGATTATGTCGCGCTGGGACATCTGCACCGGCGACAGCAGGTAGCCCCCAACGCCTGGTACTCCGGGAGTCCCCTAGCGTACTCCTTCGAGGAGGCAGACCAGGACAAGGCCTTCCTTTCTGTCGGTGTCGGCGGAACATCCGGTGCGGTAGAAGTCGAAGTCCTTCCCGTCGAGCCCCTACGCAGGGTTTCCAGGCTGGGCGGCGACTACGCTTCCTTCAATACCCCCGATTCCTGGCGGGACAGGCGAGGGGATTACCTTGAAATCTCACTTTCCGACACCCACCTGGTGGAAAATCCCTTGGCCTTGTTGCGGACCCGCTTTCCTAATTTGCTCAGCGTTCGTCAGGATACCGCCCTTCGCTGCATTGCCGAAGGACTTGGCGCGCCTGGAGCCGTCCCGGGTCCATCCATGTCAGGCGATCCTGCAACCCGGCGGGGGGCTGCGCAGGACTTCCAACAGTTTCTGGTCGATTTATATGGCACTGCCGACCAGGGGCAGACGGAACTCTTCTCGACCCTGGTGCGGGAGGCAGACGATGCGACCGCTTAGGCTGGTGATGGAGAACGTCGGCCCCTTTGCGGGCAGGGCCGAATTGGACTTTACCCGGCTGGGTGACATTTTCCTGATCGCGGGCAAGACCGGATCGGGCAAGACGACCATTTTCGACGCCCTCTGCTACGCGCTGTACGGCGTACTTCCTGGTGGCAGGCGCAACCAGGTGCGCAAGCTCCGATCGGATTTTGCCCCCGATTCCGCCGAATGCTCGGTGACCCTCGAATTCGAACTGGGCAACAAGTCGTACCGGGTAGAGCGGAAGCCACCCCGTTGGAGGGCGAAGACCCGGGGCGAGGGCTTCATCGAGGACCCCGAAGAAGTCGTCCTGTACGAATTGGGGAAGGAAGGTGTCCTTTCCGCAAGCGGCAAAAAGAGCGAGGCCGACGATCGGATCAAGTCGCTGATTGGTTTGTCTGTGGACGAATTTTCCAAAATCGTCCTGCTGCCCCAGGGTGAATTCGCCGAATTCCTGCGCCTGGGGACTACCGAACGCCGGGATGTGCTTAAAAAGCTGTTCCCCGTGGACCTTGCCGTGCGGGTCCGCGAGCTGGCCCAAAAAAAATCCAGTGAGCTAGTTGCCCGACTTCAAGAGGCCGAACGTAGCGTACAGGAGCTCAACGGGCGTTTTTCGACGGATAATTTTGACCGAGACCGTGAAATTGCGCAGGAGAAATTGACCCAAACAGAAAAAGAGAGCGCGCGGCTCGAGGCAGAGATCGAGGGTCTGGCCAACGAGCTCAACCTGGCCCAGGCCGAGGAAGACGCCCGGACCTTTAAGGCCGTCGCCCTGGAGCGGTCGCTGGAACTTGCAGGCCGGGAACAGGAATTCGCCGTTGTCGAAAAGCGGCTCGCGTCGGTGCGTTCCGCACGTCCCCTCCAGCCGTTGGTGCTGCACTCGCAGGAAACGCTTGCCGCAGAGAAAAAGGCGGAACAGGCTGCCACGGAGGCCGAAGAGGCAGCAACAGTGGCCCGGGCACGACTTGAAAGGATCGAGGCAGCCGCGCCTGAACGGGAAAGCGAAAAAGCCCGAGTGGCCGTCCTGAGGGACAGGCGGGTCCCATTGCTGGAAGCGGTCGCCGCGGAAGACGCCCTTGCGGGGGATCGTGCGGAGCTGGTCCGACTCGGGCTTGAAAGGTCCGGTCTGGAAAGGCGCAGGACAGAACTGGACGCGCTGGTGCTGGCCCGGAACGAGGAGGCCGCCGGACTTCGCGAACTGGCCGACCAGGTCGAGGTCTTGGACGAGGCTTGGGAACAGGCCAGGTCGGCAATGGAACAGGCCAAAAATCTGAAGCCGCTGGCCGAACGGGCGGAAACCGTACGGAAGGAGCTGGCGGATACGGACTTGCGGATCGCCCTGATCCGGAAGGAATTGGACGAACGCGGGGCAAATCTGGCCGTTCTGGACACTGAGCTGGCCGAGCTGGAATGCGCCCGGGTAGAGGAAGAAAACGCCGACAAGGCAGCGGCCCTGGCTGCCGGACTGTCGGACGGAGTACCCTGCCCTGTCTGCGGTTCCAGGGAACACCCAAGTCCAGCCTTGCCGGTAAACGGTGCCCATGACGTATCCGAACGCTTGGGTGCGCGCCGCATGGCCAGGGAAGACGCGAGGCGGGTACTGGACAAACGAAAGACGGAAGAGGCGGTCGCGGCGCAGGTCTTGGATGGATTGCGTGGGGAACTACGGACGCTTTCCCGACGCTGGGCGACTGAGAACGGGCTTGAGGGACCGGAGGCTGCCGGGTTCCGTATGCCGGACGCCGAAGAAGCTGCAGCCACGTTAGCGCGAGCGGCGGCCGCCACCACCGAGGCTCTCACTCCACGGAACGAGGCCCGCAAGGCCCGGGATCGGCTTGGCCGCCTGTTCAATGATACCCAGGAAAGCGAACAGCTGCGCGCACGGGCGGTGCAGGAACTTTCCGATACGGTTTCCCGCTGCGCCACCGCGTCGGCCTTGATTGCCGAGCGCGAGAAACGCAGGGTTGCGGCACTATCCCTGGTTATCGGCGAAGCCATTAACTCCGGTGCTCCCGAGGCACCCTCGGCGGGGTCCGTCCTGGCCAGCCTGGAAAGGGATATCGCCACGTTGGAGGCCACCCTGGCAACTTTTGTGGCTACCCGCGAGAGTGCAGTGGCGGAAAAGGCCGCGCAGGACGCCCGTGTGGCCGAAACCCGCACCCGGCTTGCCGAAACCCGTACTTCCCGTGAACGAGCCGAAACCGGACTCGCCGCTGCGCTGAAAGCATCCCCCTTTCCGGACCTGGCATCCCTGGGCGAGGCTTTGGAAAATGCCGAGCGGGAAGAAGAGGATCAGGAAGCCCTTGCTGCATGGAAAGAAGCGTGTACCAGGGCTGCGGCCCTGCTACAGGAGGCCGAGAGGCAACTCGAAGCCGCAAGATCCGCCCGCAACCGTAGCGTACAAACCGGATTGTCATCGGATGGCGCCTTGTTGCCTGATAGCTTGTCTGCTGAAATCCCTCGGCATGGGGGATCGATCCCCACTGTCGCTGAACTTTCTGCTGACCTTGAAACCTGCAAGGCGGCTCGCGTTCCGGCGGCGAGGCTAAGGGACGAGGCGTTGGCAGCCCTTTCGGCGCTGGACAGGGAGATGGAGGCCTGGCGCAGGGCCGATGAGCGCCGCGGGCTGGTCGCGAAGGAGGTGGAGGGCTGGAAACGGCTTTCCGATACGCTTTCGGGCAACAATCCCCGCAAGCGCTCCTTCGACGCCTGGCTGCTGGGACTGTACCTTGCGGAGGTGGCGGCCTACGCCACGAAACGCCTGGAGCGGATGTCCGAAGGCCGCTACCGGCTGCTTCTGGACGCCGACCGTGAGGGCGGTCGCGGACTGACGGGGCTGGATCTGGCGGTTTTTGATGCGTATACCGGCAAAAGCCGGCCCTGTGCCACGCTATCCGGAGGCGAAAGCTTCATGGCCTCAGTCAGCCTCGCCCTGGGACTGGCGGATTCCATCCAGTCCAGGTCGGGGGGCATACGGTTGGACGCGGTATTCATAGACGAGGGTTTTGGCAGCCTGGACGAGGCCAGCCTGGACAAGGCGCTGGGCATCCTGGACGAGATACGGGACCACCGTATGGTGGGGCTCATATCCCACGTACCGGAAATGAAAAACCGCATTCCCGACCGGGTGGACATAATCAAGACAGCCTCGGGTTCCCGCCTGGAAGTACGTTCAGGAAGCTGAAAGTCTTACGGGAACCAGCCTTACGGGGACTGCCACGACTTTACGCGCCCCGCCCGATGCGTTAGGATGGCCTCCATCCTGCCGTGCGGAGGCTTGCGATGGTTATTGATATAAGTCGTTCGGTGCTGGTTATTGTCGACGTGCAGAACGATTTTTGCCCCGGACATACACGGCCCGACGGGACCGTCATTCCTCCAGGCAGACTGGAGGTTTCCGACGGCAACGCGGTGGTGGATCCCCTGAACAGGCTCGCATCCCGCTTCCACAACGAGGGTGGCCGCGTCGTGGCTACCCAGGACTGGCACCCCGCCGGCCATGTCTCCTTTGCCTCGGCCCACCCCGGAACCTCGGTCTACGATGCACTCACCATCGCCCTGCCCGAATACGCTCAGGGCATGCAGTATCCGCTCAGGAGCGGCGATGCCCCGCCGCCCTCGGCCATCGACCAGACGCTCTGGCCCGACCACTGCGTGCAGGGAACGCCGGGGGCCGGTTTCCATCCTGACCTCAACCTCAACCTGGTACATCTGGTCCTTCGCAAGGGTTATCACGCAAATCTGGACTCCTACAGCGCCTTCTACGAAAACGACCGTCGAACCCCTACAGGTCTCGACGGCTGGCTCAGGAATCTGGGTGTGGGAACCCTTTTCCTGGGGGGGCTGGCGACGGACTTCTGCGTGATGTACAGCGCCCTTGACGCGGTGCGCCATGGCTACGAAACCGTACTTCTGATGGACGCCTGCAGGGGTGTGGATGTTCCCCAGGGCTCCGTGGACAGATCGCTGGCCCTGATGCGCGAAAGCGGCGTCCACTTCATGGAATCGGGGGCTTTGGCATGACGACGGATTCCGCGCTTTTTACCGATTTCTACGAACTCACGATGGCCCAGGGATTCTGGAAGAACAACATGAACCACAAGGCCATTTTCGACATGTTTTTTCGACGCCAGCCCTTCGGTGGCGGGTTTTCCATCTTCGCGGGCCTCGAAACCTTTTTGGAAGCCCTGGAGGGCTTCAGATTTTCGGCAGAGGACATAGGGTATCTCGAAACCCTCGGCATTTTCGAGCGCGGTTTCCTGGACTACCTGAGGCATTTCCGTTTTTCCGGAAACATCTGGGCCATGAAGGAAGGCAGCGTGGTCTTTCCCCAGGAGCCGCTCATCAGGGTGGAAGCTGGCATGATCGAGGCCCAGATCATCGAGGGCATGCTCCTGAACACGATAAACTTCCAGAGCCTCGTGGCCACCAAGACCGCCCGGGTCTGGCTCGCCTCCAATCGGGCACCCATCATGGAATTCGGCCTGAGGCGCGCCCAAGGTCCCGACGGCGCCATGTCGGCGACCCGGGCGGCGTACATAGGCGGCGCCACCAGTACTTCCAACACCCTGGCTGGCAGGCGCTTCGGCATCCCCGTCATGGGGACCATGGCCCATTCCTGGATCATGGCCTTTCCCTCGGAAAGGGAAGCCTTCGAATGCTACGCCAACACCTACCCGGACAGGAGCGTCTTCCTTCTGGACACCTATGACACCCTGAAAAGCGGCCTGCCCAACGCCATCGAGGTGGGCAGGAAGCTGGTCGCGGCCGGCAAGAAATTCGGCGTCCGCCTGGATTCGGGCGATATGGATTACCTCTCCGTGGAGGTGCGGAAAGCCCTGGACGCCGCGGGCCTGAAAGGCGCCACCATCACGGTTTCCAATGAGCTGGACGAATCCATCGTGCGCACCCTGGTAGCCGCCGGCGCGCCCATCGACAGCTGGGGGGTCGGCACCCAGATGGTGACCGGCGGTAACGACCCGGCCTTTACCGGCGTGTACAAGCTGTCCGCCCACGAAGACCACAAGGGCAGTCTCGTTCCGGCCATGAAATTTTCCGACAACCCCGAAAAGACCACAAACCCCGGGGTCAAACAAGTCTGGCGCCTGACCGATTCCGAGGGCAAGGCCATCGCGGACGTCATTGGCCTCGTCGCCCCCGAAGGGTTTACCCTTGCCGCCGGAACAGACGGATCAGACGCTCCGCTGGAACACGAGAATGTCGAACAGGGCGTCGCGCGGTCCTTCTGGCATCCATCCGTGGACTACCGGCATTTCCACACGGCCCCCGAAGGCAAGGTAATCCCTCTATTGGAGCAGCGCTTCAAGAAGGGGAAGGTACTGGGACCCCACCCAGACCTCACCTCCATACGCGCCCACGTCAGGGAAGAACTGGAGCGCTTTGACGGCAGCTACCTGCGCCTTCTTAATCCACACGGGTATAAGGTTGCCATCACGGAGAAGCTCAAGGACCTGAAACTGGGGCTTATACAGTCGTATCTTGGTGACATGTGAGGTTCCAAAAAAAACCTCTCTTCATTATGGGCATCCTCGGCTTTGCCGCCCTGACCGGCTCCTTCCTGTACTTGGGGTTCAGACCCAATCAGAGGGCAAAGGGATTGCCAACAACGACTCAGGCCATGGAGGAGCCGTCAGTAGGTCCGCTCATCGAACTTACCAGCGCAGAGCGGGAATATCTTGCAAGCCTGGGGGACCTCCGTATCTGCGTGGACCCGGACTGGAAACCCTACGAATGGATAGACGATGACGGCGTCTATAGGGGAATAGCGGCTGAGCTTGTCGATCTGATGGGCAAAAGATTGAATGTTGGCATTACCCTGGTGCGGACCAAGGACTGGAAAGAGAGCATCGAAACCATAAAAACCGGGAAGGCCCATCTTCTGGCGTTCCTGAACCAGACCCCCGAACGGGACGAATGGCTCGTCTTCACCGAACCCTATTTTACCGATCCGAACGTATTCATAACCCGGGAAGACCATGGCTTCATCGCCGATCCGGAGCGGCTTTCCGACGAGACCATAGTATTTCCGGCGGGGACCAGCATGGAGGAGCGGATAAGAAGCAGGTACCCCGCCCTGACCGTGCTCACCGTCGGGACGGAAAGCGAGGCCCTGCGCGCGGTGGTTGACAGGAAAGCCGACATGACCCTGCGCTCGCTCACAATGGCCGCCTATACCATCAGGAAAGAAGGCCTGTTCAGCCTGAAAATCGGCGGCCAGCTTCCGGAAATGACCAACAATTTCAGGATGGGGATAGCGAAGGACCTGGTACCCCTGCGGGACATCCTGAACAGGGCAGTGTCGACCATCACACCCCAGGACGTACAACACGCCATCAATCGGCACATCTCCATAGAGGTGCGTTCCGAAATCGATTATTATCTTCTACTGCGCGCTGCGGGCCTTTTTGCCTTGCTTCTGGCTTTCGGCTTGTACTGGAACCTACGGCTTGGACGGCTGAACAAGAGACTGAAAGCCAGGGAAGCTGAATTGGTGGCCCTGAGCGGAACCCTGGAAGAGGATGTGAGGGCCAGGATCAAGCTGGAGGAAAAGTTACAGGCCGAGGCCGAACACCTGCGCCTGATAATCGATACCGTGCCCGCCTATATCTACGCCAAGGACGTGAACGGCCGTTTTATCCTGGCCAATAAGGCGATGTCGGATCTGTTCGGCGTGCCGCCGGAAGAGGCCGTAGGCAAGACCAACCGTGATTATGGCGCCACCGAAGAACAGACAGCCCTGTACCGGCAGGAGGACCGTCAGGTTTTGGAGAGCGGAAAACCACTTTTCATCCCCGAGGAAGAATCCATGCGCCCCGACCGTACGCCGGGCTGGTTCCAGACCACAAAGATACCCTACAGGCATCCGGAAGGGGATGCACCGGCGATACTGGGAGTGTCGATCGATATAACCGAACGCCGCATGAAAGACGAAAAAATAAGGTTCATGGCCCAGCACGACGGACTCACCGGCCTGCCCAACAGGGCCCTGTTCTCCGACCGCCTGTCACAGGCCTTGGCCCTGGCCAGAAGGAACTCCACGCGTCTGGTGGTGTTCTTTATCGATCTGGACGGCTTCAAGCCGGTGAACGATACCCACGGACACGCGGCGGGAGATGTGGTCCTGCAGGAGACCGCACGGCGGCTTCTGGCCTCTGTACGGTCTTCCGACTGCGTCGGCCGGATAGGAGGCGATGAATTCGTCCTATTCATCCAGGACGCCGCCACCGCCGAGGACGCTACTCTGGTTTCGGAAAAAATCACCGCCAGCATACGGCAACCCTACCTGTACGAGGGCCTGTCCCTGCACCTGTCGGCGAGCATAGGCTTTGCCCTCTTCCCCGAAGATGGAACCGACGAAAACACCCTCTTCCAAAAAGCGGATGCCGTCATGTACGAGGCAAAAAGGCTTGCGAAGGGAAGATAGGGGATTTGTGACTCACCTTCACCCAAGTGCATCGCCATAGGTGGTCAGCTCAGGGTCGATGAAAGCAAGGGGACTTTGGGTGGTTCTTCAGCATGCACTGCGGCCTTTATGGCTGACTGAAGCTGTGTTTTTATTGCCTGGCTGGAGGGGGCGGTACGTTTTTAACACACTCAGGAGAATAGCCCATTTTTTTGTGCGCCACAACCAGCATCTCCCCTTTACGAGAACAAGGGCAGGGATTAATAATATAAGACGGTATTTGCAAAATAAAATGGAGGATCCCAATGAAAAGAGTATTGTCTATCATGCTTTTGGCAACCCTCACCCTTCCGGCATTCTCACAGTCCGATGTGTGGTCCAGTGTGGGCTTCGGCATATCCTCCTATCCGGAGGAAAACGGAAACATTACGGAAGCGTATCTTTCATACCGCTTCACGCCGGTGTTCTCGCCTGTAATCAACATAAAGACGGTAGCTACGGCAAATACCGGAGAGATCCCCGATGCCGACACATCCCTGAACCTGACGAGGGAGACGACGACGGAGGTATTCATCTATCCGGCATCTTTCGGATTCCAGATCGGTTCGCTGAACCGGCTGTACGTAACAGGCGGGCTCTACATCAGCTCGCAGCAAACGCGCGAGGTGGGCTTTTTCGATCTATCGGCCAGTACTGACGGGGCGATCGGCCTTAATTCTTATGACAACTCGCTGGAGGCAACCTTCTACGGACCCGTCCTGAATGCGGGGATGGGGTTCGAACTGCCCTTCACCCAGCTGACAGCGCAAGCCACAGTGGTGCCCTTCTTCCTGTTCGGATCCAGCCAGTCCATCGGAATAGATCCGCTCGTCTCCGAGTCGGGCGAGAACGACTTCTCGGGTTCGGGCTTTCCCTATATCGCGCTAAAATTCCAACCGACTTTTTTCAAGTACCTCTCACCCGATATCGCTTACGAATTCCAGCGTTTCAATTTTGAATCCCTGGCACCCAACGAAGCGCTGACTGGCTGGGATTCCACTGAATCCACCTATAGCGTCCACACCGTTACAATTCGCGGGAGCATCCGCATTCCGCTCTTCAAGGCCGGCAATGCCGAGATAGGCTACGGCAGGAAACTTACCTGGACAGTTCAGGAAAATGGCGACACGGTGACGGATAACAAGGGCACCTTCAAGCTGACCTTCAATGTCGCAAAATAGGTGGAAGTAAAACAAAAAACATCGTGTTGGGAGCTTGTAGGACATGCGTTTTTCTTCAGTCAGAAATGCGGGCGCCGCCCTTGTGGCCTTCGCCGTCATGGCGGCGCTGACGGGATGCCCGGTCACCGACAGCAAAAGCCCCTCTGACGGAAAGGTGGATTCGTCATTCTTCTGGGGTAAGTGGAGCAGGCTGGACGCCCAGGAAACCTGGTATTTCTCCGACGTCGGGGTAAGCGGCTGTGCGGCGGGTACAGGGATTCCGGATTACGAAGCGAATGCCGTGAGCGTGACCTTTCCGGACGCCGTCATCACCGTGAACTCCGGCTCGACCGATGAAAAGGCGTTCCGGACGATACGGCTCTTCAAGGAGAGCGAGACCTCGCTGACCTTCCGCTATACGGCCCTCGACGAACAGAAAAGGGAAATCACCTTCACCCTCCTCCTGATACGGGATGGCGGAAAGCAGAGTACATTCTCAGGCACAGCACTCAAGCCGACGGCAATCCAGACGGAGTCGTCGCGGGGGTTACGGGCGCTCAACTTGGGCGGGGCTGGCGGAATAAAGCTTACCATCCAGAACCTGAAGAACCAGTCGGATACCCAAGATGTCCTGACGTCATCCGATCCTTCAACGTTGGGAGACTTCGACTCGGGCTTGTTCATTCCCGGAGATCCCTACGAAATTTCCGGTACGTCACTTTCCGTCCCGGTCGTCGTTTTTCCCGACGACGCGGGTGGAGATATCGGCGCCGTATCGCAGGTTTCCGACGATATCCGTTACAGCCTGAAGGCCGACCTCCACGTGGAAGGTTCCGTGCCTACAAACATCTGTCCCACGCACCTGGTGGTGAATCCAGGAACGTTGACGGCGCACGAGGAAATACTGTACCGGACAAGGCTGTACGAAAAAGCCTGGCTCCTCGTGCGGAACATGGGCGACGCAGCGATGCAGAACAAGAACCTGACGATCACAGTGGAGCCGGTAGCGGGAATCACGCTATCCGCGGGGAATTCCGCGGAAGCATCCACCACGTCGTATGGGATATTCCCCTCCCCGCGTCTGTTGCCCCAAGGAGACGGCAGCCTCCGTACTACCGAACGGCTCTACCTGGAGCCTTTCGACGCGACGATCCCGGAGAACGACGACGAGGACGACTATAACGACGGACAGACCGCCTACTGCCTCTTCGGTTTTACCTGCACCGAAAACTTTGAAACGGAGTATAAGGACTATTCCCTCCCCGTGACGCTCAGCGATGAAAACGGGAACGTATGGCGGGACAGGATACAGGTACGCTCGTATCGTGAAGCCCTGGAAATCCCGATGTATCTCGTCGATGTGACCGCCGTCATAACCTCGCCGGAAAGGCGGGCCTTCTCGCTTCGGGCCCGATCAGGATCCCTCGGTGGCGTCACGTACGGCACGGGTTTCCTCATCGAGCTGCCCGTCCGTCAAGCTGGCTACGACGTCGACCTGACGCCGAATTTCGAACCCTCTGCCGCGATACAATTCGCCGCGGCCAGGGTGGTCTACCGTTTCGGTTCCAACGATACGGTCACAGGGACGCAGGCGAACCAGATAAACAGCGCCGCCGATACCTACGAGAGCGGCAATGATACGGCAGCCGGCGCCATCGAATGGCGGCCAGGCGACGCCGCCATCGATTCCAAGATCCGTCCTTATGCGGGTGACCGCGCCGATTGGTTCAGGGTATACCCGGCCGACTGAAAGAGGTGATCATGAAGCAAGGATTCAGAACCATCATCGCGGTGGCTGCCGCCTTCTCGATTATGGCTATTTTGGGCTGCCCTGCCGTCTCGGACAAACCGCCCAGTGATGAGGATCCCGACGACAACCATCAGCCAGGGCCAAACGCGGTCCAGAGTTCCTGGGGCTACTGGGAAGGCATACTCGGCCAATGGTATATCGGTGACAGGACGGTAAAACTCGAATCCAGGGTGATCGACATATATGGGGAACCGGACTATACCGCGTCCTACCTGATCGATTCGGCCTCGGTTACTTCAATAACAGCTACGCTGGATACCTATTCCGGTTCGTTCAATCCTGACAACGCCCGGTCGATAACAGCGACCGCCCGGGGATCGTCCGCCTACCGCATCGAATTCCCGAACAACAACACCTGGGACGGGGACTCCATCGCGAAGGCGGTGGGCAGGGAATCGACCTTCAGCGGACGGCTGGCGCTGCCTGAAGGGTCAGCCCGTACAGCTCGCCGACCGCGGGCACTTGGGCTCGGTGGAGCAGGCGGCATCAAGATGGTGGTGCGGAACCTGCAGAACGACGCCGACGTGCGTACGGTTGTCAGCGATGAGCTTACCGGAGAATTTGACGCCTCCGCGACGGAGACGGGAACAGTCGTGCCGACCATACCCGGGGACGAGTACGAAGTCACCTTCCCCGAGGAAAAAATCGGTTCGGCCGCCGTCGTAATTCCTACTACAGCATCAGACCAGGACGTCGGTCAGATCGTCAAACCGCTTTCGCAGGCCTTGACCATTTCCGTTTCCTCGACACCTGCCAACGGCCAGAATTCCACCACGGATTTCCTGTTTTTGGATTCCGGCGGCACGGAATCGATCAACCTTGTGAACACGGGAGCAGCCGATACGCCCACCGTTCTTGCGATGTTCATGGCGGCCGAGCCAAGCCTGACCTTCTCGCCCTATACCACCGGCGAAAGCGGCATCATCAGTCGTTTTCCCTCATATACGGATGATGCAGGAAATATAGCGTACTACCTCCAGGATTTCACACTCGCCAAAGACGCCAGCTATCGATTCTACGCCGATGTCTCCATTTCCGCATTGCTCGATCCGTCCGCGGACTACGAGGACCGAAAAGTCTATGCCGCCTTCTTCCTGGATGACGGGCTCGTCTGGATGGACACGCTGGTCTACCGCTTCTATCGGGAATCGTTCACCCTCGAATACCACAATAATTCCTCGCTGGGCTACCAGACTGGCAGGACAAAAGGTGTGGTGATTACCCCGGATGCGAGGACGGTCTCACTGC
>Ga0172379_10004692_pt1 | contig 19824 bp, 19 predicted proteins | sample GrowelOW334metaG_FD_119756 | JGI IMG/M metagenome (GOLD analysis project Ga0172379, IMG submission 119756) | Groundwater microbial communities from an aquifer near a municipal landfill in Southern Ontario, Canada - Groundwater well OW334 metaG | ecosystem: Environmental > Aquatic > Deep...
GCTTCGTCCAAAAGTTGATCCACGTCTTCTTCCTGTGAGTAGCCGAGCGCCGACATCTCAGCCGCCGCGTCAATTAGCCGCCGCAGGGTCGCTTTGCGTTGGACGATATTCGCGTAATTTACGATATGGGACGAAGTTGCGACCGAATTGGAAAGTTGAGCGAGGTAGGTCCGCCCGCCGATCACATCCAGCTGGTTCCTTTCCTCGAGCCGGTTAGTCAGGGTCAGGATGTCGATCGGTTCGCGTTTGCCGTAAAGCTCCCGCATCGTCTCGTAGATTATCTTATGGCTGTCCTTGTAGAAATCGTTTTCGGTGATAAGGTCGGCGACCTTGATTATCGCGTCTTTGTCTATCAAAAGACTGCCCAGGAGCGACTGCTCGGTCTCGACACTTTGCGGCGGCAATTTTCCTATGTCTTTTTCATTTGTCATGTTGGGTAGTGAAAATTCGACTGTCTGATTTAATAAGCAAACACGAAATTTTCGTTTATAATTATCCAGGCAAGATTCAACCGTACAATCTTTCAAATGGTCGAATTTCTACTACCCGGCATGTCCACATTTTACAAGGTTGGTACTCATAAGGCAAGCCACATATTGACCACGGTTTATCCACCCCGTTAGAGTTTTAAAAAGATATTAATAATACAATAATTCAGCATATATTTTTCTATAATTTTTTTCCAAAAAAATTATTTTTCAAACAACTCTAACGGGGTCCACTTGTTAATAAAAAAAGAAGCAATAAAAATATTTGCTTCTTGAAATCAATATTGGTGCGCCCAACCCTCCTACGCCAAGGCTACGGAGGGCGAGCCGAAGGAAGTAATCTTCGCTAAAGCATGCTTGTCATCCGAAGCTTTAGCGAAGGATGGTGCCCATCGAGGAATTGAATTGGAACGGAATTCTCCGAAATATCCGAGAGATTAAAGACCTTTTAACGATCGTCCTCCCGGAGGCAGGCATAATTCCGGACTTTTCGACGCTTTATGCCTAAACACATGGAACCTGCCTTTTACAACCGTAATTTTAGCAGAAAAATCTGGATCATTCCAGACCACATCGGCTCCCAATTAAACGCCCCGATTGTTGCCACGTATTTGCCCTTGTAGCGAGCTTTGTACCGAAGGTAAGAGCTTTGCACCAATTGAGACACTGACGAGCCGTAAAACCAAATTTGAGAGCGTGGGATGATTTGCTTAACTTTTCAAAGATTAAGCAAATATGACTCATTTCTTCAGTTCATTCTTTTGCTTAACAGAATCCGGATCAGGCAAAGAAACCAGTGTGTCCCAAAGTTGGCGTACTCGGTCTTTCTTGTCCGGCACTTCTTTATAAATCACTTCAACCTTAAATTTTGGATTTCGTTTTTTTCTCATGTGCTTTATTTTGCTCGGCTACCCTCTGCTTATGCTCTTCAGCCCACTTAGCAACTTGCTGGTCGTATTCCTCCGACTCGCTCGGTGGCACGTTTTTATCGATCTTCAGAAACTGGTAGTTATCCTCACGGAGGAAAACGGTAAAATGCGGTTTACTGGTATCGTTTAAAATTACCCGAGCCTTGAGATCACCCTTCCGGACAAGCGATCGGGCAGTGTTCTGATTAATGCCAAACTTATCCTTTAAATCCTCCAAAGAAAACCACTTCCCCTTATTTCTGCAAATTGAACTTGGGATAACCCCTTCGTTTACCGCTCTCTGGCAAAATCTACACTTAAATCCAAATTTATCAAACCAAGCTCCTTGCATGGACATATAAAGACCGCAGAAACTACACGTACCCCATTCAGCATCTACAGCCCATCCATCGGGTTCTTTTTCGAGACGTAGATAATTATCAATATCTCGTGAGGCCATTTTCGCCAACGTGCCATAGAAGCCAGTCAGATTGAAAGCGGCGTCGTGCAATTCTTGATCAGTAAGATCAGCTTTAAAATCCTCTTTAAAGATTCTCCTTAATTTTTCAAGCCTTTCTTGAGAAATTTTCATAATAGTTAAAGACTTTCCTCAATCTCAACGGCGTCGTCTTCGTCCACCCCTGAATCTTCCATGATCTCCTGAACACGCTCGGCCGTGTCCTTATCAAGGTCATGACTTTCCATAAGCTCCTTTACGTCCTCATCCGGAGCTTCGTTAGTCGCATTGTTTTCAATTGGATCGTCAGTGCTCATGATTTTAATTCAGCGACCAAATTGCGTAGTTGAGATACCCAGCAAAGCTAACCCAAAGAATGTAGGGTACCAAGGGCCAGGCGGCCGGTTTGGAGATTTTGTAAAACGCAACGATCGTGGCGAGGATGGCGAGCCAGAGGAATACAATCTCAATAAGCGCACCGCCGGGACTGTGCAGGCCGAAAAAGATAATCGACCAGAGTGTGTTCAAGACCAGCTGGCCGAGAAATATGCCGAGAGCGATTTTTACATCCCTGCGATCCAGTCCCTTTTTCCAAACAAGAAACGCCGCGATGCCCATAAGCGCAAAGAGTGTCGTCCAGACCGGTCCGAATACCCATGCCGGAGGATTGAGAGCTGGCTTAATGATCCCTGCGTACCAACCAGTAATGGACGGAGTCGTAAACACCGAGCCGATAATGCCGGCAAGCTCGGAGACTACGATAGCGATGATGAGTTTGAATGTGTTGCTGATTTTCATAACGATGGCGTCGACTTAGGGCCGAGCGTCTCTTTTATTCGTCGAGCTAATTCGCTTGGATTAAAATTGCCGTGATTTTCTAATCTCAAGAGTGGCACACCGGCTTCACGTAGGATACGCTCCACTTCACGATCACGTTCCTGCCGATCCTGCCGTTCATGCGATTTATCATCGAGCTCGATTGCAAGCTTTGGCGAGAGATACGCTTTATCGCAGAGCACGAAATCAACAGACTTCCGATTAATATGCGCCAGAGCGGCACGCCAATCCTGTCCTCTAACCGTATGGTCAACTAGGGTAGGTAAATGCACTTGGGCAAAGATGCGATACTCTGTACCGACAGCTTCTGCGAGAGCGTCGTAACATTCATGCTCCGCTCGAGTAAGAAAGAAGTTTTTGCGGTTATAACGATACTTAGCTTTTTCCTCCACTTCGGCGAAACCTCCACGAGCGACTGCAATCGCTATTGCAATGACCACAATGATGCCTATGATGATATAAAAGATTGTCATGTTTATTGGCGATCCAAGTCATTATCTGAAAATTGACTCTCAAGTACCGCCTTGCGATATTTCAGCATCTCTAGCTCTTTTTTGAGTTCAGTATTTCTTTGCTGTTCCTGGGCGAGCATACCATCGAGCGCTTGAGCTGAATATTTAAAATCTTCTTTCAGATGCTCTTTTAAGTCCTGCATGCCCAGGGTTTTATTCTCAACCTTGAGTTTCGCACCCAAAACTGTAAGTTCCTGATCAGATTCGTGAACCTCGCGTTCCTTGGCGGTGATGTTATTCGTAGCTTCATCGATCAAATGTTGTTTTAGATTTGTCATATTTTTTAGAGCTATAGCTTTGAACGAAGATTCCTGAGATTTTCAAGGAGTTCGTCATAAAGGATAAAATTGATATTTTTTAATGCACATCCAAGCTTTCGAAAGTCACCCGACTCTTTCTTGTTTTTGAATTGCTTACTCGTACCTGCAATAATATATCCACGCGGTCTGACAACGCGAATATCAACGCTTTTCTTTCTCTTTACAGCGCGAATATAGTCATCAGCGTTTCTAACAATCTCATCTATGTAGTTTTCAATCTGCGAGATTGCTTTTACAATATCGGGTTTCCAGTAGTAGTTGTCATGGCTTTCATCCAACGCTACGAGCGGGGTTTCGTGTCGTTTGATCTCAAAGACATCAACAAACCCGTATACATCAGCCAACACAAAATCAGGGTAACTAACGCTGACGCTTACATTTTGCTTTTCAATCGTTGTCACATAGTTCGCAAGAAATCGAAAAACCTTCTCGCTTAGAAACCTCTGCCATTCAGCTTCCGAGATAGTTTTCTTGGTGAGGTTTGCTTCAAACTCTTTTATGACCTCGTCGAGGAAAATCTTATCCGTAATCTTTTTTGTATTTTGGATAAGAGCGTTCCTTTCAACTTTGACCCCTTTTCTTTTTCCCTTTAGCGATGTCTCAAAAATCTTTGGGAAAAAGTTCTTCAATGCTCCCAAATCTTCTTCATTCAATTTTTGCGCAACTTTTTTCCTACGGAGAAGTGCGGCTACTTCGCCACCTTTATAATCATCAAAATCTTCTGTGGAGATTTTTATTTGTTTTGGAAATTTGGTGCTTAAAAACGATGCGACCTCGCTCCTCAAATCATTATTACTATCTTCGTTTATACGCCCTAGTCGTACCAAGAGATTTTTTACATCAATGAGTGGCAGTGTAACGGAAGTTTTGAGTGTGCTTTTATTTACTGACTTTGTCTTCTTACCCGTAATCGCAAACTCCAAGAGCTTATTCGGAGCGAGATTATCTTTCAGAGCGGACAAGAGAAAGGTACCTTTCTTACCAAATCCGTAACCATTCCTGTTTAGATACAAACCAGAGGGAAGACCCTGATAGCCATTCAAAATAATTTTAGAAAGAAATTTTGCTTGACCACCTTGCAGATAGTAAATCGTTTTATTTTGTTTGCGATAAACTTCATACACACAAAAAGTGCCCTTTTCTGAATCAAAGTGCTGTTCGGGTTTTTCTATTTTGGTGCTGATTCTTTTTGCCATAACTATTTTTCACTATCCACAACCTCAAACAAATCCTTCGGTTTCTCAATCGCATGGAAGTCCCACGTGCCAAAGTTGCCGGAGAGATTAACAGCTCGGATCCATTCCCGAGCGGCCACCCATTTGGCTTCATCCTGCTCAGTCTTCTGACCTTTTACTTCGAGTATGACGTATTTGTCGTTCTCGAATTTGATAATAAAGTCTGGATAGTATGTATGCACTTTACCTTTCCAGAGATAATAAATCTCAAAGCCGAGGTGGTCATTTTTCACCCACGAGACAAGGCCCGGCATGCGTTCGCGTTCCAGCTCAAATGCGACAGAGCCTTCCCATTTACTGTCGATCACAATGTGGCTGATCTGACTTTTTTCGACCGGCTGTGTTGGTTTACTCGTATACCATACCGGAGCTGTGGCCGTACTTCGCACCGGACGGACAGAATCGAATATGGCGACCGGATCTTCCGAGCTCGAGCTTTTTATGAAAGCTGATAGATGCTCTACGATACGCTGAATATTAAGGGCAACAACAATTCGGCGAAGTAGTTCTGTGTGTTCAAATTTTGGCACTTTGATAATCAGTTTCTTTGAGTCAGTAAATTCTTCAATCATCCGTAGAAGCTGACTGATATGACTAGCCGGATCACCATCCCAATTTTTGGCAAGCCGTTCACGCAACCGAACCGCCGCTTGTAATTTAACGGTTTGGAATCGTTTCTCGCTACCAATGCTTCTTAAATCAACTTCTGTGAGTCGCGACAAGTCTGGCTTCCCATCAATGACAGGGGCTAATTCAACAACTGTTCTCGTTTCTTCCGCTGACAGCTCGAGGGGAGTAAGCTTGTCCCAGTCCAGCTCTAGAAAATAATTGAGCTTATAATCCACACGCAAAACATGTGGCCAGCGAATCTCAAGAGCCTTTCTTTCTTGAATCGGTTCAATTTTTGTTTTAGCAACCGGTGGTCGTGGCGGTCCCGGTTTCTCTTCAACCGGCAGATAGGTAAACGGTACGCCGAACACGGTGACGTATTCCGGCTCGGAAAGATTATCGTAGGAAATTCTGCGGAGCCCACGACCAACAACCTGTTCACACAACAGCTGACTGGTGAATGCTCGGATACCGAGAATGTGCGTAACAGTCTGTGCATCCCAACCTTCCGAGAGCATGTTCACGCCAATAACGCATTGCACTTTTTCTCCGGGTTTGCCTTCCTTACCAACAGTGTTTACCTTTTCGCGAATAGATTCGGCAAGCTCTCGTTTATTCTTGGTCATCTCTCCGGCTTCGTCCGCTTCAACTTTATCGAGCGCATCTTGGTCAATACGGAGTAAGCCTTCCTTGTCGCTCAACTCACGCGTAATGACGTGGCCGTTCTTGATGGCATATTCTATTCTGGCCGCTGTGTTGGTCTTGTTACAGATCATAATCATCACCGGTGGCGTCTTGATCGTTGGGCGTAGTTTCAACCAGTCTTCTTTTTCCTTGAGCCAGTCTGCACCAAGAATATCGATTGCCTGTGTAAGCAAGTCCGGCAATCCTTCCTGCGGATCGACATTGCGATTTACATCGTCTTTGATTTCAGGGTAAATATGGAAAAGTTTTGATTTGAAATCATCCCCGATAGATGCGTCATCACGCACGGCGACCTTCGGCGTTTTTACCAGGCCGCTCTCAATAGCATCATTGAGTCCAAAGTCGCTCACGATCCAGCCAAATAACTGCTCACCCTGATTATTACTTCCAGTCGGCTTAAATGGAGTAGCGGTGAGATCGTATGTGCGAAGTAGTCCCCGGGCCCGGTGGAGACGGTCAATACCACTGATCCAGATGGTTGCTTTTTCCTGCTCCTCTTTTTCCTCATCGACTGCCGGACGATGACAATGATGCGCTTCGTCGTTGATGACCAGAACATTTGTAGCTCCGCCGAAATCAGGAACCACACGTCGAACAAAAGCCTCGTCGCTTTCCGGTCCCTTCTTTACCACCTTAGGTCCGTAATTTTCATTGACCGGAGCCAGAGTGTGCCAGTTTTCAATAACAATCTTTGCATCCAAAAGTTCCTGCCACATCGAAGACGGCACGATATTAAACTTCTGATAGAAGTTATCCTCTCGTTCAGGTTTCAACACACGCAAGCGGTCACGCACGGTAAGACCCGGAGCAATAATCAATATGTTTTTTGAAAAACGCGCATCACCATTGTTTGCGATCTTATTTAAAGCCTGCCATGCAATAAGCATAGACATGACCACGGTCTTGCCGGTCCCGGTTGCCATTTTGAGACACTGTCTCTGCCAGCCTTCTTCCTCAATAGGAATAGTGATGCCGGTCTTTTCGCTTGGGCTTGCCTCGTTAAGCCAGATGGCCGTCTCAATCGCTTCAAGCTGACACCAGAAAAACGGATACTGACGTTGAGTTGTATCATTCCAGAATTCAAGAAGCTTGCGTGTCGTGCCTGTTACATTTGGATATCCTTTTGCTTTCCATTCCAGCACGCGCGGACGGATTTGATTCACTAATTCTATTGGTACAAACTCACCTTGATCATCCGTGCCTCTGCGACCAACACCGGAAAGTTTCCAGTAACCGGCCTTACGTCGTCCTTCACGCAATTCAAATTCCTGCTTCTCACGCAAATATGCCCAATGCTGTGTAGGTTCGGCATACGCGTCGTTGACTATAAGTTTATCGATGTGTTTCTGGCTCATAAATTTTTGATGACAAACGATTCAATACCACGATCGTCAATAATTTTCACAGCTACTTTTTTATGCTCGCCCGGAACGAACGGCAATGACTCAACACCGGTAAAGAGCTCAATCAAATCCAGATCAACCGCGCCATTCAGAGTTTTGGCGAGCGAACTCCAGTCATGTTTCGGGTCTTTCATAGGAAAGAATATCTGCTCAGGGAGGATGCTTTGCTCATCGTAATCGCTGTCGAGCATCCACATGGCAATGCGACGTGTGTCACCAAAATCAATCTCTCCGGTTATCGGATTATAATAATCAAAACCACGGACGATAACTTTGTATGTGTCGTCTTTATTTTTCACCACTTCAACATCTGGCTGGCCGATAAGCCAGTAACTTTGGTTTGATGACCGCTTCTTACGCAGATCGGCAGTCAAGAGATCGACACTCATCTGGGCTTTAAGGATAGTCACACCCGGCCATTTAATCTGATCGATGTCTTTGGCCGCTTCGGGGTCAAATTGGAATGCCGCGAAAATAACAAAGTCGGGCTTGTCTTCCAGCTTACGTGCTTCGTTTATCGCTTCTTCAACATGCCTCTGCTCGAGCGCACCATAGTCCGGTCCAAAACTGATGATGGCTTTTTTGTTTGATCCTTTCTCGTCTAGAATTTCTGCACTGGCATGGATAAACCGGGTACCGGCCATTGGCTCAATGCGTGAGAAATTAATAACCTTACCTCCGGTCGCACGGATACCACTGGTTTTAAGCTCATCACGCCACACTGTCTGATTAGCCGTCTCTCCGGTTCGGGCGATCTCATCTCCCTGTGTAGCGATCTTTGGCTCTTTACCGTCAAACGGTTTGGTACGCAGACTCGGCAAAGCTTCAACAGTAAAAGGCCCGGTCACTCGAACTTTTGATTTGTCGATTGTGACTTGGTCATAAAGAGTTTCTTCTGGTGCAGGTTCGTCGTTAGCAATTGATCCCAAGGTAGTCCTTTTTACTTTCTTGTATTCAAATCCACTAGAAACTCCTTCGTTGGCATGTGCAAGTTTATAATAATCAAAATATGTAGTCATGAGGCGTTGCTTTGCAAGCGTAATAGCTACACGCGATGTATCACATGTGATCCACCTACGTCCCCATTGCTCGGCGGAGTGTGCGGTAGTTCCAGAGCCACAAGTTGGATCGATAACCAGATCGCCAGGATCGGTGGTCATCAAAATACAACGTTCAATGACTTTGCGCGTTGTTTGAACGACATATATTTTTTCGCCGGTAAAACCAGCTACACCCGTGTCCGTCCAAGAATTAGTGATAGGGAAATAAGGAAAATCATCGGCAAATCTCACGTAACGTAGAGTATTTCCAACTAAAATTATTCGACCAAGTTCAACCAAACGTTTCATTCCATCAACAGTAGTTTTCCAACCACCTCGAAACTCCCTTCCTTCAAATTCAAATGGTATTACTTTATTGCCTTGTGATGTTAAATCGCCAGTAGCAAAAATACGTGCATTATTGGGTAATGAAAATGGGTTAGCGATTTCTTCTTTTGTCGCTTTTCTTATAGAGCCGTTGGAAAGCAACACGTTTGTGTATGCAGACGAACCTGCCGCGCCCATGACTTTTTCAGAATAGAGCTGTCGATATTTTACTTTTTTCTTATCTTTGGCATACCAAATGAGATAATCAACCACACCAGGAATACCACTAGCACTTAGACCACTGGTTTTTGAAAACGGGATCAAAGCAACAAAGTTATCTTTTCCAAAAATTTCCTCGACAACCTCCCTAACGTGGTGAAGGTTCTCATCACTGATCTGGATGAACACGCTTCCAGATTCATGTAGTAATTCTTTTGTAAGAAGTAACCGATCAGAAAGATGCGTAAGGTAACTATGAATACCCAGCTCCCATGTATCTCGAAAAGCTTTGATAGTCTCCGGTTCTGCCGGAATATCAGCGTCGTTGTTATCTTTGACTTCACGTTTATTAACGAACGGCTGGAAATTTGAATTGTATTTGATGCCGTAGGGAGGATCAATATAGACCATCTGCACTTCTCCGGCCATGCCTTCTTTTTTCAGTAAACTATTCATGACGAGCAGTGAGTCACCGGCAATAAGACGATTCGTCCAGTCCTGATCGTGGCTGTAAAATTCAAAGGCCTTGCCGAGTGGCAATGCGTTCTCCTGCGATTGGAAAAGTGAAAGCTGTTGCTGGCGCGATTCAGTTTTCTTTTTTAGAAAGGCGCGGATGACACGTGTTGAGTCAATGCGTTCATGAACGTGCAAACTGATATTACGCACATTTACTTCCTGACCCTCTTTTTTACCGGCCCAGCTCAAATGAGGATCGATGTAGGGATCGTGAGCATACTTGGTGTAGCCGTTGAGCTTATCCGTCTGGCTCGAAACAAGCCCGATCGGCGGATTGTTTTTGCGCTTCTTACCGGCATGCGAGTATGCCTCGATCTTTATCTCCTTTTCTTTTTTAGCTGGTTTCTTTGGCATATTATTGATTGTTATTTACGGTCTCGCTCGCAAAAATTGTCGGGAGTGTGTTCTTGGGAGCCATAACGATTGGCCACCAGAACGATGATCCCTTCCATCCCTCCGACTCGTTTCCGTTTACCCGAATCAGGATAAGAGCCGGGATGTCTTCCGCAATCCTAATTGCAACAGTACGAGCAGTCTCACCGCTACCACCATCGGGTCCATCAGAAAAACGTCCGTCCGCTTTCTTCCGATTAATATTACTGTCGGTTCGGATTACTACCCATACCTTGCCTTTCTGTGAAGCATCGAGGGAGTTTTTTGATAAGTGTTCAAGACTTGCTTTGTGCGCCTTTACGTCCCATTCATACCCTTGTTCTTCGGAGACAAAAGTCTTTTTTATCTTATCAAGCAGACCGAGAGCCTGATCCACCGAAATCATAAAGTGATCAGATGATGATGTGGCTTTCAGATCATTAATTTCTTTATCGAGTTCTTCTATTTCTTTCTTGATGTTACTTTTATAATCCGTCTGGAAGCCGACCGGTAAGAGTCTCTTATATGGCTTAAGAGTGGTGATATTGGAAAGCATTATTTTGTTCGGAGAACATGGCGCAAGTTTGTCACTGGCATCCTTCCTAATGAAATAAACTCCTTTCTCGTGCGAGCCGTTCAGGAATGCTTCCCGGAGTGTGTTATCAAATTCGTGAATCCGGCGCATGATCTCATAGATTCCACGCGTGGTGTAAAAGCGAGTGACGGCCAAATCTTCTTTAGTTCGGGCTCCATACATACGCGAGTGTTGTAAAACGGTATCCTGCTGAAATTTCTTCGGATTTCGGCCGTAGTAAAATCCGATCATGTTTTTGATAGTGATACCACGGTCCAAAATCTGTCCGCCAATAAAAATGTTAAGGGGCGTCCTCAACCTGAGCTGTCCTTTGATGTCGAGCAGTGCTTTAACATCTTTGTCGGAATTAACCTTTTCAACGACAAGCATCCCATCGATCAATGCCTTTGAGACATTTTGTAAGACAGTAGCGAATTCCGGAAGTTTAATGTCTGTAAGTTCAATAGACTTTTTCAGATCGTCGTATGCATCTTTGACCAGCTGGTCAAAAAGGGTTCGGTCTTCTTTGGCAATTTTTATCAGCTCTTCATTAAGCTTATTTACAACATCTTCCTGCCAATTGTGCGAGCTTCGTGATTGCTCTGTATGGATGACAAAACTATAGTTTTCCTGTTTTTGTCCGGACTCCTCCTGTTGAATACGCCGGATACAGCCTCCGACAATGAAATTCATTATTGAATTTCTGATTGTCTTGGTCGATGGACTAGTAAACACTTCTTCAATTTTGAATGACCGGCGATCAGCTCTTTTTAGCTTTTTTGTAGCTTTCAAAATCTCAAGCTCTTCCGGTGGAACTTCCTCGTAAACATAAGAAGCGGCCGTGCCTTCTTTTTCGCTTTCAATAAAATAATAGTCTCCACCCACATAATCCTTGTGGATAGGCACGAGCACCGTAAAAGCTGGTCGCTTGGGAGGGAAAAGCCCATCCTCGCTTTCGTCATCATCCGGCTGGAGATACAGGGAGTATGGCGTTGCAGTTACCTGCAAAAAATCTGACTGCTCAACTTTGGTTCTTATTTCATCAATCTGCTTGGCGATCTTCCCTTGTTCAACTAAACCACTTTCTTTTTCTTTATGAAAACTAATACTTGCGAAATCAGCCTCGTCATCAATAATCAGAATCTTTTTATTCTTAAGGTCAGGGTAGGTATTCGTGAGATCGTTCAGAACCCGTTTGAGATTGTTGATTTCTTTTTTGGCAACAATAATAAGCTTCTGGCTCAATTCGTACGGCACCATATTTTTCGGGAAAAACATGATGTCATAAACTTGGGCTTTGTTATCTTCCTCAAACGGGCCAAAGTCTTCATGCAACCGCTTCAGTGTCTGCTCAGTAAGTGGCTTTGTCCCTTTTGTAAGAATGATCGCAATGTCATAGCCATTATCAAACGCGAGAGCCATCACACCGAGGAAAGTTCTGGTTTTACCACTTTGAACCTTACCAAGTAGAATGCCCGGCTTTTTTGTACTAGTATCTGAAGCCATCAACTTCTCGACGGTGTCTTCAATGCAAGCCTTCAAGGCATCATCGTCTTTACGATTTGCAGTGAGGGTATTATAGAAATTTCCTTTTTGGATTGGCATAAATTTATTTTGTGATTACCTTATGGTCTTCTTCTTTGCCACCAATCCGAATATAATCCTCGCAACCATCGACCCAGATTTTCTTACATTTGCAGTAAGTGAATTTTTTATGGGTATTCCAAAAAATCTCATCTCCGCAATGAGCGCATTTGTAGTAAGTCTCTTCTTTGGTTTTGTTGGCGATTTCCTTTGGCATAAATTTATTTCAATAAGTCATCAAGCTCGCAAGAAAGCAGAGCTGACTTGTTCAGCACGATCTGCTCTTTCTGGTTCAAATTATCAGCTGTCATCCGGATAACTTTAGTGATAATGCCATTGCCGAGCATGATCCGGTTTGTTTTCTTGAAATACTTCTCGGTTTTCTGATGAAACAGGGTTGCGTACTGCTTCAGTTTATCCTGAGGGGCGGGTCTTGAGCTCCATCCATCGCTCCCAAACTCAATTTTATCATCTAGTTTTTTATCCGCTTCGATCGGCAAGTCACCATCTCGAAAATCAATCCAGTAATCGCTTATGATGTATCGAATCCTAACAATTCTTTCTTCTTCAGCGTTATAGGTGTATGTAAACGAAAAGTTATCAGTCTGAAAATGCTGGTGTATTTGTATACTCGCTAGCGTTGTGACGGTGGTTATCTTGTATTCGTCAAGAAGCCGTAGGTAGCTCTCTCGCCAATTTTTGAGCCAATTTCGAATATAATTTTTATCCACGAACAGAGGCTCGAGGTCCTGCTCAAGATTCTTATCGTTAACCTTATTCATTTGAAGCGTGAGCTTATCGAAAAGTGTGCGAGGGTCTTTTGTATCAATACCTTTAGCGACAAGGTAATCGAAATCCGGCACTACCTTTTTATTCATGTACCAAAGGAGGTCGTAAATATCACGTCCCTTTTCCTCGTAGACTGCTTCTCCCACGCCGCGTGTACCACGGAGGAAGATAGCGGCAAGCTTGCTCGCCATAAGCGAGGACATATTGTAGGTGATGATCACAAAAGAGAGCTGATCACGGTTTATCGGCCGACGTTCAGTTACCGTCTTGGGAGCGACAAAGTGATTGAGGTCGATCTTTACATGAACCTGCTTTGAAGGGTGACCGGAGCTTAGCTCCTCGCCGACGTGGAACTTCAAGAGCAACCCTCTGCCTGTAGTTATTTTTACCGTAAGAAAATCAGACCCTGCACCATAAGTATTAGTGAAGTGATCCTCGACTTCCTTTTTCAATTCTTCTAAGAATTTCTCCGTTATCGCATGCGAGATTTCAAAATCCAGGTCAACCGACATGCGATCAAGCCCGTGGATAATACGAAGCGATGAACCACCATACATGATCCACGCGTTGTATTCCGAATGATGGTAAATAAAGTTCAGAACGTAAAACTGCAACTCTTCTTTCAGAGCATTACGGCGCGTTTCCGCATCAAGACTGCCGTAGGCGGCAAGGTCATCAAGCTTACGTTTTAGAATTGTTGAAATCTGTTCACTCATGGGAGTATTTATTTATCATTGAATAAAATTTATCCTGCTCTTCCTTACTCATCTCATCAATATCTATCCTTAATTCCACAATCATTGCTTTGACTTTTTCTATATCCAGACCGTTAAACTGACGCGTTCTTAAATAGAGCAAATCAAACAAGGCCTTAGAAGGAGAAGCTATGTAAAAATCAAACTTTCCTTTTGCTAAGGAAAAGTCCGTAAAAAAATCTTTGCTGATCGACTGATACGAAAAATTACCGGCTTTTGTCTGGTATTCTTTTGTCACCTTGAGCGTGACTGAAGTGATGGAATGGATCGCTTCGGTGGCGAGATTGTAGTACTGAAGTGCCGCCCATGAGCTGATATATGAGGGCGTGCGGATAACATTGGCGAGGTAAAATGAATACGAAATATCGTTTCGGTTCTTCTCAAAAAAATCAGCTGATATATATAGGCCATTTTTAAGGCGATAAATATCCTTGTACTTCAAAAACCGACTAATGTAGACATTAACCGTAGAGTCCTTGAGCCCCAACTGCTTACCAAGCTGAAATACAGTATTTTTACTGAAATGAGGCAGGGATTTAAGCTGTTCTAACAGATTACTTTTACTTTTCATAATGTAACAGAAGTGTATCATATCAGAAACACCCCTGTCAATAGGCCTAAAATGAGTGAATATAAGGCATAAAACGGGTCCAATTCACCAAATGTGAACTGGAAGTCGCCTTTAAGGTGCTCTCCAGTTCAAATATGAAAAAGGCTATTTTGATCAGTTGAATCACTGTAGTGGACAAAATCGATGCTTTTTGTCCAGTGTACTATGCTAAAAAGGGGAAATAAGCATAGTACAACGTGAATACTATGCTTATTTGGGTCATCCGGACTTTCTGCACAAAGCCACTATGGCTAAATAAGTAAAAGTGATAAAATAAATTCAACAGTTAAATAAGTGCCTCAAGAGGCAACCTGAACGGTATTCCTTGCTCAAGAGCTCGTAATCGTTACTACTTTTTGTGGTAATCGGTTACGAGCTCTTTTGCTTCAGAGGCATAAGAAAATGAATATGAAAAATGAAAATGCAAAATTAGATTTTATTAATTCCCTGCTGGGGATTGTGGAGTCCTACACGGATGTCATCCACAAAGTCCCGGACAAGGTGTATTTTAATTTCCCGTCTCCCCACTTTGATATTCCCGACCAAAAAGCTGTTCTCGCCGAGCTAAAAAAGAAAAAGATTATTGCCGGCTTCAGGCCGGATGATGGATATTTTGTAATTTCCAAGCCGGGCCGGTCCATGCTTCGCGATTATTATTTGAAACTTGAAGACCGTCCGGAACCGAAAGCGGAAATGCCGATAGATGCCATGATCAGGTTTGACGAGAAAACCGGAATAATAAGTATGGGAGGAAAACCCTGCGAGATTCCAATCAACACAAACCAATATTTTCTGTGCAAAATCTTATTCGCGGTCCAGTTTGGCACTCCGGTAACTGAAACCGACATTGTGGACATGATCGATTGGGCAAAAGAGACCAAGCGAAGTGTCTATGACGCTATGAATGCGGTAAACAAGCGAATTAAAAGCGATTTGGGCATAGAGAAATTTATCAAATGGAAAACCGGCCGGGTCTGGATTGATTACGAACGAAAGTGAGACTTTAGTGAGTCCAAAGTGATTCACACGCCAACGAGCAGACTGAAAGAAAACAGTCTGCTTTTTAATTTGTAAGCAATGAGTATGAAAAACACAAACGATAAGAATTTTACTACCAGCGACTTCTACGCGGCCGCTTTTCTTGTGGCCAAGGGATATAAGTTGCTGGGCATAGACAAAGCCGACTCACGCCGGTTTCATTTTATTTTCACCGATGAGCCCTATCGCCCCCAGTTGGTAAGCGCATTCTTTGCCGGTTTAGTCGAGGTGAACGCTAAAGCATTCGTTACAGCGATCAAAGAGCTGAAGTCGCTCATGTATAACGATGCCATGAACTAAAACCGGTCCAACATGGAATATGAATATGGAAAATCTACCCTTCGAAATAGACAATAACGATTACGTAAAGCTTCCCCGAAGCATTAAGACCGCCCTCGTGGACGGCTATTTGCGGTTTGAGGAATACTCGGTCCTTGTCTGGCTTTGGATCAACGCCAACCCCCGGAACGGCCGGGCCCACGTTAGCTATGCCGGTCTTTCAAAGGATTTCAAAGAAAAATACTCCAAGAATATGATCAACCGGCTGATGTTGAACCTGAAGCGGAAGAGGTGGGTATGGTATGCCGGGCAACAAGGTCGCAGAAGTTCGTTCAATGTGGATATATCCAATTACCCCTTATCCAATGGCACTTTTATAGACCTTGAGCACCGTAGCAAACAGAAGTCCGGCAGAAGTGAGAGTACTACTGATGGTCAATCACCGGCAGAAGTGCCGACAGAAGTTGATGATGCTCGGCAGAAGTTAGAAAGCGATAAAAGTGCTTTGGTAGAGCGGTTTTCTTTCAATTCGAAAAGTTCGCTCGGCAGAAGTTCCAAGAACGATAACGAGAAAGAAAATAAAAACAATCGATCGACTCGTCGTCCCGTAAGCAGTTTCAGTCCGAAAAGTTTTGAAGAGGAACGTTGCCTTGAGATTGCTCAATACCTCGAGGAAGCGGATATGAGCTTTATGCTTTCTGCTTTGAGAAAACACGGACTCACTCGACTGGAAAATGCCTACGAGAAATTAAAGCAAATGCCGTCCGGAACGATCCAAAAGAAAGGTGCATATTTTAACTCCCTACTTTCGATGGCCGGTGAAAGTGGCTAAATTTGAGCAATAAACCCTGTAAAACCCGGTAAAACCCAACGTTTTAGCAAAGTCTCAGTAATAATTACCACTAACGATACTAAATGATACCCATTATGAAAAAACGAGCAGACATAAAAAATCAAAAATACCAGAAAGCCATTCGTCTTAAATACGAAAGCTTTTCGTATCCGGAAATCGCCGAGCTTCTCAAAGTTTCGGAGATCACGGTAAAGAGATGGTTCAGGCCTGACGGCCTACTTAGAGACGAATACGATGCCTACGAAAAAGAAATGAACGCTATGACCGACTCGGTGGTCGATACGATCCTCAAAACAAAAGTCGAGGTGGCGGCCAAGATGTTGGTCGCTCTGATGGGAAGCAAAAAGGATGCCATGAAATTCCGAGCGGCCAAAACCATTCTCGATTACTGCTTCGGCAAGACCGGTGTGGGTAAAGAACCGGAATACGAGGATGAGGATCAAGGAAAATACCTCGAGCTTGAAAAGATACTGGAGAAAATAAGACGCAAGAGCGTATAAAAATATGTTGACGATCAAAGCCTGCAGAAAATTACTTCCGAAATCCTACGCTTCCAAAAGCGACAAGGAAATCGAGCTCATGCGAAACCAATACTACCAAATGGCCGCTTTCATGTTTGATGTGTGGCACGAACGAAAGAAGCGTCCGGTCTTGATTCAAGTTTCTATGGTGACCGTTTACCGGTTTTCGATCGTGAATATATCCACTTAGTGACCGCTTGGCTTGTCCCGAGGGATAGCATAGGGTGTCCGTGCAAGCCCTTTCAAAGAAAAAAACCTATGAATGAACAGATTGAACAAAAAAATACAACGATGCGAGCCGTAATCTACGCTCGTGTCTCCACCGAGGAACAAGCCAAGCACAACTTCAGCTTGGAGTCTCAAGTCGATCTCTCCAGAAAGTGGGTCGTGGATCACAAGTTTGAACTGGCTTGCGAGCCATTCGTCGATGCCGGTGAATCGGCCAAGACCATGAACCGAAAAGCTCTGGCCAGACTTTTGGAATACTGCCGGACACATAAAGGCAGAGTTGATGCCGTCCTGATTTATAAAATAGACCGCATTGCCCGGAATATGGCCGATCATGTGGCCATCCGCACACTTCTCAGCCAATACGGCGTGCGGATTTACTCGGTAACCGAACCGATCGGTGGCGACAACTCAACGAGCAAACTTTTAGAAAATGTCATGGCATCATTTGCCCAGTTTGATAACGATGCTAAAAGCGAGCGCACCAAAGACGGCATAAATAAAAGAGTGAGTAAGGGCGAGATCTCCTGGGTCGCTCCGGTTGGCTACAACAATGTCATGAAGCCCGGCGGACATAAGACCATCGTGCCTGATCCGGAACGCGCACCGATGGTGAAAAAACTTTTTGAGGAATATGCCAAGGGAATTTACAAAGAGTCGGAAATTACTCGAATGGCAAACAGCTTGGGATTTACTAGTATCAAAGGCAACAGGATCAGACAGCAGGCTATTCATAAAATGCTTCGAAGTAAAATTTACACCGGAACATTCGTCCATAAAGGTGCGGAAAAGCAGGGCGTCTTTGAGCCGCTGATTACCACCGAATTATTTGAACGGGTCCAGTTTTATATACGCACCAAAAGCGGCCGACTTACCAACCATCCAAAGCGTGCCCTCAATCCGGACTTTCCTCTGCGAGTGACTGCCCGGTGCGTGTGCGGTGGCAGATTTACCGGAAGCTGGTCACGAGGCCAGATGGGTGGACGATATGCCTACTACCACTGTGCCAAGTGCCACAAGAAAAGCGTCAAGAAAGAAGTGTTCGAGGAACATTTCATGGAATTTCTTACCCGGCTTTCTCCCAAGAAAGAGGAAATGGGCATGTTCCGATCTTTAATTATTGATTATTGGGAAGGCAAGCACACTGAACTCAATACCGACATAGCTACGATCGACCGCAACATTCAGAAAGTCGAAGAGGAGAAAGTGAGAGTCGTTGAACTAACCAAACAAAATGTCTTTGACAGCGAGACGGCCAAAGAAGAGCAGGATCGCATCAAAGAAAAAATAACCGTACTGAGATTAAACAGGAATGATTTGCAGATCGAGGAGTTCGACGTTGAATCCTGCGTCAACTACTGCCTATACTTTATGGTCAATGTGTACAAGCTCTGGTATGAGGTAAAACTGACCGACAAGATCAAGTTTCAAGAGATGATTTTTCCAGAAGGCGTTTTATACGACTATTCGACATTTGGAACCACAAAAACAGCCCATATTTACACGCTTAAACAGCTAATTGATACTCCAAATTCTACTATGGTGCGCCCAACAGGATTCGAACCTGTGACCTTGTCCTTAAAAGGGACCTGCTCTACCAGCTGAGCTATGAGCGCGATAAAAACAAAACTGCCGCAGGAGCAGTATAAAAATGGTAACAGAATATTAATTTTTTAGCAAGATTAAGGATATGTCCATTGACAGATAAACACTTTTATGATATTTTTTACTGATTTGAATTGATTATCACAAAATGCGAGGCATCAGCGAGTAATACATCCCCACTGGCGCTTAGTTCAAGCTAAAGTAATTTGAGTGATCAATCGATAGTAAGTAAATCAATTTTTTTGTAAGCCACTACCGAAGGGAGGGGAGAAAGTGAGTCACCAGAATCCGTCGGGTTTTTGGGAGCATCAAGGAAGCTTTTCAGTACTGCTGACCTATGATGCGCAAACGAACCATCTTCCCTGCGGCGCATTGCTGCAGGAGCGGACAGTTCATGTTCGGCACGGCAGAATAAAGCAGTCGATGGGCGGCATCGATTTTTACGCCGACGAACAGTGCTTCGGATGGAGCTACAGGTTTATCAAGCAGATCCGCGATGGAGCGGGCAATCTCATCTGGCAGAACCGCGACTACCGTTGATCGCAACAAGGCGCACGACCCCTACCGGGGCGGCGCCTTTTCATTTTTTATAAGTCTATTCAATTTACGACGGTTTGACTGACAGCATAAGCGTTGCACTGGCGAAATTTTCACCAACCTTCTGCCCGTAGGCAGGCAGGACAGGCTGTTTATCAGGTGCACGCAATCCTTATCCTTAGATTCAGGCCGCTGCATTTGACATAAAATGATGTCCGTGCTATAGTTATAGCATAATTGAAAAGATTCGAATCTCGTGTCATTAAATGCTAAGTGGCCTCGCAGAAACGGGTCACTATCGAGATGGATGCAAAATAATTTCGGCTGCAATCTGCCCCTTTCGGCTGTGACTTCGTCAGTCGTCGCAAAAAGATTTTCACCGTAGTTCTACTACGTCTCAAATTTTTTTGCTAGACTTTCTCGTCTCGCTCGAAATGTGCAAATTTCGCTGAGAAATAATTTTGCATCTATCTCGTTTTTTGTTTTACACTAATATATAGAAA